>Ga0306923_10001708_pt1 | contig 19603 bp, 19 predicted proteins | sample sta12Can44000108_FD_203841 | JGI IMG/M metagenome (GOLD analysis project Ga0306923, IMG submission 203841) | Lab enrichment of tropical soil microbial communities from Luquillo Experimental Forest, Puerto Rico - statanox.12C.anox.44.000.108 (v2)... | ecosystem: Environmental > Terrestrial >... | reverse complement strand
ACAGGTTGCGGTCGCCAAGCAAATTGGCGACCAGCGTCGCTGCGATCACCCCGACTACAACCGGCCATCGCGCGGCAGAACCCAGGCCGACCAAGATTCCGCTAGCCACCCCTGCGGCCGGCCAAAACACAGCAACGCCGTCAGGTTGCGCGAGCAGGGCAAGACTCAAGCGCGCGGCCAGGAAATAGGCAATGGCGACGCCGAAAGTGGCAACCGCGAAAGTAGCCCATGGTGACCGAGCTATAGGCAGACGCGCCGGAGACCACATCCGTTCTGGTAACAGAACCATGACGATCTGCTCCTCGGCCACAGGCGTGCAATCCTACCCATCGGGTCACGCCCGCGGCAACCATGGACTTTCGCGCCCTATCAGTCGGTAGCCCAGGGCCGACGCAAGCCGTTTCCGGTTACCCCTAAAACCGGGTTGTCGTTGCCCGTCGCTGCATCGACGGGTGGGTAAAGGCGCTACGGTCGCTTGGGCGCCAATGTTCGCGCGGCAATCAGAAGTGCCAACGCCAGCAGTACCGCCGCAAGCAGGAACGGCGCGCCCGGAAGTTTTACCGGCGCGTTTGCGCCGATGAAATAGGCAAACGTCAGCGTGAACAGAAACGGCCCCAACAGCTGAGAGATGCTCTGCACGCTTGCGGTCGCGCCCTGCAACTGGCCCTGCTGGTCGGGTGCGACCATCCGGGTCATCAGCGCCTGTGTGGCTGCGCCAGCAACACCCCAGAACGCCATTACGGGAATGCCGAAACAGAACAGCAAACCCGTTGGCGCCACGCCGTAAATCAAAAAGGCGATCGCGCCGCAGGCAAGTCCGAACCACAGCGCGCGATGCTCGCCGAAGCGCCTCACGATCGGCCCGATCGCCACTCCCTGCACCACCATCGAGCAGGCGCCGACGAGAGCCAGCGTCAAGCCGACCGTCTTGACGTCCCACCCGTAGCGATAGCCGGCATAGAGCACGAAGGTGGATGGCAACACGACATGCGCGAGCTGCGCGAAGAAATTCGCCAGCTGCAGCCCGGCGAGCGTACGGCTCGAACGCAACAGGGGCAGCATGCCAAGCGGGTTGGCGCTCTTCCATCGGAATGGCGCGCGACGGTCCCTCGGCAGCGACTCCGGCAGGATAAAGAGACCATAGAGTCCGTTGGCGAGGCTTAAACCTGCAGCGGCCCAGAACGGCAGCCGCGGCTCAATGTCGCCGAGCACGCCGCCGAGCGCCGGCCCCAAGATAAAGCCGGCGCCGAACGCAACGCCGATCTTGCCGAACAGGCCGGCGCGTTGTTCGGGCGGCGTGGTGTCCGCGATATAGGCAAAAGCGGTCGAAACGCTTGCCGAGGTGATGCCCGAGATCACGCGGCCGATGAATAGCCAGATGAGCGAGGGTGCAAGCGCCATCAGCACGTAGTCCGCCGCGAGCCCGAAATTTGAAATCAGCACCACCGGGCGCCGGCCGAACCGATCAGAAAGGCTGCCGATCAGCGGCGAGAAGATGAATTGCATCAAGGCCCAGGCGGTGCCGAACAGGCCGAAGATGCGCGCTGCGCTTGCGGTGTCGTTTTCGACAAAGCTCTCGATCAGCTTCGGCAAGATCGGGATGACGATGCCAAGCGCCAGCATGTCCAGCAGCACGGTGACGAAAATGAAAACGACCGCCGCGCTCCTCGGCCGTGAGGCTTCGTTCGCGGTCGCCGAAGCCTGCTCGCTCATGACGGTCGCTTCCGCTTGTGCGCGAACGGATTGGCCTTTTCGCGCAACGTGATCCGCACCGGCGTCCCCGGCAGCGCGAACGCCTCGCGCAGCGAATTTACGAGATAGCGCAGGTAGGATTGCGGCAGGGCGTCGGCGCGCGTGCAGAACAGCACGAAGCTCGGCGGCCGCGCCTTGGTCTGGGTGATGTAGTTCAGTTTCAGCCGCCGTCCCGAAACCGCCGGCGGTGGATTGGCCGATACCGCCTGCTCGAACCAGCGGTTGAGCGCCGAGGTCGGCACGCGCTTGTTCCACACCGCATAGGCTTCGACGATTGCCTGCATCAGGCGGTCGATGCCCTCGCCGAGAAGGCCGGAGACGGCAACGATTGGCACCCCCGCAACCTGCGGCAGCCAATGATCGGCATCCTTGCGCAACGCCGAAATCTGTCCCGGCTTGACGTCGATCAAATCCCACTTGTTGACGGCAATGACAAGCGAGCGGCCCTCGCGCTCGATCAGGTCGGCAATACGCAGGTCCTGTTCCTCAAACCTGTTCTGTGCGTCCATCAGCAGGACTGCGACCTCGGCAAATCGCACCGCGCGCAGCGCGTCTGCGACCGAAAGCTTTTCAAGCTTCTGCTCGATCCGCGAACGGCGGCGCAGGCCTGCGGTATCGAACAAGCGGAAATCGCGGCCTTTCCATTTGACTTCGACCGCAATCGAATCGCGTGTCGTGCCGGCTTCCGGGCTCGTGAGCAGCCGCTCCTCGCCGATGAGATGATTGATGAGGGTCGATTTGCCGGCATTGGGGCGGCCGACGATGGCAACGCGGATCGGACGGCTCGCCAAATCCTCATCAGTATTGCCCGGCTCGAGGGAGGATTCCTCCGGCTCCGCCGGCTCAGGCATCAGCACGCGCAACGCATCGTAGAGGTCGCCGAGCCCCTCGCCATGTTCGGCCGAGATCTGGATCGGCTCGCCAAGACCAAGCGCATAGGCCTCCATCGCGCCGGCATCGCCGTGCCTGCCCTCGCTTTTGTTGGCAACGAGCAGCACCGGCTTGTCGGCGCGGCGCGCGAGATCGGCAAAGGCTCGATCGGTCGGTGTCAGTCCCGCGCGCGCATCGACCAGGAACATCAGGGCATCGGCGAGCCGGATTGCGGTTTCGGTCTGCTCTTGCATCCGCGCCGTCAGCGAGCCCTTCGCACCCTCATCGAGTCCCGCGGTATCGATGACAGTAAATGCCAGATCGCCCAGGCGCGCCTCGCCTTCCCGGCGATCGCGCGTCACGCCCGGCTCATCGTCGACTAGCGCGAGCTTCTGTCCCACCAGGCGGTTGAACAGCGTCGACTTGCCGACATTGGGCCGGCCGATGATGGCGATCGTGAACGACATGGATGATCCGTGCGCCCGCTCTTCAAGCGCATGTCACAGGTGATGAAAAGCGAAAATTAGCGCGAGAACGAGCCGCCCGGCAGCGGCGCTGGGAAAGGAGGCGGCGTCTGTTGCGCTGATGTCTGGGTGGCAGGTGCCGTCTGGCCTGGTTGAGCCTGCGATGCGTCCGCATTGTCGGGCGGCGGTGCGGTGGTCCGCTTGCGCGCGACCTTCTTCGGCTTGGGCGGTGGGGGTGCTGCGGGTGTCGTATCTTCCTCAGGCACGGCTTCGGCAGCCGGTGCCGCGCCGGGCTCTTGGGTAGCGGCGGTATCGGCCGTTGCCGGCTGCTTGCCCTTTGCCTTGGATTTCGCCTGTTTCTTCGGCGGCTCCTGCGGCGGCTGCGTCGCTGCAGCTGCGGCAGCGGCCGCCTGCTCATTCTGCTGCTCCTGCGCGCCCTTATAGAGGTCCTTCGGCACGCCCTGCTCGAGACCCGGCACGCCCTCGGGGAAGACTGGCTTGCGCTCGCCCGGCAGCTTCTTCTTGGTGTCGAGCCAGTCGAGCATATCGGTGGGATCGAAATTGCTGAAACCGCCCGAACAACCGCACAGCACGCCGGAGAAGGCGGCAAGGACGGCAGCTGCGATGAGACGTCGCGGATGGCGCATTGTCGATCTCTCGCTCAATCCCGGATCACACGGTCAACACACGATCAACTCTTGGCTACCGGCGGCAGCAGCGCCTGCAGCGCCTCGGCGCGTGAGCGCAAGCTCGGCGGCGTCTCGGCATCAAGCGCGATCATATCAAGCCATTGCCGCGCCGCCATGCTGTCGTTGGCGCGGAAAGCTGACAGCGCCAGAAGCTCGCGTGCAACATGACGGAAGGTTGCGCCCGGCACGGTTTCGGGCTCGAGCCGCTGCACCATGTCTGAGTAGCTGGCGCTGTCGAGCACGAGGCCGCCGGCGCGAATACGCGCCAGCTCCCGCTGCTCGGCGCCTAAGCTGCGATCGGCGGCGAGATCATCGAACATCTTTGCCGCGGCCTGTGGATCGCGCGTGGCGACTTCGGCCGCGACGCGGAAACGCGCCAGCATGCGATAGCCGGACGGCGCCTTCGCCGCCAGGTCGGCAAAGGCAGCCTCTGCCTCGGCATGCTTGTTCTGTTCGGAGAGCTCGATCGCCTTGTTAAAAGCCCCTCCCGCCTCGGCCGCTTTCTTGGCCTCCAGATACTGATAGCCGCGCCAGCCCCCGACCGCCGCGATAATGAGAACCGCGAGGGCGATGATGTAGATCTGATACTTGTCCCACAGCTTCTTGAGCTGCTCGCGGCGGACCTCCTCGTCTACTTCGTCAAATAATTCAGACACTTAGGCGATATCCCATGGAGGTCGCATGGCCAGGCGGCAAGGTGGCTGTGCAAGCGTTGTGGCGCGTTAGCCTACGGATATGGCGCTGGCAAGGCAAAGCGAGCGGTATCAAGGCGTTAATCGGGCATCCCAGCGGTGGCCGCCAATCTAACACTAACTGCCCAGCAGCACCTCACGCAGCACGCGCTTCATGACCTTTCCATTGGCGTTGCGCGGCAGCGGCTCCGTGGTCAGCACGATGGTCTCCGGCACCTTGTAGTCGGAGAGGCGTTCGGCGCACCATGTGCGCAGCGCCTCGCTCGTGACGTTGTTGCGGGTCACGACCACGGCGTGGACGCGCTCGCCGAGAACGGGGCACGGTTTGGCGATGATGGCGCTCTCCACCACGCTGTCGTGGCCGGCCAGCACCGATTCGACCTCGGCGGAATAGATCTTCAACCCGCCGCGGTTGATCATGTCCTTCTGTCGATCGAACACGCGTACGAAATTGTCGGCGTCAATCGAGCCGAGATCGCCGGAATGCCAGAAGCCACCGGTGAAGCTTTCGGCGGTCGCCGCCGGATTGTTCCAGTAGCCCTTGATGACTTGCGCGCCGTGAATCCAGATTTCGCCGACCTCGCCGCGCGGCAGTTCGCAACCTCTGCCATCCATCACGGCGATGCGCGCCCCCGGACAGGGCAGCCCCACGCTGTCGATATAGGCAGCGGTCAAGTCGCCCGGCATCAGCGTTGACGGCGACGTCGTCTCGGTGGCGCCATAGGCATTCATCAGTTTCAGGCCGGGAACCTTGACGGCGAGCCGTTCGATGGTCGCAATCGGCATCGGCGCGCCGCCATAGCCGCCGATCCGCCAGGACGAAAGATCGTAGCTGTCGAAATCGGCCTGCAGCAGACAAAGGTTGTACATCGCCGGCACCATGACCGTGTAAGTGACGCGCTCGGCCGCGGCGAGCTTCAGATATGCGGCCGCCTTGAACTCGGCCATGATGATCAGCGCGCCTGCGCAGCGCGCCATGCTCATGATGTTGACCACCACGCCGGTGACGTGTCCGAGCGGCACCGCCGCAATCGAACGATCCTTTGGTGTCAAGCCCATGCAGGTCTCGTAGAGCATCGCCGAATGGATGATGTTGCAATGGGCGAGCATCGCGCCCTTCGGCCGCCCGGTCGTGCCTGACGTGTAGAGGATCATCGCGGTATCTTCCTCGCCGACGTCGGCCGCGGCTTCGCCGGGAGCGCGCTCGGCGGGATCTAGAAATTCCGACAGCGACGTATTGTCGTCGACGGCGATCCGGTGGGCCAGCTCCGGCACGTCGCGCGCATCAGGAAGACGGTCCGACAGCGAGGCCTCGTGAATCAGAAGCCTGGCGCCGCAATTGGCAAGCACATAGGCAATCTCGGGCTTTTGCTGTCGGGTCGATAGCAGCACCGTCACGAGGCCCTGATGGGCTGCAGCGTACAACGCAAGCACGAAATCGATGCGATTGCCGAGCAGCACCGCAACGCGGTCGCCGCGGCCAAGACCTTTTGCACGCAGGCCGGCCCCGATTTGCGCCGATGTGCTGATAACCTCGCGCCACGTCATCCGACGATCGCCGCAGACCAACGCCTCGCCGTCCGGGTTGCGCGCCACCGCCTCCTCTACCATCGCCCAGATGGTTTTCGGTCGCTCGCAGAACACCGGCACCACACGATCGCCGAAGCGCGCCTCGAGCCGCATGGCAGGGTTGATATAACGCGACCAGTCCACGTTAACTGCCCATCACGGGAACGCCGATCACGACGGGATGGAACGCGAAGGCGAGCGCCAGATAGGCGACCACGCCGACCGCGACCGCGATCAGGTCGTTGGTGATACCTCCAATCGGAATCGGAGGCGCACCGGCGTCCGTGCGCCGCTTCAGGGAAATCCGGTCGAACACCGCCCACGCCAGGAACGAGCCGAACAGGATGATGCCGCCGAGATCGCCGTTGGCCAGAAGATGCCCGAACGCCCACAATTTGACGCCGGTCAGCATCGGATGTTTCACCGTCGTGTAGATGCGGCCGCGGATGTAGGAGGCCACCACCAGAATGACCGCCGGCAACATCAGCGCGACGTTGATGTGCTTGAGTGTTTTCGGCGGCGACCAGACATCGATCCAGCCCGTCGCGCGATAGTGCGCAAAGCCCCACACGATCAGGACAAGCCCGGCGAGCGAGGCAAGCGCATAGCCGGCCTTGTAGCCGCCCTCGCCCATCGATGCGATGAGCCGCGTGCGCAAATCGCGCATGGTCGTGAGCGTATGGGTTCCCAGAAACAGAACCAGGCCCGCAATCATCACGATCAGCCCCACGATGCCCTCCTTGCGAGCCAGCCACTTTGCAGGAGACCTATCATTTTTGGCGACGGTTCCGCAACGTGACAAAGATTTGCCGCGCGGATATCAGCAACCGGCCTACCGCTTGTCTGCCGGTTTGCCGAGATCGCGATTGTCGACATAGCGGATCGCGATCGGGCGTCCGGCCAGCGCGCCGCCCAGACCATCGGTGAATTTCAGGGGAATGCAGGCGTCGAGCGAGGCGTTGATGGCTTTCAGATAGGTCTCGCGAACGTCGGCCGGCGTGCCGGCGGTGCTGAACGTCATCCGCGGCGGGCCGATCATCTCGCCCGATTTCTTGAAGCTGAAACGCACCGACATTTGCATGCCCTCGCGCGCAACGTCGGCCGGCGGCGGGGACCAGCAGGACCGTAGCGCCGCGAAGAGGTCGCCGATCGTATCGAGATCATGGTCCGGCCTGACGTATTTGTCCTCGTCCTCCTTCGCCGGCACGGTCTGAATCGTCACCTGCAGGTTCTCGCCATTGGGATAGAAGATCTCCGGGATGCAAGGCCCCCGCTGCAGCGGACTGCAGTAGGTCGGCGTGCAGGGTCTGTGCGAAAGCACGCTGCAGGGCTCGTGCGAAAACGGTATCGGATTGATTTGATGACGCCGTCCGTCGCCGGCACCGGCGAGCGCAAGCGCGGCAGCAACAAGGCCAAATGACAAAACGACGCGTCGCAGCATGGATGGCACCCGGAAAGCGACACCGGGCCGAAAGTGACGGGCAAACGGCGCGGCATCAAGCCCGCCGTCGTTCAAGATTCCGCGTTCATCGCCGCCGGTTCCTCTGCGCCTAGCCCTGCTTCTTGACGTCCTTGACGTTGGCAAAGGCGATGCCCTCGGCGCGCTCGCGCGTGTAGTTCAGGTAGAAATCGTTCCTGGCGAGATAGACGGGATCGCCGTCGACGTCGTCGGCAATGCTGGAGGCGTTGGCTGCGATGAAGGCTTCCAGCTTCTTGGCGCTGTCGGAGGAAATCCAGCGGGCGAGCTGGAACTCTGATGTCTCGAATTCGACCGGCAGCGAATACTCGGCATCGAGCCGCGCCTTGAGAACGTCAAGCTGCAGCGGACCGACCACGCCGACTAGCGCCGGCGCGCCATCGCGCGGGCGAAACACCTGGACGACGCCCTCCTCCGACATCTGCTGCAACGCTTCCTTCAGTTTCTTTGCCTTCATCGCATCCGTCAGCCGCACGCGGCGGACGATTTCCGGCGCGAAACTGGGCACGCCGACGAAGGTGAGGTCCTCGCCTTCGGTCAGGGTATCGCCGATCCGAAGGGTGCCGTGGTTGGGAATGCCGACGACATCACCGGCATAGGCCTCGTCGGCAAGTGCGCGATCCTGCGCGAAAAAGAACTGCGGGCTCGCAAGCGGCAGGCTCTTTCCCGTGCGCACCAGCTTTGCTTTCATGCCGCGGCTGAGTTTTCCGGAGCAGAGTCGCGCAAAGGCGATACGGTCGCGGTGGTTCGGGTCCATGTTGGCCTGGATCTTGAACACGAAGGCGCTCATGCGCGGTTCCGAGGCCGCAACCTTGCGCAGGTCGCTCTCCTGCGCGCGCGGCGGCGGCGCGAACTGGCCGAGACCTTCCAGGAGATCGCCGACCCCGAAGTTGCGCAACGCGCTGCCGAAATAGACCGGCGTCAGATGCCCCTCGCGGAACGCCTCCAGCTCGAACGGCTTGCAGGCCTCCGTCACCAGTGCGAGCTCGTCGCCGAGCGCTGCGACGTCGAGATTTGAATTGTATCGCGTGAGCTCCGCGATGTCGATTTCCAGCGCAGCACCGGTCTTGGCGCCGCCGCCCTCGAGCAGGCGTACGCCTCCGTTGCGCACGTCATAGGTGCCGAGGAAATCGCGACCACGGCCGACCGGCCAGGTCATCGGCGTCGTGTCGAGCGCGAGCGTCTTTTCGATCTCGTCCATGAGCTCGAAGGTGTCGCGGCTCTCGCGGTCCATCTTGTTGATGAAGGTGATGATGGGAATGTCGCGCAGGCGGCACACCTCGAACAGTTTGCGCGTGCGCGCCTCGATGCCCTTGGCGGCGTCGATCACCATCACGGCGGAGTCGACCGCCGTCAGGGTCCGGTAGGTGTCCTCGGAGAAATCTTCATGTCCCGGCGTGTCGAGCAGGTTGAACACCAGGCCCTCGAACTCGAAGGTCATCACCGATGTCACCACCGAGATGCCGCGCTCGCGCTCGATCTTCATCCAGTCGGAACGGGTGTTGCGCCGCTCGCCCTTGGCCTTGACCTGGCCGGCAAGGTTGATGGCGCCGCCGAACAGCAGGAGCTTTTCGGTCAGCGTGGTCTTGCCGGCGTCCGGGTGCGAGATGATCGCAAACGTGCGCCGCCGCGCCACTTCGGAAGCGAGCGGCGAACGGGACGGCTGTTCTGTTGTGACGGCAAGGTCGAGGTCGGACATGACAAGATCGGAAATGGGCACCGGTGTTTGACAGGGAGAGCGCGCCGAATCAAGATCGATCGGCGCGCATGTCCCATATAGGCAGCGGGGCCGTCGAACGCCAGCCGGTGAATGGTTGGAGGAAAGCCCTTACAGCGATCGCTTGAAAAAATGGGCGATTTCACCGACCACGCCGCGGCGGAAAAGCAGCACGCAGGCCACGAAGATCACGCCCTGGATAACGGTGACCCACTGGCCGAAGCTGGCGAGATATTGCTGCATGGCTATGATGACGAAGGCGCCCACCGCGGGGCCGAACACCGTGCCAAGCCCACCTACCAGCGTCATCAGCACGATTTCACCCGACATGCTCCAATGCACGTCGGTGAGCGAGGCATTCTGGGCGACGAACACCTTCAACGAGCCGGCAAAGCCCGCCAGCGTCCCCGACAGGATGAAGGCGAGCAGCTTGTACTGGTCGGTCTTGTAGCCCAGCGAAATCGCGCGCTGCTCGTTTTCGCGGATCGATTTCAGCACCTCGCCGAACGGCGAGTTGATGGTGCGGTAGATCAGGAGGAAGCCGCCGAGGAAGCCGGCGAGCACGACGTAGTAGAGCACCGTCGGCCTGGAAAGATTGAGAAAGCCGAACAGATGCCCTTGCGGGATGCCCTGGATGCCGTCCTCGCCATGGGTGAAAGGCGCCTGCAGGTAGATGAAGTACAGGAGCTGCGACAGCGCCAGCGTAATCATCGAGAAATAGATGCCCTGGCGGCGGATGGAGACGTAGCCTGCGACGACGGCGAGCAGTGCTGCCGCGGCGGTGCCGACCACGATCCCCAGTTCCGGCGGCAGGCCCCAGACCTTCAGCGCATGGCCGCTGCAATAGCCCGCGGTGCCCAAAAACATCGCGTGACCGAACGAAAGCAGGCCGCCGTAACCGATCAGCAGGTTGAACGCGCAGGCCACAAGCGCAAAGCACAGGGCTTGCATCACGAAGAATGGATAGATCCCGCTCCACGGCACGATCGCAAGCAGCACGGCCATCACGGCAAAGACGATCATCTCGTCGCGCACGGCGCGCGGGGTGACCTGCAGGGTGTCGTCGGTCAGTGCTGTCATGTCAGGCCGCCCGTCCAGTCAGACCCGTCGGTTTCACGAGCAATACCAGTACCATCAGCACAAAGACGACGGTGTTGGATGCCTCGGGATAGAAATATTTGGTCAAGCCCTCGATCACGCCCAGCGCAAAGCCGGTGATGATCGATCCCATGATCGATCCCATGCCGCCGATGACAACCACGGCAAACACGACGATGATCAGGTCGGCGCCCATCAGTGGCCTCACCTGGTTGATCGGAGCCGAAAGCACGCCTGCGAGCGCGGCAAGTCCGACGCCGAGGCCGTAGGTGAGCGTGATCATCCTGGGTACGTTGATGCCGAAGGCGCGCACCAGTGTGGGGTTCTCGGTTGCCGCGCGAAGGTAGGCGCCGAGCCTGGTCCGTTCGATCAGGTACCAGGTGGCGAGGCACACCACGAGCGAGAATACGACGACCCAGCCACGGTAGATGGGCAGGAACATGAAGCCGAGGTTCATGCCACCCTTTAGCTCGTCGGGGATCGCGTAAGGCAGCCCCGAAGAGCCGAAATAGTTCTGGAACACACCCTGCACGATCAGCGCGATGCCGAAGGTCAACAGGAGCCCGTAGAGGTGATCGAGCCCTGTCAGCCACTTCAGCAGGGTCCGCTCCAGCACCATGCCGAAAACGCCGACGATAATGGGGGCGATGAGCAGCGCCCACCAATATCCGATGCCGGCCAGATTCAGCAGGAAATAGGCGCAGAACGCGCCCATCATGTAGAGCGCGCCGTGGGCGAAGTTGATGATGTTGAGCATGCCGAAGATGACGGCAAGCCCGAGACTGAGCAAGGCGTAGAACGAGCCGTTGATCAGTCCCACCAGAAGCTGCGCGTAGAGAGCCTGCATCGATCGATCCCGCACTCAATCCCTTGCATCGGCGGCCTGACGGCCTTGCGCCGTCATTTCTTCACCAGCGGACAGGCGCTTTCCGAAAGCGGCCTGAAGGCCTGATCCGCGCTCGTGGTCCCGACCAGCTTATAGTAATCCCACGCTCCCTTGGACTCGGCCGGCGACTTGACCTCGAACAGGTAGGCCGGATGAATCTTGCGACCGTCGGCGCGGATGGAACCCTTGCCGAACAGCGGGTCGTCGGTCGGCAGCTCCTTCATCTTCGCGACCACCCTGGCGCCGTCATGCGGGTTGCCCTCGAGCGCTTCCAGCGCCTTGAAATAATGCAGCAGCCCCGCATAGACACCCGCCTGCACCATGGTCGGCTCGGCATGGGTCTTCATGCGCTCGGCGAAACGCTTGGAGAATGCCCGGGTCTGGTCGTTCATGTCCCAGTAGAAGGTTTCCGTGAAGTTCAGCCCCTGGGCCACCTTCAGTCCCAGCGAATGCACGTCGGTCAGGAACAAGAGGAGACCGGCGAGCTTCTGGCCGCCCGCCACGATGCCGAACTCGGCAGCCTGCTTGATGGTGTTGGTGGTGTCGCCGCCGGCATTGGCCATGCCGATGATCTTGGCCTTGGAGGCCTGCGCCTGCAGCAGGAATGACGAAAAGTCGGAGGTATTGAGCGGGTGCTTGACGCCGCCGATCACCTTGCCTCCGGCGGCCTGCACGACCGCCGTCGTATCGCGCTCGAGCGCGGCGCCAAAGGCGTAGTCGGCGGTGATGAAGAACCAGGTGTTGCCACCGGCCTTCACCAGCGCCTGCCCGGTCGAGTGCGCGAGCATATAGGTGTCGTAGGTCCAGTGCACGGTGTTGGGCGTACACTGCGAGTTGGTGAGGTCGGACGAGGCGGCGCCCGAATTGATCATGACGGCGTTCTTTTCTTTCACGACGTTGTTGACGGCGAGTGCTACGCCGGAATTGAGCACGTCCATCAGGACGTCGACCTTGTCGACGTCGATCCACTGGCGCGCGATATTGGTCGCGATATCGGGCTTGTTCTGATGGTCGGCCGAGACGACGTCGAGTTTCCACCCCTTTTTCGCCATGCCGGAATCCTCGACCGCCATTTCGGCCGCCACGATCGATCCCTGGCCTCCCAGATCGGCGTAGAGGCCGGAAAGGTCGGTGAGCACGCCGATCTTGACGGCCTTGTCATCGGCCGCGGTGGCGCCGGCTGCCGCAAGCGTCAGTGCGCTGCCGAAGAGCAGCGACGCAATCAATTTCGCCTTCATGTAACGTCTTCTCCCTCTCAGAGTTTTCTTGGCGTTCACACACCGAGATAGGTGTGCAGCTTGTCCATGTTCGCCTGCAGTTCCGAATTGGCAAAACCGTCGATGATCTTGCCGTGCTCGACGATGTAGTAGCGGTCGGCCACCGTGGCCGCGAAACGGAAATTCTGCTCGACCAGTAGAATCGTGAAGCCCTGCTTCTTCAGCCGCGCGATGGTTTGGCCGATCTGCTGGATGATGACGGGGGCCAGCCCCTCGGTCGGTTCGTCCAGCATCAGAAAGCTCGCGCCGGTGCGCAGGATGCGCGCAATCGCCAGCATCTGCTGCTCGCCCCCGGAAAGTTTGGTGCCCTGGCTCCTCAGCCGTTCTTTCAGGTTGGGAAAGAGGTCGAAAATCTGATCGAGCGCCAGCCCGCCTTCGCGCACGACCGGCGGCAGCAGCAGGTTCTCGCGCACGTCGAGGCTTGCAAAGATGCCGCGCTCCTCGGGGCAGAAGGCCACGCCCAGCCGCGCAATCCTGTCGGAGGAGCTACGGATGACTTCCTTCGCGTTGAACCGAATCGAGCCGGTGCGCTTGCCGATGATTCCCATGATCGACTTCAGCGTCGTGGTCTTGCCGGCGCCGTTGCGTCCGAGCAGCGTCACCACCTCGCCGACGTTGACGCTGAAATTGACGCCGTGGAGGATGTGAGATTCCCCGTACCAGGCCTCGAGGTCGCGAACCTCGAGGAGGCCCGCGCCGGCACCGCTCGCCGGCTTGGCTGATGCCTGTGCCATGTTCGCGTCAGGCATGGCCGGCCCCCAGATAGGCTTCCTTGACCCGCTCGTCCCTGGAGAGTTCGGCGTAGTTGCCTTGCGCCAGCACCTGGCCGCGGGTCAGCACGGTGATGATGTCGGAGAGATTGGCGACCACGCTCAGATTATGCTCTACCATCAGGATGGTGTATTTTGCCGAGATACGCTTGATGAGAGCAGCGATCTTGTCGATGTCCTCATGGCCCATGCCCGCCATCGGCTCGTCGAGCAGCATCATCTCGGGATCCAGCGCCAGCGTGGTCGCTATCTCCAGCGCGCGCTTGCGCCCGTAAGCCATCTCGACCGCCGGAGTGTGGGCAAACTCGCTCAGGCCCACGTCGTTAAGCAGTTCCAGCGCACGCGCGTTGAAGCGGTTGAGCACGGATTTGGAACGCCAGAAATCGAAGGAATGACCGTGCTGGCGCTGCAGCGCGACCCGCACGTTTTCCAGCGCCGTCAGGTGCGGAAACACCGCTGAAATCTGGAACGAGCGGACGAGACCGAGCCGCGCGACGTCAGCCGGAGCCATCGTCGTGATGTCCTGCCCCTTGTAGAGAATGGTCCCCGCGGTCGGCCTCAGGAACTTGGTCAGCAGGTTGAAGCACGTCGTCTTGCCGGCCCCGTTGGGACCGATCAAGGCGTGGATGTGACCTCGGCGGACTTTCAACGCAACGTCGCGAACAGCGAAGAATCCCGCGAATTCCTTGGTCAATCCGTGGGTCTCGAGAATGAAATCGTCGGCCAAACAATTTCCCCCTGCCGTGCGCGACTGGCTGGCGCGCGGCGCTCCTCCTTAAAGCGGCGCCTCGTCCCGAGCGTCCCGTAAACGCCGGGAAGGCAGCCTTCGTGGCCGGACTATGCCGGAGGCAGACCACCTTAGGCAAGGCGGAAAGCTATCGGGCTTCATGGCCGCAGGTTCGCCGTTAGTCGAACAATTGCAGTGGGCGCGAAACCGCCGGAAAGCAGTCGTTAACGCTGTTGCTCCCCGCAGGCCGACTTTCACTGAAAATTTTCCTTCCCCTCCCAAGCTCCGAGGGTTTGCATCGAGCCGGATCGCACCAAGTTGGATTTCGTCAGCGTCAACCCGTCCGTCGTCAAATCAATCAGGCAGCGTGATCTCCTGAACACGTGGCTGCGCCTCTATGCGCGCGAAAACAAGATGCCGGCGATCACCGAATACCGGCCGGAGCGGCTCGGCGAAGAGCTTCCCGATCTGGTCTATTACAGTGTGGACGGCACGCATGAGCCGCCGCGCCTCACCATCCAGAGCGACGGCACGAGGATGTCCACGGCCTACGGCCGCAACGGCAAGGGACGTCTGCTCGACGAATACGTCGGCCCGCATCTCGCGCCGCTCGTGATGCCGGCCTACTACGCGTGCCTGAAACGCCGTCTTCCCGTGTACACGATCTCGCATGTAGAGGACATCTACCGTCGGATCGTCGCCTATGAACGGCTGTTGCTGCCGTTCTCGAAAGGTGATGCGGTGACGGACGTAATCGCTTCGCTGAAGACGATCAGCGAAGACGGCGGTTTCGAGATCAAGAATTTTGATGCGGGGCGATGACGCAATGCCGGTCCCGGTGCTCCGTTCGGTGATCGACCGCGACCTGTTTTATCGTCCGCCCGGCCGGTTTGCGGTCGGTGATGCGATCGAATTCAATTGACACGGGGACTGTCTGGAATTTCTCGCTCGCGGCCCGGTCGCAAAGTGGTAGGTTGACGTATCGCGAGGCTCTCCGGGGAGCACACATGCGGCGGCGCGCGTTCATGATGCTTCTGGGCGGCGCAGCGGCCGTGTGGCCGCTCGCGGCTCACACGCAGCAGGCGGGCCGGATGCGGCGGATCGGCGTGCTTATGTCTTTGGAAGAAAACGATCCTGAGGGAAAGGCTCAGCTTTCCGGGTTCACGCAAGGGCTTTCCGAACTAGGTTGGATGAACGGCTCCAATCTGCGGATGGAGGTTCGCTGGGGCGGCGGCGACGTCAACCAGATCCGGACATTCGCGAAAGAGTTGGTGGCTACGCAGCCTGATCTGATCCTTTCGCAGGGAACACCGGTTACCGCAGCACTTAAGCGCGAGACGCGCGCAATTCCAATCGTATTTGTCGTCGTCACCGATCCGGTGGGAGAGGGGTTTGTTGAGGGACTGCCCCGCCCGGGTGGGAATATCACCGGCTTCATCACATCAGAAGCGGCAATGGGCAGTAAAATGCTGGATTTGCTCCTGGATATAGCTCCCGATATCAACCGTGTCGCCATGCTGTTTAATCCCGACACCGCTCCTGGCCGCGGAAACTATTATCTCGGAGATTTCGAGACTGCTGCCCGATCATCAAAAGTGGAGCCGATCGCCGCAAGCGCGCAAAGTGATGCCGAAATCGAAGCCGTCGTGACCGCGCTTGGACGAGCGCCCGGCGGCGGTCTCATTGTGATGCCGGATTTTTTCATGCGGAGTCATCTCGGGTCAATCTTGCTGCAAACAGCACGAAACAACGTACCCACGATCTATCCTTGGAGGTACGTCGTGACCAAGGAAGGCGGCCTGATTTCTTACGGACCAGACCTAACCGATATAGTCAGTCGCGCCGCTCCCTACGTCGATCGCATTCTTCGCGGTGCGAGGCCTGCCGAATTGCCGGTTCAAGTGCCGGTGAAATTCGAGATGGCGCTGAACGTCAAGACTGCCAAGACGCTCGGCCTTGCAATACCAGCGTCGCTTCTATTGCGGGCGGACGAAGTGATCGAATAGAGCAGCGTGACTGCCGGGTTTGGCCGCATCAAATTGCGCCGTGATGCCAATTCGGTCGCTAACGGAGTAATGCGGACACTTTAACCTTTGTGCGAAGCCTTCACTTCCTTGGCATAGACGTCCGCCTTGAAGCCGACCAGGAGCTTGGAGCCTGCCTCCAGCACCGGCCGCTTGATCATCGAGGGCTGCGCCAGCATCAAGGCAAGCGCCTTCTTCTCGTTCAGGCTCTCCTTGTCGCCATCGGGCAATTTGCGAAACGTGGTGCCGGCGCGATTGAGCAACGCCTCCCAGCCGAGCTCGTCGCTCCAGGCTTTCAGCTTGCCGGCGGCAATGCCACTGGCCTTGTAGTCATGAAAGTCGTATTTCACGCCATGGCCATCGAGCCAGGCGCGAGCCTTCTTCATGGTATCGCAATTCTTGATGCCATAGATGGTGATGGCCACGATCGATCCTGTCGCAAGCTTGCCGGGTCAAGCGGCCCGGCAAACAATCTTCCCTACATCATCGGCGGCGCGAGCGCCTACTCCGCCGCAACGCGACGCTCCAGAACGTCAAGCACATCGAGCGGATCGGTCCGGTGACGGTAGTCGACGCTGGTGTCGGCGAACAGGATCACCCCGTCTGTGCCAATGACATAGGTCGCCGACAAAGGCAGGGACCAATCATCCGGCGCGCCGTTTTTGGCGGGAATGTCGAGGTTGAATCCGTCGTAGACCGAGCGCAGTTCGTCGGTGAAAGCATAGACGATTCCGAAGGCCTTTCCGACCGACTGCCCGATATCGCTTAGGACCGGAAAGGTCAGCGCGTTTTTCTCCGACGTCGAGACCGTGTCGTCCGGCTTCTCGGGGCTGATGGCGACCAGGCTCGCCCCGGCGGCCGAAAAGCGCGGCAAGAGCGACTGGTAGGCCTTGAGTTCGAGATTGCAGTAGGGGCACCAGCCGCCACGGTAGAAGGTCACCACGACGGGTCCCTTTTTCAGAAGGCTTGCGACGTCGAAGCTTCGGCCGTATGCATCGGGCAGAACGATTGCGGGCGCCCGGTCGCCGACCTGCTTGCCGCGCTGGCCAAAACCGGTCTCGACCAGATGCGCGATATGCCGCTCCATCTTGGCACGGCGTTCGGCCGGCACGCGCTGCATCCAGCCGGCCCGATATTCCTCCAGCTGCTCGGACAAAGTCTTGTTCATTGGTTCTTCCTTCCTTTGGCCCGGCAGATCGGGCAGCTATTCGATTTTGGGGGACAGATCGAGGCGGGCTTCGCCGTTCAGATTGAGGCTTGTCGACTGGACCGTTCAAATCACATTCCTGTGCGACCAGAGCGCGCCGATCTACGGGATGAACCCTATCAGGCGGTCGTGCCATTGCGAATTGAATCGAGCTGGTTCAGCGCGTCGAGAATCCTTTGATCTTTGGCCGCGTTCGCGCTGTCACCGAAATACTGATCGGCCGCCAGCGACTGCTGGACGCGCTGGACCAAATCGTATTGCGACCCTCCGGGCGCATCGTTCCCGATGATCGTTCCCGGCGGGCTCGGCGTGGTCGCGACGAACTGTCCGTTGACGATGCGGTAGTGCTGACTGTTGAATGCGTCCGCAAGGACTGTTTGGTTAAACAGGCGGAAGCCGTCAGTTTGCGACAGCTTTCCCGACGAAACGAGATCGCCGATGAGTTGCTCCTCCTGCTGATGTGTCAGGTGATGAGGATCGAGCTGGCTGGCGGCGTCCTGCACGGACTGCGGTTTTGACGACGCCGGGTCGGACGACGAGGAGTTGGAAGACGAAGAATCGGAAGATGCGGCGGTTGGTTCGGTCTCCTCGGATGCCCCTGGCGATGTCGTCGCCGTCGTGTTGGTGGTCGACGTGGCTGCCGCCGATTGTTGAGCCTGATCTTTCAGCAAGGCGTCGATCACATCGGCCGAAAGCTTCGGTGCTGTGGTGAAGCCTGTTGTAACAATCTTAAGATCTGACGTCAGACCAGCGGTCCCGCCACTTGCCTGGGAGGTGGTGGCGCCGACGGAGCTCGCCTCGCCGATTGCGTCGGGACCTTGAGCGATGGCCTGATCCGCACCAGGCCCTTGCAGGTGGGAGCGATACGAGAAAGGCGAAAGGCCGAAGCCGGTGATCGTACTCATGGGGTCCTCATCGTCGCTTACACGGAGCAATTGTTGATCTGCGCTTCTGCCAGCAGGCAAATGACGTGCCATATGAGGGCGCATTGAAAAGTCTTACATCTTTAGGTTGTCTGTCGATGAGCAGGAATTTTCTGCCGTAACGTACTGGGCCGGCGGGGCAGATTTTGCCGACAATCGAATCCTCCCTCTTGGCAAATGACGACCAGAAAGGCGCAGGTCCTGGAGCCAGCCGTAGCTTGTGCAGACTCGCCTCAGGGCCCTTCGTGCTGCTCTGAAACGCTCTGCATCGCGCCAGCGTCGAATGTGCTGCCCATGCGGGGCTGGCCGATCCAAAGCCGGTTGACCCATTGCGTGCCGAGCGCCGGCCACTGCTCGCCATGCACGCGCGCCAACGCCTCCTGATACGGGCCGACCGTGCGAAGCCGGTCGGGCAGCAGAGGATAAATTCGCCGTATCCACTTCAGCGCCCGCGCGGCGCTGCGCAGCTCGGCATCGCCAAGTGGCAGTTCGAATGCCAGGCGCAATCGCTCGGGCAGCATTTGCGCCGTGAGAGCCCGATACCAGAGCGGCGGCCGAAGGCCCGTGACGCGCCCGGAGAAGATCTGGTGCGCGATATCGCGCGCGGCGGCGCTGACGGTGAGCACGTCGGAGTTCACCATGTGCTCGGTGTAGGTGATGAACGATGTCCAATCGGGGGCGAGAACCTCTTTCGGAATGCCGAACAACGCCGCGAACAGCCGGGTCTCCGACCAATAGCGGTCGCGCTCGCTCTCGTTGAGCTGAGGCAACACCAGATCGCGCGCCAACACAGCCGACTCCACGAGCGTCGCGTGGACCCAGCGCAGCGCCGCGACCTCGTTGGCGCAATAGGGCGAGCCTGCCGCAAACGGCCCCGCCGAGGCAGGCACGACGCCGACCACCGCCGCATGCCGCCGGTGCAGCCGGCGGGCCACAGCCACCGCTTGGTCGAGCGTGCCGAACACCATCGTGAAGGTGACATTGAAGGTGCGGTGGAAGCGGCCGAGCGGATCGTCAAACACCTTTGACTGGTCGGAGATGGCCGCGGCGACCCAGGGGTGCGCCAATTGCAGCAGCAGGGCGCGGCCGGCGCCCAGGAAAATGGCGGCCTCCCGGTTGACCCGCCATGTTGTGGAAGCGGGGCCAACGACCCCCTCACGCTGGCCCGCGGCGCTGGCGCGAACGATCTCAAGACTACGCTCGAAGTCCTCGGCTGATACGAACATGACGCCTACATGCAAAGCTGCCCGGGCAGGAGTAAGGCAGTTTCGAGCCGGGCAGTTAGTCTGTAACGTCCTCACCTCGCGCGCAACAGCCTGACGTGAGGACCGCGTCTTCCGGCTTGGATTCGTACCGGCAACGCCGCTAAGCTGGGGAGCGGATGTTAGAATCGGACCACTAGCCATTCCCGGCCAGGAGATCGGCGAGAGATGGATGATCGACTGGCCGCGCTACCTGCGT
>Ga0306923_10001705_pt1 | contig 19626 bp, 19 predicted proteins | sample sta12Can44000108_FD_203841 | JGI IMG/M metagenome (GOLD analysis project Ga0306923, IMG submission 203841) | Lab enrichment of tropical soil microbial communities from Luquillo Experimental Forest, Puerto Rico - statanox.12C.anox.44.000.108 (v2)... | ecosystem: Environmental > Terrestrial >... | reverse complement strand
TTGCGTCGCAATCACTTCACCTGCATATCAGTGGGCAGCCTATAAAAAAGCTTCATTTATAAACAAAAAGATGAACGGATTGCGACGCAACGAAGATGCCATAAAAAAACAAATGTTGGTATTAATCTTTATTGAATAAAAAATTTATTCCGTGGCATTGGATTAGAAAAAGCAGGATTGGTTATAAATGAAGAATCTGTAAGCGTATTTAAAAATGCTTCCAAATCGTCCAATTCTTTTTCTGACAAATGTACACCACCACGATTGGTATATTTCATCAACGGATCTGTATAATCAGATTTTTGTAATCCGCCGTTATAAAACTCCAATACTTGCCGCAATGTGGTAAACCTTCCATCATGCATGTACGGTGCGGTTAAAGCAATATTTCGTAATGTAGGAACTCTGTATTTTCCTTTATCATCTTCTACACCTGTAACAATTCTTCTATCATATTTATCATTAAATATAGTGTCTTTTGCATTGTTTAAAAACCGGTTGGTAGTCCATAACGGAATGGCCGGAGCACCATGGCAATGAAAGCAATCTGCTTTTTCGGAAGTAAACAAATTTAATCCGTTTAACTCGGCATCATTAAGTTTTACTTTACCTTCCATGTATTGATCGAATCTGGAATTAGCAGAAACCAGCGAACGAACAAATTGTGCAACAGCTTTACAAATTCTATCAATTGAAATTGTATCGGAGCCGAATGCCTTTGCAAACATGGGCGGATACATTTTCTCACTTTTTATCACTGCAACAGTTCTATCAACATTACCATTCATTTCATGCGGTGCCACAATACCCATCCAAACTAAAGATTCTATGTTTTGAAAATCAAATGGTTTTTGTGCAGGAACCTTATATGCTTCAGAACCCAGTTTTACATTCAACATATTAATCATTCCATTCCACAAATAACCTTCACTATTCCATGCCAGATTAATTAATGGCAACATACTGTGCGGCGTTTGTTTACCCGTAATGCCATGCATGTGGCCATCTTTATACAAAGGATTATCTAAACCGGCTTCAAATGCATGTGTTTGTTTATGGCAACTTGCACAAGACATCAACATAGACTTCTCCGTATTTCCGGACAAACGGCCATCGTAAAATAAATATCTGCCCAACTCCACCCCTGCTTTAGTCATCGGGTTATCTTCCGGAATATTTACATAATCCGGAAATAACGGAACATTGATTGAATAAGGCTCGGGTGAAAAAGTTTTATCGGAGCTTTTATTTTTTCTGCTAATACAGGAATAGGTTAACAGAAAAAAACAAATTAGAAAACAAAACAAATCTAATTTCTTAATTGGCCTTTTAAAGAATTGAATTTGCATTTTATTGTACCGTTTTTAATACAAAAGCTTTTGATCCGTTTTCACAAAACTGTTTCATTGCTTGTTCATTATCCATAATGCCATCATATTTATTCATATCTATTTTATTAACAGCATTAAACCATTGATCAATATTCATTTGAATGGAAATAGTATTTTCATTAGCCTGATCCAAAATAAAATTTGAAGGCAATGCCAAGTTTACCACGAAGCTATTATCAATAAAATTGCTTTTATTTTCTGTTATTCCTAAACCAAGATGACAATTAAAATTAGAAAGCTGTCCGGAAGTATCCATATATTTCAAGTTCAATTTCATATAATGATAGCCACCACCAAGCATTTCAGGCCAAGCCATTAAATTAGCCGGAGGATTTTTAAAAAGAAATGATTTGTTTTTTTCTTTGATAATTCCAAAGCGAAATGAAATGCTATTAAACTTTTCTACATCTGACTTTAATGAAAGATGCCATATTAGTGATGACGGAACAGCAACGTCTACATAATGAATATTGTCTGAAGATTGTAATGCAGCAGATATTCCTTCTTTCGTATAAAGTGTAACATCGGAAATAAAGTATTGCAAATCTTTCAACATGTATTTATTACCTGCGTTATTTACATAAATAAGTTTATTGAAAATAGCAGGGCTATCATTTACACAATGAATAAAGTTGATTTGAATTTTTGTTTGAGCAGGTAACACATTGAAAAATGAAATAAAATTTGCAAACGTTATCAATACAAAAAGCTTTTTCATACAAGATAAATATCTGCTAATGTATGTGAATTTGAAGTTTCTAAAAATGATGATTATCGGCTTTAACAAAATCGGTTTTCTTTTTATACATTTATTGCATGAGTATCATTAATATAGAATTTAAAGCGAAAGCCAATAACATTAAGCAACTTGAAGAAAAGTTGCTTGAATTGAACCCATTGTTTAAAGGTGAAGATCATCAGATAGATACTTACTTTAACGTTGCAACCGGCAGATTAAAATTAAGGGAAGGCAATATTGAAAATGCTTTAATTTATTATGAAAGAGAGAACACTGCAGATGCCAAACAATCAAATGTTTTGCTTTATCAACATCAACCTGATATTTCCCTGAAAAATATGCTTATCAAATTGCATGGAATAAAAATAGTGGTTGATAAAATAAGAAGAATTTATTTTATAGAAAATGTAAAATTTCATTTTGATCTGGTGAAAGAGTTGGGAACTTTTGTTGAAGTAGAAGCGATTGACAAAACGGGCGAAATTGGCATTGAAAAACTAAAACAACAATGTAGCTTTTACTTTAATTTTTTTGAATTGAAGGATGATCATTATATCAATTATTCTTACAGTGATTTATTGATACAGAAAAAATAACATTCATGAAAAAGAGTATTTTAATAATAATTCCAGTACTGATTATAAGTTGCGTAACAAAATCATTTTGCCAAGAATTCATTCAAACTCATTCAGAAAAGTACCTATATACAAAGCAAGGAAAAGCAATTTTAGATAAACAACACTTAATACTGGAATGTTTACATAATTTAAATAAGGATAGAACAGATGCAACAGCACTCAGTATTTGTAAATGTGAAATTGATAAAATTGATTGGCATTTTACTAATAAACAAGTATCAGATAATACAATTGGCCGAGTAATTAATATAGATAATCTTATCAAAAGCGATTCCTCATTAGAAAAAGAGATGAATGCCTGTTTTACAAACTCCGGGAAATCTATTTTACTACATGCTGAAGGATTTGAAAAAGAATTCATTGATAGTTGTATATTTTATTTAAGGAAGAATAGTTCTAAAACTCTAAATGCAAACAAACTTGAAAAGTTTTGTAAATGTCAACTTGATTTAATAAAAGATAAAAAATTAACTGATGTTGAAATACAGTCTTTCAATAACCCCAATTCTATTTTATTTTACGAAGTAATGTATAAATGTGGCAACCCCTCCTCAAATGATGAGCCGATTTCATGGAATAAAAATAATAGTGAAGAGATAGCAGGTCCTGTTTGTGACACAATAAATGTTCTATCAATTGATGGGATGTCCTATATAAAAGCAAAATTGGGGAATATGGTTCTTGTTTGGTTATTAGATTCCGGTGCTTCGGATTTGCTTATAACAACTGAGATGGAATCATTATTAAAAAAAGAACAAATTATTACTGATGAAAACGCTAAAGGTATTGGAGAGTTTGAAATGGCAAATGGAGAAGTTGACACGTGCCGAAAATATGTTATCAATAACTTTAAAATTGGACAATACTCAATCAATAATTTGATGGTTGCAGTTTCAGATAAAGCGAAAAAAATTATTATTGGTAAATCATTATTAAATAAATTTAGTAATTGGATGATAGATAATAAAAATGAAACGCTTATTTTAAATAAATAAAGCTGAACTCATAAAAAAAGCCATCGCATTGCTGCGATGGCTTTGTATTTTAAATGAGGTGATTTTTACTCAAACTTCAGGTCTAAACCTAATCCTCTCAATTCATGTACCAATACATTGAATGATTCCGGTACACCCGGACGTGGTATATTTTCGCCTTTTACAATGGCTTCATATGTTTTTGCACGACCAATGATATCATCAGATTTTAGTGTTAATAATTCTTGTAAGATATTAGAAGCGCCGTAAGCTTCCAATGCCCATACTTCCATTTCACCAAAACGCTGACCACCAAATTGAGCTTTACCACCTAAAGGTTGTTGTGTGATTAAACTGTATGGTCCGATTGAACGGGCATGCATCTTATCATCAACCATGTGGTGCAATTTAATCATGTAAATAACGCCCACTGTTGCTTTCTGATGGAAACGTTCTCCTGTTTCACCATCATACAAATAAGTGTGACCATTTAAAGGAATATTTGCCTTGTTACATAATTGTTCAATCTCCCCGGTGCTTGCTCCGTCAAAAATTGGTGTGGCAAATTTAACACCCAGTTTCTTTCCTGTCCAGCCTAAAATAGTTTCGTAAATCTGCCCCAGGTTCATACGTGAAGGTACCCCTAACGGATTCAACACGATATCAACCGGTGTTCCATCTTCCATAAAAGGCATATCTTCCGCACGTACAATTTTTGCAACAATACCTTTATTACCATGGCGGCCCGCCATCTTATCACCCACTTTTAATTTACGTTTAACAGCCAAGTAAACTTTAGCCAATTTCAATACACCTGCCGGTAATTCGTCACCAATAGATATATTAAATTTTTCTCTCTTATATCTACCTAACTCTTCATTATACTTAATGCTGTAATTGTGTAATAAAGTGTTGATGTATTCGTCTGTATCCTTCTCACCTGTCCAACCTAAAGGATTGATATTTTGATAATCTATCGCAGCTAAGTTTTTAGGATTGAATTTAGCGCCTTTACCAATTAAGGTTTCGCCAAAGTTGTTGGTAACACCGGCAGAAGCTTTCTCTTTTAATAGAATCTGCAGCTTGTTTAACAGCTGTTCTTTAACATCTTCAACGTTTTGTTGGTGTACTTTTTCTACTTTCTCCAATTGTGCTTTTTCACGCACTTTTGCATTCTTATCTTTCTTGGCACGTTGGAACAATTTCTTGTCGATTACTACACCCTCAGTTCCGTTTGGAGCTTTTAAAGAAGCATCTTTTGCATCACCTGCTTTATCTCCGAAGATGGCACGTAACAGTTTTTCTTCCGGAGTTGGGTCACTTTCGCCTTTTGGTGTAATCTTTCCAATTAAAATATCGCCTTCTTTAATGGTAGCACCAATTCTAATAATACCATTTTCGTCCAAATCTTTTGTAGCTTCTTCAGAAACGTTTGGAATATCAGGAGTTAATTCTTCTTCACCCAATTTTGTATCACGAACTTCCAATTCATATTCATCAATATGAACAGAAGTAAACCAGTCTTCACGTACAACCTTTTCATTAATCACAATCGCATCTTCAAAATTATAACCTTTCCAAGGCATGAATGCAACCTGTAAGTTTCTACCTAATGCCAACTCTCCATCCCTTGTTGCATAACCTTCAGTTAAGAAATCTCCTTTTTTAACTGCCTGTCCTTTTTTAACGCAAGGGCGTAAATTGATATTGGTTGATTGGTTGGTTTTAATAAATTTAGTAAGCTTATATACAATTAAATCGTCTTCAAAACTTACCAAACGGTCTGCATCGTTTCTGTCGTAACGAACATGAATTTCATTGGCATCCACAAACTCAACAATACCATTTCCTTCTGAGTGGATTTGAATTCTTGCATCACGGGCAGCTTTTCCTTCTAAACCGGTACCCACAATAGGTACTTCAGGAACAATCAACGGAACAGCCTGACGTTGCATGTTTGATCCCATCAATGCACGGTTGGCATCATCATGCTCCAAGAAAGGAATTAAAGAGGCACTTAATCCAACAATCTGATTGGGAGCCACATCCATATATTCCACTTCTGCTTTATCCAAAATCGGGAAGTCACCTGTTTGACGAGAAACAACTTTATCTTCTGCAAACTCGCCGTTATCTTTTAAAGGAGAATTACTTTGCGCAATTTTTGCGGTATCTTCTTCTTCTGCACTTAAAAAAGTTAATTCTTTCATATCCACTTTACCGTCTACAACTTTACGATAAGGCGTTTCGATAAAGCCCATATCGTTGATAGAAGCGTGAACGCAAAGTGTAGAAATCAAACCAATGTTTGGTCCTTCCGGTGTTTCAATAGTACACAAACGACCATAGTGAGAATAGTGTACGTCACGTACCTCAAATCCGGCCCTTTCCCTACTTAAACCGCCTGGCCCTAATGCTGAAATACGGCGTTTATGCGTAATTTCGGAAAGAGGGTTGGTTTGATCTAAGAATTGAGATAATTGAGATGTTCCGAAGAATGAATTGATAACGGAAGATAATGTTCTTGCATTAATTAAATCAACCGGAGTAAATACTTCATTATCACGAACGTTCATTCTTTCACGGATAGTACGGGCCATACGTGCTAAACCTACACCAAATTGAGCATACAGTTGTTCGCCCACAGTTCTTACACGACGATTGCTCAAATGATCTATATCATCAATTTCCGCTTTGGCATTTGTTAAACGAACCAAATATTTGATGATTTCAATAATATCCTGCTTGGTTAAAACTTTTTTCTCTAAAGGATATTCCAGGTTTAGTTTACGGTTGATTTTATAACGACCAACTTCGCCTAAATCGTAACGTTTATCAGAGAAGAATAACTTATCAATAATACCACGGGCAGTTTCATTATCAGGAGCATCGGCACCACGTAACTGACGATAAATATGTTGTACCGCTTCTAACTCACTGTTTGAAGTATCTTTATTTAATGTGTTGTAGATAATAGCATAATCTCCGCCTACATCTTCTTTTTGAATAAACACACTTTTCACTTCTAATTCCAAAATTTCTTCAATAGCTGCTTCATCCAAAACGGTATCGCGTTCCATAACGATTTCGTTACGTTCTATCGACACAACTTCACCGGTATCTTCATCCACAAAATCTTCCACCCATGTTCTTAACACACGAGCAGCCAATTTTCTGCCAACCTGGTCTGCCAATGTTTTTTTATCGGCCTTAACCTCATCGGCCATGCCAAATAACTCCAAAATGTCTTTATCTGTTTCAAAGCCAATTGAACGTAATAAAGTAGTTACAGGGAATTTTTTCTTACGATCAATGTAAGCATACATTACATTGTTAATATCGGTAGCAAATTCCATCCATGCACCTTTAAAAGGAATTACACGGGCAGAATAAATTTTTGTTCCATTAGGATGGATGGACTGGCCGAAGAATACACCCGGAGAACGGTGTAATTGAGAAACTACCACACGTTCTGCTCCATTAACCACAAAAGTTCCGCGTGGAGTCATATATGGAATATTTCCCAAGAAAACATCTTGTACAATTGTTTGGAAATCCACATGCTCTTCATCGTTACAACTTAAACGCAGTTTCGCTTTTAACGGTACAGCGTAAGTTAATCCACGTTCCATGCACTCTTCAATAGAATAACGTGGCGGATCGATAAAATAATCTAAAAATTCCAGTACGAAAATGTTGCGGGTGTCTGTAATAGGAAAGTTATCCTTAAACACTCGAAACAATCCTTCGATATTACGCTTATCGGGCGTAGTTTCTAACTGAAAAAATTCTCTGAACGATTGTAACTGAATGTCGAGCAGATCAGGTGCATCAGCCAAGTGTTTTGTTTTACCAAAGCTGATCCTGGTGTTCAAATTTGTTGTAGACATAGTATTTTGTAAAACCGGTTTAGCTTAACAATGGTTGAGAATGGTTAAATTCTCATGTCCAAAAAATCAGGTAGTTCGGAAATTAACGGCCGTGTCCGAACAACCCCATCTGATAATTAGCCCAAAATTAAAAGGACTGCAAAATTAAGGAAAGCTACGGAATGGCAAAATCAAATTTTAAGCCAATTTTTCAACATCCGGAAAATTTACCTTTTCGCCGACCCTAACATTTTTTTATGAACTCAATATTAAACACTGGATTCATTATTGATATCTGATTATAAAATTGTTTTTTATGAAGAAAATCAGCTTTTTTTACTAATTCTTACTGTTTTCAGTTGCGTTTCGGCCTATTCGCAAATGAGAATTTTTGTTGGGCCCAGTTTCGGATATGGCTATTCTATGCGCCAACGGCCGTATCAATCAAGAAAAAATGGCAATACCTACAACAATCAGTTACCTAAATTTGAGCCTTATGTAAGCATTTCTATCGGATACGGTTTCCCCAATCTCGATAAAAACCAGTTACCCGGCTTTTTTAATTATTACTCGGGCAATGTTAGCCAAACCGGGCCTGTTACCGGTTCCGTCGATTACAGGTTTAGCAGAAACATGAGTATTGGTTTATTGGTAAGCCATGGCAATGTATCTATGCCTTATTACAATTACAGTTCGGGTAATTTTGCCTTTACAGGTGCATTGGATAACTGGAGCATTATGTTGAATATGCAACATTACATGCAGGTTGGCACAGATAAAGCCTCCCCTTACATCAGAACAGCAATTGGCGTAAACATATGGAATCAAAATTTTACAGACAATTCGGGAAATAAATTAAATATGGCAGGTACTCCGCAAGATTTGGCTTATCAAATTAGTTTGGGTACCGACATTAAATTAACTAAACAATCGGCTTTATTTATAGAGGCCGGTTATGGAAAATACATTTTACAAGGCGGGTTGAAATTTAAACTGTAATTATTAAAAAGCCTTATACACTTAATTGCATATAAGGCTTTTACCAAAAACAACCACCTTTTACGTATGAAAGTTTATTATTATTATTTATTTGCTTTAACCGAATTAATTGTTTGCAGTACTTCTTTTGTTGCCTTTTCAATTGCTGCATAATCTTTAGCAGCCAACAATTCTTTTGTAATTAATTTACTGCCCATACCTACACACGCAACGCCTGCTTTAAACCATCCGCCAATATTTTCTTTACTTAAATCAACACCGCCTGTTGGCATAAACAAAATATTTGGAAACAATTCTTTAATGGCGGTTAAAAAACCGGGGCCCAAAATATTTCCGGGAAAAAGTTTAATAAATTTTGCTCCCAAAGTTTCGGCTTTAATAATTTCGGAAGGAGTCATACAACCAGGAACCCAAAGCATATTATTTTTATCTGAAACGGTTGCAACACTTTCTATTAAACCCGGACAAACAATATAATCTGCACCGGCATCAATAAATGTTTGAGCCATTTCGCCATTTTTAATGGTGCCAACGCCTAAATACATTCCTTTTAACTCGGTATCGCATACTTTACGCATTTCTTTAAAATTTTGTAAAGCGGCTTCTCCTCTATTGGTATATTCTACAGCTTTAATGCCTGCATTGTATAAAGCTTTTAAAACATTAATGGTAACTTCTGTGTCTTTATAAAAATATAATGGTAACATTCCCTGTTCAGGAATTAGTTTCAGCAGTTCAGTCTTTTTATCCATGATTAATTGTTTTAACAATCGTTATTAATTGCATTGCAAAGCACACTAATCTTTGCTTAATTAAAAAGTATTTTGTTAGATTTTTACGCAATCGTTATCGTAGTTTTAAGTGAAAATCTTACTTTGGCTTTCTACTTTTGAAACCTAAAAATTAATTGAAAATAAAATTAATTCATTAAAAATTTTTAATCACACAACACATAACGATTATGTCTAAAAAAGTTGTAACACTGGGTGAAATAATGCTGCGTTTATCAACTCCCGGTTTTGAAAGATTTGTTCAAAGCGATAGCTTGGATGTTTGCTATGGTGGTGGTGAAGCTAACGTTGCCGTTGCTATTAGTAATTATGGTTTAGATGGTGTTTTTGTAACTAAAGTGCCTGATAATGCGATTGGACAATCTGCGATTAATGCTGTTCGTCGTTTTGGCGTTGATACTCAGTTTATCGCAAAAGGCGGTAAAAGATTAGGTATTTATTTTTTAGAAACCGGAGCTTCGGTTAGAGCATCTCAAGTTATTTACGACCGTGCCGGTGCTTCTATTGCCGAAGCAGAAATTACCGATTTTGATTTTGATAAAATTTTCGAAGGTGCTTCCTGGTTTCATACAACAGGTATTACACCTGCATTAAGCGATAAATCTGCTGCTTTAACTCTTGCTGCTTTAAAAGCTGCAAAAGCAAAAGGGTTAACTACCAGCATTGATTTGAATTACAGAAAAAAATTGTGGAGCAAAGAAAAAGCAAAATCTGTGATGACGGAACTTTGCCAATATGTTGATGTTTGTATTGGTAACGAAGAGGATGCAGAAACAACATTAGGTTTTAAACCGGAAGGTACAGATGTTACCAAAGGCGAATTAAATTTGGATGGATACAAAAGCGTTTTTAAACAAATGAAAGATAAATTCGGCTTTAAATATATTGCCTCTACTTTACGCGAAAGCCACAGTGCTTCAGATAATGGCTGGTCTGCTTTATTATACGATGGCACCGAATTTTATCATACAAAAAAATATGAGTTACGGATTGTTGACCGTGTAGGTGGCGGCGATTCGTTTGCAAGCGGACTTATTTACGCATTGGCAACCGGTAAAAATTTAAAAGATGCGGCTGAATTTGCAGTAGCAGCTTCTGCTATTAAACTATTCCGGGAGATTTTAACCATGCTACTTTAAAAGAAGTTGAAGACTTGGTTGCAGGCGACGGATCCGGTAGAGTTCAAAGATAATTTCACAAAAAAAATTTTATTAAAAAAATCCGTCTTGCATCAATTTAATGCACTGACGGATTTTTACTTTAAACCCAATGATATGATCATAGATGTAATTGAAAATATTGATAGATATGTTGGACTGAACCCAAATTTCGCAAAGGCTTTTTCTTTTATTCATTCCACCAATCTTTTAACATTAGAAAACGGAAAATTTGATATTGACGGAGATAATGTAAAAGCAATTGTTTCTGAAAGTCTTGGAAAAAAATTAGAAGACTCCGTTGCAAAATTTGAATGTCACAATCAGTATCTCGACATTCAGATTTGCATTAAAGGAAAAGAAATGATGGGATGGAAACCAAGAATTTCCTGCACCACTCAAAACGGGGAATACAATGCAGCAAAAGATGTATTGTTTTATGCAGATGCGCCGGATATGTATTTCCAATTAACCAACGGACAGTTTGTAATCTTCTTCCCCGAAGATGTACACGCCCCTATGATTGGAGACGACCAGTTAATTAAAAAAATCGTATTGAAGGTAAAAATATAATTTGCGCCCAACAGCCCGCTGTAAAATTAAAAAGGTGAATGTTAATGATTCACCTTTTTTATTTAAGAAGATTTCATTTTTTTAACCGTAAATACGTCTTGGTCCGTAGCATCTCCCACTTCTTGCAATTTACCAAAAGCCGCTGCAGTTGCATAATTCAACACTTCCTGCGGTTGATTGTGATTATACATGCCATAAATTAATCCTGCCATAAAACAATCTCCGCTTCCGCTTCTGTCCACAACACCCTGGCAAGAAAACTCATCCGATGCAAATAGAGAGCCTTCCGTATACAAAGTTGTATAATATAAAAGATTTTTATCGCCATCAAACCTAAAAGTATTGGCCACAGATTTGCAGGTAGGGTATTGCTGCATAATTTTTTCCGATGTTGCTTTTGCATGATCCAAATAAGCCTGCTTGCTTTTTTTATCATGAATATGTTCATCCACTTCAATTCCCAATAAAGTATTAGCGCTCCAAATATTACCCATAATAACATCACAATATTTTACTAACTCAGGCATAATTTCAATCGGCTGTTTTCCATATTTCCATAAACGGGCCCTGTAATTCAAATCAACAGAAATAGTAATATTTTTTTTCGATGCAGCTTCTACCGCTTCCAAACAAACATCCGCAACATTTTCGTTTAATGCCGGGCTAATGGCCGAAAAATCCAGCCAACTCACATCTCTTAAAACCTTATCCCAATCAATCATCCCACGTTTTAATTCAGAAAAGGAAGATCGCTCTCTATCGTAAGCCATCTTACCTTTTAAATCTGCACCACGCTCTAAAAAATAAATTCCAATTCTGTTGCCTGCCAAAACAATTGACGATGTGTAAATACCTTTGTATTCCAGATAATCAATCACATGTTTGCTCATAAAATTATCCGGCAAAACAGTACAATATTTTACAGGCACGTTCCATCCTGCCAAAGCCGTTGCCACATTGGCTTCCGCACCGCCCATATATAAAAGCATCGGGTTTTTTTCTGTAGCTGTTTCATTCGGTGCAGGAGAAATACGCAACAATAATTCACCAAAACATAAAACCTTTTTATTCATCATCCCAAAATATTATTTCAAAAAAAAGAATCGAAATTATTTTGTAACCAACCACACCAACAAGACGGAACCACGTTGCGTCGCACACTTCAACACCTTTCTATATCCCGGCAAAAATTATAAATCTGTAATCGGGCTAAACTTAGGAACAAGTATTTTCATAAATGCCCATGCAACCAAGTAACTCAATGCACAAATAATAAACATAATTAAATATGCTGTTTGTGGCGTAGCAATATATGTTTCATTCAAAACACCCGAAAGCCTTGAAACAATAACGCCACCTAATCCACCCGCAGCAGCGCCAATGCCTGTAACGCTTCCTACAGCTTTTTTAGGAAACATATCAGATACGGTGGTAAATAAGTTTGCACTCCATGCCTGATGAGCTGCAGCTGCAATACATATCACTACAACAGCAAGAACAGATGCCATATTACCAAACACTTCTTTATTTCCAACAAATTGAGCCGATAAAACAAATAAAGGAAAAACAGAAATGATGAGAAGTGTTGTCATTCTTGCTTTATACACATGCCAACCACGATTCATAAATTTCAATGCAATACTACCACCATAAATACTTCCAATAATCGCAATGCCATACACTATAAATGTTGGCAACATCACTTCGTGTTTACTCATTCCAAATTGCTTTTTTAGATAATCGGGCAACCAGAAAAGATAAAACCACCAAATACCATCTGTCATAAACTTACCCATAAAAAAAGCCCATGTTTGGCGATAGCCTAAAAGTTTACCCCATGGAACTTTTTCTTTATTCTGTTCAATTTGGGCTGCTGTCATTCCATCATCATCACTATGGATATAATCAAATTCACTTTTTGAAAGTTTTTTAATTTTTGTAGGTGCATCATATAATTTAAACCAAAACAACAACCAGATAAATCCAAGTACTCCTGTAATAACATAAGCCATCTTCCAACCTAACTGATCTCCAAAATATATTAAACACCAAGGAACAAATAAGGCAGAGATCATTGCGCCGATATTCGAACCGCTATTAAATATCCCTGTTGCTAAAGCTCTTTCTTTTTTAGGGAACCATTCTGCTACTGTTTTAATAGAGGCAGGAAAATTTCCTGCTTCACCAATGCCAAATAAACTCCTTACAAAAGCATGCAAAGCAACGGTAGAACCGGCAAATGCATTTAAGATACCAAAAGTTGACCAAACAATTAACGATAAGGCCAACCCTATTTTTGTTCCGATTTTATCTATTACCCAACCTGCCAGAATAGTTACACCTGCGTAACAAGCAATAAACAAATTAATAACATTAGAATAGTCAATATTACTCCATCCAAAACCGCCCTTTTCAACAGGCGAACAGAAAAATTCTTTTAAATAACTAATTACTTGCCTATCCATGTAATTAATGGTTGTTGCAAATAATAAAAGGGTTACAATTACCCAACGATAGTTTCCTATTTTTCGTTTGTTCATATATACAAGCTTATTATTAAACCAATTTAAAATTTTGTATCCAGCTTTCACCTATGCAAACGCTCCTGTTGCGTCGCACACTTCAACTGCAACAATTCTTCTCATCATTTTATTTCAAAAACGGAACAGGTGCCGGATCCATATCTGTAAATTCTTTATTCTCTCCGGCCATTCCCCATATAAAGGTATAGCTTCCTGTGCCACAGCCAAAGTGTACACTCCAGCTAGGAGATACAATTGCTTCATGGTTCTTCACCAATATATGCCTTGTTTGTTGTGGTTCCCCCATAAAATGAAATAACATATTTTCAGGAGCAAGATCAAAATAAAAATATATTTCACATCTTCTGTCGTGTGTATGTGGCGGAACACTGTTCCAAACACTACCTTCTTTAATTTGTGTAAAACCCATTACCAACTGGCAACTTTGAATGCCATCGTTATGAATGAATTTAGATAAAATTCTCTCATTGGCAGTTGCTTTGCTTCCTAACTCTAAATGAGTTGCATCTTTATAATTCATTACTACTGTTGGATAAGTTTGATGAGCAGGTGCAGAAAGTAAATAAAACAGTGCCGGCTTATCTGCATTCTTGCTTACAAAAGATATTTCTTTTGCGCCTTTACCAATATAAATGCAATCTCTGTTATTAACAGTATACGTTTTACCATCAACAATAACATCTCCGTCGTTTCCAACATTTATAACACCCAGTTCTCTTCTTTCTAAAAAGTATTCGCTTTTAAGATTTTCATAAGTACCGAGAGAAAGTATTTGGGTTACCGGCCTGGCTAATCCTGCAATCATTCTATCGTAATGGGTATATATCAATTCAATAGAATCATCCTTTTCAATATTCTCCAATAAAAAATTTTCTCTGATTTGCTCGGTGGTATAATTTTTAAAATCGTTGTAATGAACGGCATGAACAATCTTTAACGAATTTTCCATATATAAATCTTTAAAAAATTAAGAAATACAAAGAAGCAGCTTTTACTCTGTTGTATAAAAGCGTAAGTTGAACAAAATACAACAAACCAAAAATGATAATTGTATTATTATTTACGCAATCGTTTTCGCTTAAAACGACGACTGAAATAAAACAAAAACCCCGATCAATAATGACCGGGGTTCTATTTTGAATAAAGTAACTAATTACTTGATTTCAACATCAGCACCTGCATCTTTTAACTTAGCTGCTAAATCATCAGCTTCAGCTTTAGATACACCTTCTTTTACTGCTTTAGGAGCACCATCAACTAAATCTTTTGCTTCTTTCAAACCTAAACCTGTTAAGTCTTTAACGATTTTAACAACGTTTAATTTGCTGGCACCTGCACTTTTCAAGATAACATCAAAAGATGATTTTTCTTCAGCAGCGGCGGCACCACCGCCATCACCGCCAGCAGCAACTACAACGGCTGCAGCAGCAGGTTCAATACCATATTCAGATTTTAATAAATCTGCTAATTCTTGAACGTCTTTAACTGTTAAGTTTACTAATTGTTCAGCTAATACTTTAATGTCTGCCATAAAATTTAATTTTTAAAAACCGCCTTCATTTTCGTTTGTCGAATCCGGCGGAAGGTTATGGAAAATGCCTCATTTTAACCTCATAGGCATTGGTTTTATTTAATTACAAAATTAGAAATACGAATTATTCAATTTCTGTTATCGTACTTCCAACTTTGTACTTCATACTTATTCTGTTGTAGCAGCTTCGGCTTGCTTTTCGTGATGGTGCAATAAAGCAGCCAATACACGTTTTGCAGGAGATTGCAACAATCCGATTACTTCCCCAATCAATTCGTTTTTAGACTTGATTTGAGTTAATGCTTTCAGATTTTCGTTACCTGCATAAATATCTCCGTTTATGAAAGCGGCTTTTAACACCGGTTTTTCACCGTTGCTTTCTTTACGGAAAGATGAAATAATCAAAGCCGGTTCTTTAGGATTTTCACTAAACATCAACGCAGTTACGTTGTGTAAAGAATCGTAAACACCCGCATATTTTTCAGCATCAATTGCTTCTAATGCTTTACGGATAAGCGTGTTTTTTGCTACTTTCATTTCAACCTGTTTGCTGAAACAAGCTCTACGCAATTTTGATACCTGTTCTACATTTAAAGATTCTGTATCTGTAATGTAAAAGTTGCTGTATTGACTGAACTTTTCTTTCAAAACTTCAATCACTTCATTTTTTTGATCTTTTGTCATAAACTAAACTTTTAAAAACCCGGGTCATTTTCCAAATAAATTGGAATCACCAGGATTTAGTTTGATAATGATTTTACTTCTAATGTAATGCCGGGGCTCATAGAACTAGCCATGCTTACAGCCTTTAAATAAGTGCCTTTTGATGCGGATGGTTTTAATTTTAAAATTGCATTTAATAGCTCGTGGCTGTTTTCAGCAATTTTTTCAGCAGCAAAAGAAACACGGCCTATAGAGGCATGAACAATACCTGCCTTATCTACTTTAAATGCAATTTTACCACCTTTTACTTCATTAACAGCTTCTGCAACATTGTTGGTTACAGTACCGGTTTTAGGGTTTGGCATTAAGTTACGAGGGCCTAATACTTTACCTAATTTACCAATTTTAGGCATTACAGAAGGTGTGGCAACTACAACATCGATATCAACCCAACCGCTTTCAATTTTTTGAATAAATTCATCTAACCCTACAAAATCAGCACCGGCTGCCTTTGCTTCAGCTTCTTTATCAGGTGTACAAAGTACCAATACTCTTTTTGTTTTACCTGTACCATGCGGTAAGGTTACCGTTCCGCGAACTTGTTGATCTGCTTTTTTAGGATCAACACCTAAACGAATATGCAAATCAACTGAACTATCGAATTTAGTGCAGTTAATTTCTTTTACCAATGTAGATGCTTCTTTAAGGGAATATAACTTGTTTTTATCCACCTTTGTTTCAGCTACTTTTCTTTTTTTAGTTAAAGACATTTTTTAGTGTTTTTAAGGTGAATAAATTAGTTTTCCCAAGGAGCTTTTCCTTCAACATTTAAACCTAAGCTACGTGCTGTACCTGCAACCATTTTCATGGCACTTTCTATCGTAAAGCAGTTAAGATCGGGCATTTTATCTTTTGCGATAACTTCAACCTGATCCCAAGTAACTTTCCCAACTTTGGCACGATTACTTTCTTTACTGCCCTTTTGAATTTTTGCAGCTTCCATTAACTGAACAGCAGCAGGGGCAGTTTTGATAATAAAATCGAAGGATTTATCAGAATATACTGTAATTAAAACGGGAACAACTTTTCCCATTTTATCCTGAGTTCTTGCATTAAATTGTTTACAGAACTCCATGATGTTGACACCCTTAGAACCTAAAGCGGGCCCAACCGGAGGTGCAGGGTTTGCCTGACCACCTTTTACCTGCAGCTTAACAAAGCCGGTAATTTCTTTTGCCATGATTTTTGATTTAATTGGTGATAACGTAACACTTTACAGCATTACTCCCAAGTCCTGAAATTGTTCAGGATTCAATCATTCTTCTATCTAAAGAACTTTTTGGGACGGCAAAGGTATTCATTTTAATGAAATCAACAATATTAATTATAAAAAATCCCGCAGTTTGCGGGATTTACAAAGAAAATATTTTGAAACAAATCTTAGCCTAATTTTTCAACCTGCATATAATTTAGTTCAACAGGTGTAGAACGTCCGAAGATTTTAACGGTAACTTTTAATTTTTTCTTTTCATCATTTACTTCTTCAATCACACCATTAAAGTCGTTAAACGGACCTTCAATAATCTTGATGGTTTCTCCTACAATAAATGGTTCGCTTAAAGTAACACCTTGGTCGTTCATCTCATCAACCTTACCCAACATTTTATTTACTTCACTTTTTCTGAGAGAGATAATATTTCCTTTAGAGCCTTTTCCATCTGTTAAGAAGTGCATGATATTACTGATGTTGCTAACATGTTGCACAATATCATCAGTTAGTTTTCCGTCAGTAACTTCTAACATTACATAACCCGGAAAATAGTTTTTTTCACGCATTACTTTTTTGCCATTCTGAACTTTATAAACCTTTTCCATTGGAAGAAAAACCTGCTTGATAATTTCAGTCCAGCCATTACGGGCAATATCTTTATCCAAATACTCTTTTACGCTACGCTCTTTTCCGCTCACTACACGTAAAACGTACCATTTGGTTTCTTTTTGTTGAATAGTTTCTTCCATTGAGTCCATTACTTAAATAATGAATAAATCAGTTTCAGTAATTGGTTACTGCTAAAATCCATTAGCCAAACCATAGCAGTAATAATAACTGTGGCAACCAATACAATTACAGTGCTTTGTTGCAATTGTAACCATGTAGGCCAACTCACTTTTTCTACCAACTCATGGTAACTGTCTTTAAAATAAGTTGCAATCTTGTTCATTTCTAAATTGTTTAAGGTTTAAAGTTTAATAGGTTTAAGGTTCATCTAACTTTAAACCTATTAAACCTCAAACATTTGAAACTTCATCCGCACGGGCACTAGGATTCGAACCCAGATCAAAGGTTTTGGAGACCCGTATGCTACCGTTGCACCATGCCCGTATGAATCAAAAGTCTCCGGTCAAAGTTATGCTACGTTGACCAAAGACTTTCGAGTTGTTATGTTTATCTTCTTTTTTCAGAAGAATTTATCTTGATTTATTTCAAGATTTCAGTAACCTGACCAGCACCTACAGTTCTGCCACCTTCACGAATCGCAAACTTCAAACCTTTTTCCATAGCGATTGGCTGAATCAATTTAACTTGTAAATTAATATTATCACCAGGCATTACCATTTCTGTTCCTTCAGGTAAAGTAACTTCACCGGTAACGTCAGTTGTACGGAAATAGAATTGAGGGCGGTATTTGTTAAAGAATGGAGTGTGACGACCACCTTCTTCTTTACCTAATACGTAAACTTCACCTTTAAATTCTGTATGAGGAGTGATTGATTTTGGTGCAACGATTACCATACCACGGCGGATATCTTTCTTTTCAATACCACGTAATAATAAACCTGCATTATCACCAGCTTCACCACGATCCAATAACTTTTTAAACATTTCAACACCTGTTACAGTTGAGTTTAAAGGAGATTCCATTAAACCAACGATTTCTACAGACTCACCCACTTTAATTACACCGCGTTCAATACGACCCGTAGCAACAGTACCACGGCCAGTGATAGAGAATACATCTTCCACACTCATTAGGAACGGTTGATCTACCGGACGAGGAGGTAATGGAATATAAGTATCAACAGCATCCATTAATTCTTCAACTTTAGCAACCCATTTTGGATCTTCGGCCATAGCACCGGTTGCAGAACCTTGAATAATTGGCGTGTTATCACCATCAAAACCATTCTTCGTTAAAATTTCGCGAATTTCCATTTCTACCAATTCAAGTAATTCAGGATCTTCAACCAAATCAACTTTATTCATAAATACCACCATACGAGGTACACCTACCTGACGGGCCAATAAAATATGCTCTCTTGTTTGAGGCATCGGACCATCAGTAGCAGCCACAACTAAGATAGCACCGTCCATTTGGGCAGCACCAGTAATCATATTTTTAACATAGTCAGCGTGACCCGGACAGTCAACGTGTGCATAGTGACGGGTAGCGGTTTGATATTCTACGTGTGCAGTATTAATGGTAATACCACGCTCTCTTTCTTCAGGGGCACCATCAATTTCATCGTACTTTTTAGCAACATTACCCATTCCTTTTTTGGAAAGGATCATTGTGATGGCCGCAGTCAAAGTAGTTTTACCGTGATCCACGTGACCAATAGTACCAACGTTAACGTGTGGTTTGTCCCGGTTGAAGCTTTCTTTTGCCATTTTATTTTGTTTTTTAGTTGTGTTTTAAAAATTAGCGTTTAAAGGTAACACCTTTAAACCATTGTTTTCTATTTCATGTTATCAGCAA
>Ga0306923_10001702_pt1 | contig 19640 bp, 19 predicted proteins | sample sta12Can44000108_FD_203841 | JGI IMG/M metagenome (GOLD analysis project Ga0306923, IMG submission 203841) | Lab enrichment of tropical soil microbial communities from Luquillo Experimental Forest, Puerto Rico - statanox.12C.anox.44.000.108 (v2)... | ecosystem: Environmental > Terrestrial >... | reverse complement strand
ACTATCAGCTCAGTTTCACGCGCAAGGGGAAGAGTCGTACGCAGTTCGTGCGCCGGCACGACTTGAGTTTGGTGGAGGAGCAGGTGCGCAATTACCAGCGCTTGAAAAAATTGACCGACCGCTGGGTGGCGCTGGGCATGGCGTTGTCGCGCCTGCGCCTACGCGAGCAGCACGAAGCGAGCGAAGTTTCCGAGCGAAATTCCGCTGCGAAAACGCAGATTTCCAGGAAAAAGCGCTCGTGATCGTCGGCCTTTGATACCGGACACCAGAGCGGAACTCCTCACATATCAGTCACTTACCAGTTTCACCACAGAAACTAGCTAGTGCAATCAACAGTTCGCCGATGGCCCCGACGGCAAACGCACGCAGACCTTGCGCCTTGAGCTCGCGGATGTTGGTGCGCAGGCCAACTCCGGCGAACGTCAACCGGAATGCCCAGTGCGACAAGTCGCCAGGCTGCCGGGTTGCTCTTTTTGTTGAAGACGGCGCTGGGGGCGAGGATCGAGATCAGCAGAAACCCGAGAACGAATTTGGGAAATTTCTGCCGGAGAAACGCGGCTTTGTTGCCGACGGCTTGCCCAATGGAGAGCATAGCCGAGCACGACGAAGCCGATCATAGCGTTACGCATGGTCTTCGCCAGCACCGCGATCTTGGCCGCAGCGTCGGAATAGAGCGCGCCTGCAGCGGTGGCTTCAGCGGTGTAGGGACGTGGCCATTACTGTGCACGTCCAAGAGGTGAGTGAAAGTCTGTGGACTGGGTGGTCAATGTTTGCGTTGCCTGCTGCGCGACTGTGGAAGTTGAATCGCGTTGGGGTCTTGCTACTTCGCCAATGATCAGCAATGACGGTGATTTGATCCGTGGCGCAGATCGCAAGCTATCGAGGTTAGTCCAATACATCTCCTGATTTGGACAGCTCGCGTTCAACACGATGAGGCAAGGGGTCCAGCGCGAAAGACCCGCCGTGATCGCCTCGTTTGCGATCGCTGCGTACTGGCCATTCGGCATGTAGATCGCTAATGTCGTGCGTTTGGAGGCGAATTGCGCCAGGTCCGTCAATTTCTTGCCGTTCTTGTGCTGGGCAGTCAGGAAGACTACTGCTCCCGCCTTGTCGCGATCGGTCAGCGAAATCTTGCCCTGTGCCGCTGAAGCCACCGCAGCCGTAATTCCTGGAACAACTTCGAATTCAATGCCTGCCATACGCAATGCTTCCATCTCTTCTGCCGCCCGCCCGAAGACGAGTGGGTCTCCTCCCTTGAGCCGTACGACGGTCGCGACTGTGGTAGCGAATTGCACCATCATGCGATTGATGTCTTGCTGCGAAATACGCCTGTCGCCGGCTCGTTTGCCAACGTCCACCAGCAGGGCGTGGGGACGAGCCAGGTCAAGGACAGCGTCCGCCACGAGCGCGTCATGCAATACCACGTCGGCGTTCTGAATCAGCCGTGCCGCTTTGAGTGTCAGTAGCTCTGGATCGCCGGGACCCGCCCCGATGAGGTAGACCTTGCCCATTACGCTGCCTCTCTCAACGCGCGCGTGCCGAAATTGCCGCTGCGCCATCGCTCAAAGGAATCGCGCCGCGCAAGGTACGCGAGGAGACGCTTGCGGGTCGCAAAGTCAAGCTTGCGTTGCATAAGTGCCTCGCGCACGGTACCAAGCCAGGTAAGCCACGTCTCGTACTCGGGGCCAAATTCTTTCTCGAATTCCGCGCGCAATCTCGCCGCCAGTGACGGACTGAGCCCGGCGGTCGAAATGGCAATCTGTAGCGCTCCACGCCGCACCACTGCAGGAAAGTAGAAGTTGCAGCGCGGCGGCTGATCGACTGCATTACACAGAATTCCGCGGCGCTCGGCTTCGCGAAAGACGAGCTCGTTCACGATGTCGTCAGAGGTTGCAGCGATCACAAGGAACACACCGTTCACGTCGCAAGGCTGGAAGCGGCGCGGGATCCAGGCGAGCCGTCCTTCTAACTGCAGCTCATCAAGGCGCGAGTTGAGCTTGGGCGAAACGACAGTTACGTTGGCACCGGCGTGCAGCAGGCTTTCGACCTTCGACGCCGCGACGGAGCCTCCACCCACGACCACGCAACTGCGGCCAGCAAGCTTCACAAACATCGGGAACAAGGCAGGGACGGTGCTCATCCTTCGACTCCATGAGGCACGCGACCGGGCGATAGATCGCGCGCTTCCGCGGGGATCAGCCCTCCGGCGAGGAATCCGCGAATCTCCTCCCTCGAATGGCGCGCGAAGAATTGCCGCAGGTTTTCGCCCGGTTCGCGCAAGAGCTGGTAGTTGCTGAGCAGGCGTTCGATCGCTTCCGGGACCTCGCTCGCCGCGCAGCGGTATCCCACGGGCCGGGCAATCGCCTGGTGCTTGCCGACGGCGCCGCCGACGCAGAAGTAATACGCGTCGACCAGGTTGCCGTCCTGCTTGATCTTCTTGCCTTCAAGACCGAGGTCGGCGATCCAGTGCTGTCCGCAACTGTTAGGGCATCCGGTGATATGCAGCTTCAGATGCTGCTCGAAGCCCGGCAAGCGCTCATCCAGCTCTTCAGCGAGCCAGCGCGCGAACGACTTGGTCTCAGTGATGGCGATCTTGCAGAACTCGCTGCCGGTGCAGGCGATGATGCCGCGGCGAAATGGCGAGCCTTCGACCGCCAGCCCTGCCAGCGTCAGGCCGTCAGCGACATGGGCAACATGCTGCCGTGGAACGTTGACGATCAGCAAGTTCTGCATGTTGGTGGTGCGGAGCTCACCTCCGGCGTAGCGTTCGGCAAGGTCGGCGGCGGCGTGTAGTTGATCGGAAGTAATGCGACCGCGCAATACAGATGCGCCAACGTAGTAATAACTGGCCTGCTTCTGGGCGTATACACCGACGTGATCTCGGTATACGTCGGCGGGAATGTCCTCGCGCACGGCGGGAGCGAGTTCGAAACCAATGCGCTGATTCAGCTCGTCGAGGAAACGCTCGGGCGTCCAACCGTGCTTGAGGAACAGGAACTTCAGCCGGGCGCGCTCGCGGTTTTCACGCAGCACGTCGCTATCGCGAAAGATCGTCGCGATGCCTTTGAGCACCGGCAAAACCTGGTTCGGCAGCACAAACGCGTTCAGCCGCTGCCCTAGATGCGGATCGCTGGACAGTCCGCCTGCTACGCGCAATGAAAAGCCAAGCTCGCCGTCGCTGCGGCGCGCCGCAGTCAAGCCAACGTCGTTGATCTCGGGATAGGAGCACCAAACGCTGCATCCCGTAATGCAGATTTTGAATTTGCGCGGGAGATTGTAGAACTCGGCGTTGCCGACGAATTGGCGATTGGCCTCGGCGACCAGGTGCGACGCGTCGTAGATCTCGTCGCCATCAACACCGGCGAGTGGGCATCCGACGATGTTGCGCACGTCGTCGCCGCAAGAACCCATGGTGGTGAGACCCGCGCGCCACAGGTTCTCCAGAACGTCAGGCAAGTCTTCGATCGTCACCCAGTGAAGCTGAATGTTCTGGCGAACGGTGATGTCGGCTTTGTCACGTGCGTACTTGCGTGCGACATCAGCGATGGTGCGCACTTGGTGCGAGAGCAGCAGTCCGTTGGGAATGCGAATGCGCACCATGAAGTACGGGACGGCTTTGCCTTCGCCGCCAGCGCCCCCAATGGCGCCGATTCCGTCGCCTTGCGTGTAGACACCCCAGAAGCGAAAGTACGTGCCCAACCACTCTGGAGGAATCGACGCATGGCCTTGACCGGCATAGGAGCGGATCTCGCCGAGGCATTCCCAGGCGTTCTTCTCACGCTTGAGCCGCTCGATTCTCTGTGTCTTCGTTTCTTTGACTTCGGTGCTCATCGTTCGCCTCTCGCCGCAAAAAGAAAAACCCACGTGTCAGATAAGCGTCTGACGCGTGGGTTGGGGATAAACCTGTTATAGAACTGCTAGGTTGTGATCCTCTTCCTCTCGGCGCCAGAACATGCGGGCCCGCAACAACAGCAGGTCGTTCGACAACACACGTTCTGACGTCCGCACAACATGATGCAGTGACTTTACGGGATTGGATGGAGAAGGTCAATCCCGGGACTCAAACAAATTACACGCCGGAACGAATTTCCGTCCCTGCCGGAACGCAGGATACCCCACGAAATGGCGGGTTTGTTACTTCCCAATGAATGAGCCTGCGATGAGTGTCTCGCTTCGTACGTAAATGCGAAAAGGCGGCGGCTCATGAGGATGTGTGATAGCCCCCTGGTATGCACGCATACTCCCTGACGTGTTAGTTGTGCTTCAGAAACTCGGCGTTCGTATTGTTGGTCAACGAATTGTAGAGCGTTTCGATAAACAGGTCCGGCGTGATGGATCCCTTGCCGTAATTCGTATCCCACTGCGCCAGGATCTTTTCTTTCTTCATCTGCTCGACGGACTTGCCTTGCTTGATCGCGGCCTGCATGGCGGCGCTGGTTTCTTTCAGCATGGCGGAGTACTCACGCACTTCGGCCAGGGTAGCGAGCTGGCCATGGCCGGGAATGACCTTGACGTCGTCGGGCAACTGGGCAGCAACCTTGTCGCATGCGGCGATGACCCCCTGTACGCTTCCTCCGGAGATGACGTCAATGAAGGGATATCCATAAGTTACGAAGTCATCACCCATGTGCACGACGTTGGCTTTGGGGAAGAAGACGATGGCGTCGCCGTCGGTGTGTCCGGCGGGAAAGTGCAATGCGCGGATATCTTCGCCGTTGAGGTGAACGGTCACGTCGTGATCGAAGGTGATGATAGGCAGCCCGGCTTTGGGAGCAGCAGGCTGATCTCTTTCCATGGCCTTCGGAATTCCTGCTTTGCCGCCGGTTTCAAGCCTTTTGCGTACGTTATCTTGCGCGATGACAGTCGAGCCGCCGGAAGCGAAGGGCGCATTTCCGCCGGTGTGATCGCCATGGTAATGCGTGTTGATGACGAAGCGCACCGGCTTGTCGGTGACGCCAATGCCCTTCAGCGCGGCGGCGATTTTGTCGGCCAGCGGGGCGTATTGGTCATCCACGATAACGATGCCGTCCTCGCCTACCGATGCTGCAATGTTGCCGCCTGAACCTTGCAACATGTAGACGTTGCCGGAGACTTTGGTGACCTTGATCTGCACCTTGCTGAAGTCCTGGTCTTGCGCCATTACCAGTGCGGTGAAGCCGAGCACTGCGATCAACGATGCTCTACGCATGGGCACCCCTCCAAAAAAGCGTGCGGATTATAGCATTCAGTAGCCAGTCGCCGGCTGCCAGTAACCAGTCGAACCAGTCGAGAACCAAGAGCAAAGGCAGTTGCGGGTCTTGGCGGTGTGAACGGCCGGAGGGATTGCTGACATTTTAGACCGGGCACATCCCTGACACTGCTGCTCATCCTGTCGAAGCCCCGGTTGTCTGGCAAGGGCACAATGCGCAACTGGGCACCGTCGAACTGGGCCAGCGGCAGTTGCGCGAAGTAAATCGTGAACCGGCGATCATTGCGCCGTAACAAGCCGATGCGCTCGCCCCACAACACCTCGGTCAAGAACCATCCTGCTTTTTCCAGCCAAACTGCCCCTTGCTGTGCACCGCAGTACACCGACGTGCTCGGCGGATACTCCGGGCATCCGCGCCGGAAACTCGCGCGGCGACGGCTCATACGCGCTGGCCGGCGTCTGCATCCCCAGCGCATCGTGCGGTTGCACCTGCTTATACGCTGGCAAAAACGGTTCAGCTCGCGCTGCTGTTGGCGCCGATCTTATGCCGCCCCTACCTCCTGAACTATGATGCAGCCGTTCGTGCCGCCCGCTCTACTCCGGATGTCCGGCCTCGACCCGCTCCAGCTGGGAAGAAGAGGAGTCTCCGCCCTTGGTAGACGCCCAGCCGCGACCGATCAAACTCGTCGCCGGCGACGACCAGCACTTTGCCATCAGGACTCACAGCGTAGGTGTTGATCCCGCCGAACTCGAAGGGCAGGGCTGCGACAGGCTTGGAATATACGGTGATCCCGTCGATCACCTAGCATTCTTTGGCGAGACCAACGTGCGGAACAAAGTACGGACTATCGTGCAGCGGCGGCTGCGACCTTACCTTATGGCCGCGCCGTAGTTTTGCGGCCTTCACGGTATTGCTCATCAACATCGCGATGGTGAGGGGGCCGACACCACCGGGGACGGGAGTGATTGCGCCCGCGACTTCGGCCACATTGGGATCGACATCGCCGATCAGCGTCGAGCCATTCCTGGCAAATGCCGCCTGGCGTTTGGCGTCGCCGGCAAAGAACTTCGCAAACTCGGTAGGATCGGTGATTTTGTTCATGCCGACATCGATCACGGTTGCGCCGGGCTTCACGTAGTCGGGAGTGATCATGCCTGCACGTCCGATGGCGGCGACTAGAATGTCGGCACGGCAGCAAACAGCGGGCAGGTCGCGCGTCTTCGAGTGACACATAGTGACCGTTGCGTTGCCATTGAGCAGCAGCATCGCGACTGGCTTGCCGACGATGTCACTGCGTCCGACGACGACGGCTTCGGCTCCTGCGATGGGGATATTGCTGCGCTTGAGGATCTCGATAACGCCCGCCGGCGTGCATGGCACAAGTCCGGGGCGTTGTGTAGAGAGATAACCGACGTTCATCGGATGGAAGCCGTCGACGTCTTTCTCGGGCGAGACCGCGAGCAATACCTTCTTGGAGTCGACCTGCGCCGGCAGGGGAAGCTGCACCAGGATGCCGTCGATGTCGTCGCGGCGGTTGAGGTCGTCGATCACCGCGAGCAACTCGTCAGTCGTGACCGATTCGGGTGGGGTGTGCTTCTCGCTCTGGATGCCCAGCTCTTCGGATGCCTTGATCTTGCCGCGGACATAGATCTCGGAAGCCGGATTGTGTCCGACCAGCACGACTGCAAGTCCGGGGCGCACGCCTTCGGCGGAAAGGTGCTTGACCTCCTCGCCGACCTCGGCGCGAATCTGGGCGGCGATCTTGGTTCCGTCGAGTATGACTGCTGACATGGGGCCTCCGGAGGATGCGTGCAAAATTCTAGTTTAGCGCGGGGGCCGGGAGCGATCAGCTATCAGCCGTTAGCTCTCAGCCCTTAGCTCTTAGCCGTTGGCTGTTAGCCCAAAACGCCAAAAGGCCCGAAGCTAATGGCTAAAGGTCCAGAACTGACAACTGACGGCTGAGAGGTACCCGCCTCTGGCTTCCCTGCTAAAATTCCCTTCGTATGATCCCTCCTGACCTGCTGGAAGTCCTGGTATGCCCGGTGTGCCGGAAGCCGCTGGTGCTGCGCGGCGAGGAAAACCTGAAGTGCAACGAGTGCAAGCGGGTCTACCCAATTCGGAACGGGATTCCCATTTTGCTGGAGCACGAGGCCACAATCGAAACACTCTAGATCAGCGTGCTTGCGGCCCGCGTGATTTTCAGCTATTTGGCGCGGGAAATTCCGACCCATCCTGCTCAGACCGGAAGCTTATATCCCACCGAGGTTGTAGTCTACGGTTCGTCGTCCGTAAGCCTAGGGTTTTTCGAGGTTCGGCGGCATTTCAGCTCGCCCGGCACGCCTGACCATGTTTTGACAACTCCCGGCAGCAACTAAGCCGTGGCGCGGGTGTTCGATTCAACAAAAGTTGTCGAAGTGCCAATAAAGACGGACATTGGCACTTGGATTGCTGCAACTTTATTGTTCGATCGTCCGTCTAAAGAAGCAAAGCCCCGCAAGGGTCGGAGGTGAGCTCGATGGCAGAGAAGTTTTCAGTACCGGAGTTGGCGGCGCTGAGGAGCGAACTGCTGCTGGGGTTTGACTCCAAGGATGCCGCCGAGTTAGTCCAACTCTTTTTAGCCGGACACGGTTATGGTGTTTCGGCTGAGGCCGCCCGGCACGCCGTGAGCCGGGTCGGCATGATGGGTAGCACGCTGGAAGTCTTCCAGCGGGAACTGGAGAGCATTGCCCTGGTGATGTAAGGGCCGGGTCCCCAGAAACGGCGCCGTAAACCCGGCGCACGGTGACAAAGGATTCGCTGAGCCACTTTGTTGTGAAGGCCGCGCAGAACGCCAGAAACCGGACGCGATGGTGCGGCTCCCAGCGAACTGAATAAGCCCGAGCAAAACTGCTCGGGCTTGTTGTTTTATGGAGGGAGATTTCGAATTACGTAGTGAGAATCCTCGCAGCTCTAAGCCAGCATCGCAGGGCCTAAGGGCCAGTGCATTCTTCAAACACGCTGCGGTATGACTGAAGTCATGGCCTGATGCGAACCGATCGTGGAAACGAGCACTTTTGGCAAACAGCAAAGGGGTGCCTTTTCAAGAATCGATCCCGAACCATCCTTGAGCCAATTTGTAGTCTGGCAGAGCCCATTGCTTAGCTCCATTTCCTAACAGCGACTCCGCCCCGAATTCGCTCCTGCAGAACGCCCGTAAAGAACATATAGGGATGCGCGGGATCAAGGGCGCTTGCTTCATCCAGCTTTGACCGTAAATCGGCTGGAATCTCGAGGCTGAGCGCGGCGAGATTGTCTTCGAGCTGAGCAAGTTTCGTAGCGCCGATGATCGTGGACGTCACGCCCGGCTGGGTCGCTACCCAGCTCAACGCGACTTGGGCCGGCGGACGGTTTAGCTTCTTTGCGACGTCGAGGAGCTCGTCCAGAATCTTCCAATTGCGTTCGGTGAACTTCGCGAACGCCGGATTGTTGGCATTTTTCAGCACGTGCAGACGGCTGCCCTGGCTACTGTCGGCGCCCTTGTCGCGGGTGTACTTTCCGGCGAGGAATCCGCTGGCCAGCGGGCTCCAGGGGCAGATGCCCATACCCAGTTCCAAGGCGGCAGGAAGGTGCTCGTGTTCGATGGTGCGCTCGACGAGCGAGTATTCGAGTTGCAGCGCAATGGCGGGCTCGCGGCCGGAGCATTCGGCGAGCGTCTGTGCTCGCGCCGCGTACCAGGCAGGTACGTCGGAGAATCCGTAATAGCGAATCTTGCCCTCGTGCACCAGCGTGTCCAGGGTGTCGATGACTTCTTCGACGGGCGTGACTGTGTCCCACACGTGCATCCAGTAGAGATCGACGTAGTTCAGGTTGAGACGAGTCAGCGATGACTCGATGGCGCGATAGATGTTTTTGCGGCCGTTGCCGCCGGAGTTGGGATTGCCTTCCTGCGGATTGAAGGTGAACTTGGTGGCAACCACCATCTTGTCGCGCACGCCCGCGTCGGCCACGAAGCGGCCGAGCAGCTCTTCCGATTTGCCGCCGGAATACACGTCAGCACAGTCGAGCACGTTTCCGCCGGTCTCGACATAGCGGTCGAAGATGCGACGAGCTTCGGCATCGTCCGAACCCCAGCGATCGTTGCCAAAGGTCATGGTGCCAAGTGTCAGCCGACTAACACGCAGGCCCGAGCGGCCTAGAGTTACGTACTCGTTTAGTTGCATGGTGCTTTGATTCTCCTGACGGACGTTTCAGTTTCGCTGGTTTCGAGTTTCGGCGCGAAGTCGACAGCAGGCCCTTCGACTCGGTCGCGCTCCGTTCGCCGGGACCTCGCTCGGATGACGCCGAGAAGGAGTCTTCGTCCCGCCCTACCGCCAATGGAAGGTGAAAGGTCCTTCGGCTCGTCGCTTCTCTTCTCGCTCAGGATTTCGCCAGCTGGCTCCCGGTCGCCGCAGCGACCTCACGCCAGCTAACGGCTCAAGATGGGGCACCACCTTTTTTTATCGTTCTCGATCATTACGCCGAGGCTACTCCCAGCGCAGGCTTTCGACAGGATCGAGGCGGGCGGCGCGGGCGGCGGGCATGGTGCCGAACATCACTCCGATGAGCGATGACACCATCACCGCGATCACGATCGACCAGCCGGAGATAGGGATGCGGTAGTTGGTCAGCACGCGAACGGAAATGGGCAGCGCCATGCCGATGGCGATACCGACGAGTCCACCGATGAGCGAGATCAGCACTGCCTCGGTGAGGAATTGCGCCAGGATCTCGGCCTTGGTGGCGCCCACGGCCTTGCGTATGCCAATTTCGCGGATGCGCGCGTTGACCGTCGCCAGCATGATGTTCATGATGCCAACACCGCTGACGAGGAGCGTCAGCACGGCGATGAGCAGCAGGATGGTCGTCAACGCATTGGCGATTTTGCCCGCGACGGTGAGCAGTTGCTGGAGGTTGTCGACCTTGTAGACCGACTCCGGACGATGGCGCGATTGCAAGACTTGCTGAATCTTTTCGGTAGCACCGGGAATGTCTGATTGGTCGGCCACGGAAAAGAAAAGTTGTTTCACCGTGTCGGTCGGGGTGAAAAAGCGAGCGACGGTGTAAGGAATGAGGATGGTGTCGTCGGAGATCTCCGATTGACCGAAGGTGTCGACGCGCTCGCGAAACGTGCCGATCACCACGAAAGGCAACCCGCTAAGCTTGATGGTTTGGCCCACGGCGGCGTCGGTCGAGCCGAACATGGTATTGGCGAGATTTTGGGTAATGGCCGCGACTTTGCCGCGTGATTGCGTGTCGCTCTCTTCCAGAAAGCGGCCAGTCAGCACCTGCAGATTGCGAACCCAGTAGTATTCCGCTGCGACGCCGAGCACCAGCACGTCGCGCTCGTTGCCGCCGGGCACGGTGATCTTGTCGTGAATTTCGATCATCGGCGAAGACGCCGTAATGTTGGGAACCTGCTGGCGTATGGCATTCAGGTCTTCGACCGTCATCCAGTCATTAGCGGCTTCGGCGCTATAAATTGCACCGCCCTCGTACTCGGCGAAGATCATATTCGCGCCGATCGACTGGATCTGTTGCAGAACGTACTGCTTGCCGGTGAGGCCAATGGTTACGACCAGGATGAGCGACGCTGTGCCGATGACCATGCCGAGTGCGGTGAGCGTAAACCGGACTTTGTTGCTGCGGAAGGTTTCGAGGGCGACATTGACCGTCTCTCCCAGAACCAGCCGGGGATAGTGCCGAACGTCTTTGCCATTGTTTGCCATACACCCGCTGGTTAGATTAATCCTAAGGCGTTAAGGCTTCAACGAAGGGTGAGGGTACCGGGAAGCCTGACGCAAAACCGTCGCGAAAAGAGTTTTTCAGTAGCCTGTGGAGTCGGCGCTGATACGATTCAGTCGCCCAAGCGAGTTTTCAGCCCGCCGCGGCGAGTAAAGGTCATGTCCTGATGCGAAGCTGCCGCAAAGCGACTTTTTCAGCATTCTGTTCAACGAAGGAGGCGCGCACATATTCGTTCACGGGCGTATCATCGTTTTTATACCCCCAATGCCCAAGGCGCTGCCAGCTCAAATCATGAGACTCGTCGGTTTTCCGGCGTTTTTGCGAGCTGTCGTCGTTGCGACATTTTTCGCCGGCGCGGCGTTGTCATCGCATGCGCAGCAGAATGTCGGCGAGTTGTATGCGTCCGATGCGAGCGTCAAAGGTGCCATTGTGTTGGCAGATTCGGGGACCAAGGTGATCAGCGGATCGTCGATCGCCGCGGGTGAACAGGCAGCAACGTTGAAGCTGGAGCGCGGGGGCAGCATGCTCATCTGCCCGGGAACCAGCCTGGCGGTAACGACTTCGCAGAACGGGCGCCAGCTCATGTTCAGTATGAACACGGGCAACATTGAGATGGACTACCCGATCGGCGCGGCCGCCGATAACCTGCTCACGCCTGATTTTCGGCTGCTGCTGCCTGGCCCCGGACAATTGCATCTGGCAGTGCGCGCCGGCGCAAAGGGCGATACGTGCGTGCAATCGTTGGGATCGAACACATCGGCAGTGGTCGTCTCCGAGGGCATGGGCGACGCGTCATATCAGGTGAAGCCCAACGAGGCGGTGATGTTCCAAGGCGGGAATATCGCCGGCGCGACGCCGACAGGGGAGAGTTGCGGGTGCCCTGCCCCTCCACGGACACAGGTTGCGAAGGTTGCTCCGCCGCCACCTCCGCCACAGCCAAAGGCTGATTCCCCAAAGTCTGATCCGCCTCCGCCGGAAACTCACATGGTGGTGGATGCTCCATTTATTTATCGTGCGAGCGATCCGGTTGATCTCACCGAGAACGTCGCGCACCTACACATGGAGACGGAGCCAGTGAATCTCGATCCGGTAGTCCTACCTCCGCCGACGACATCAGCGAAGAAGGCCAAACCTGCGACCACACCGGTCTCATCCAGCGGCCAACAGACGCAGGAGAAGCACGGCTTCTTCGCCAAGGTCAGCGCGTTCTTTGCGGCGATATTTCATTGAGCTGTCAGCCGTCAGGCTGTGACCCAAGCTGAGACCAAGTTTGCGAGCTACTAACTGTGAGCTGACAGCTGAAGGCTAACTCGGTGTTACACTAACCCTCTCGTATGTCCGAACCGCCACGCTCGCGCGCGTTTCTCTGGGTGGTGCTTGGCGGCGGAGCGTTCTTCCTCTTCCTTCTTGCGGTGTTCGCGCTAGTTTATTTCACTGTACGTTCCGAGCAGAAGAGTTCCTCGTTCCGCAGCTTCGGAGACAAGATTGCGGTGGTTGACCTGGAAGGCGTGATCCTCTCGCCCAAGGATCTGGTCGAACAGTTGCGCAAGTATGGTGACGACAGCTCGATCAAGGCCATCATTATTCATGTGAACTCGCCAGGCGGCGGAGCAGCGGCGTCAGAGGAGATTTATCGCGAGGTTCTGCGCATCCGCGACGTGAAGAAAAAACGCATTGTGGCGTCGATTGAAACTGTGGGCGCGAGCGGCGCGTATTACGTGTCGTCGGCGACGAACAAGATCTTCGCAGACGAGGCTTCGATCGTCGGCTCCATCGGCGTGATTGCTGAGTGGTACAACTATGAAGAATTGATGAAGTGGGCGAAGCTGAAGGCCATCGTACTTAAGGCAGGAGAGTTCAAGGATACCGGTTCGCCGCTGCGCGAGATGACTCCGGCAGAGCGCGCCTACATGCAGGGTCTTATCGACAATATGCATGCGCAGTTTATCGATTCCGTAGCGAAAGGCCGGCGCGTGAAGGTTGAAGAGATCAAACCGCTGGCTGACGGCAAAGTTTGGACCGGTGAGCAAGCTATGCCGCTGAAGTTGATCGACCAAATCGGCGACTTCCGTGCAGCGGTGGAAGATACTGCTAAGTCGGTCGGTATCAAGGGCGAACCGACCATTGTACGTCCCGAGAAGGACCGTAAGAGTGTGCTGGATCTGCTATTCGGCGATGCCTCGGAGTACATTCCCGATCCGGCGAAGCTGATGCAGACAAACGCCCAGTTTTACTACTTGTGGAAATAGGTACGATTTAGTTACGTAGCACCCAAGTGCAACAATAAATTGGACTTGCCAACATTCCGGGAATCTGAGAGTATCCCTGTTGTGCCGATTGCAACGGGGGCACAGGGGCGAACAGCGATGACAAAGGCCGATCTGATCGACGAAGTGTCACGCCTGGCGGAGTTGACTCGCAAGGACAGCGAAGTCATTGTTGAAACGATCTTTGAGAGCGTGGTGCGCTCGCTGCGTGCCGGCGACAAGATTGAGATTCGTGGCTTCGGCAGCTTCCGTACGCGCCAGCGCAAGCCCCGCGTGGGCCGCAATCCTAAGACCGGCGACCGCGTCGAAGTGCCTGCCAAGAAGATCCCCTTCTTCAAGCCCAGCAAGGAGTTGAAGGACCTGGTGAACAACTACATCGAGACGGCTACGCCGCCTTCTGACAAGGGAAACGACAGTCACGGCGACTGAGTTCGGAAAAGTCAGCGGTCAAACCCAGCCTACGGGCTGGGTTTTGGCTTTCCCGCGACAGCTCATTCACCACAAAGAGGTACAGAGACACGGAGAAGAACCAGGCAACCAAGCTAGGGTCGATCTCGCTGATGACCCGGGACTCCATTACTAACACTAACTTAACTAGGCAAAAGGACAAGTCCAGTTTGCCAAGCGACGCGGGGAGCGCAAGATTCAGCGCCAACTCAAATTCCTCTGAGCCTCGGTGTCTCGGTGATGAATTACTCTAGGCGAATGCCGATCACCGACATCATTCTGCCGGTCTTGCCGAACTCGGCACGGTGAGAAAAGAAGCGTCTGGTATCGCACGCGGAGCAACCTTCGACGACGGAGATGTGTCCGGGGTGCAGGCCGGCGTCTTCGAGCTGATGCCGGTTCGCTGCGACCAGGTCGAGGTGGATTTCGGGACCGAGATCGGCATGGCCGGGGGCACGCTGGTTCAGAAACAGTAGAGGGTAGTTGACGTGGATGGCGTTGGACTCGAAGACCTCTTCGAATAGTTCGTTGGCGTAGGCCAATTGCGATTCGAACTCGGCGCGAACTTCAGCGCCGACCGAGTAGCAGCACTTACGAATGCAAGGTCCGAGGGCAGCACGAAGATCGCGCGGCGAGCTGGCGAACTGGCGCCGCATTTCGCCGACACCCTTCTCGACGACCCGTGCGACTGTGCCGCGCCAGCCTGCATGAAACGCGCCGACGACGCGCTGCTTCACGTCTGCGATCAGCACCGGAACGCAATCGGCTGTCTTGATTGCCAGCAGCGCACCGGGGACATTCGTGATCATGCCGTCGCCGGCAGGCGCGGGCTGGATAACGCTGCCTATGCGATGAGTGATGGCGGAATGGATCTGCCGAACCTGCGCCAAAGGCCACACGCCCTTATCCTTGTTTGTCGCACCGACGGCTTCGAGAAACAATGCACGATTGCTTTCGACATTCTGGTGCGCGTCGTGGGAGGTGAATCCAAGATTCAGCGACTTGCCGCCGTAGCTAGTAGAAACGCCGCCTTGCCGTGTGCTGAATCCGTGTATGAGCCAAGCGATATTGTGCAACGAATCCGCGTGCAGGATTTCGATCGATGCAGCTTTGTGCTTCGGAGATTTGCGACCTCGTGTGGCGGCAATTGGCACAGTTCGATTCTAGCGAATTTTGTTTCCGTAAGAGCAGATGGCTCGCGGTCCCACGGTGCGGGCCACGGGGGCAGACAAGTTTCAGGAACTTAGCGGCGCGGCTAAGAGGTGCTGCTGAAAAAGTCGGTCTCGCTCCTGATAAATTCCGCAGGGGTTAAAGCCCGGACACAGTTTCAATGCATCTTACGGCGCCCTTCGACTTCGCTCAGGGCGCGCTATGAAGTCGTGCCCTGAGACAAGGCAGAGCTAAGGAGAATCTTCCAACAGGCTGTGAAGTCACGCCCTGAGGCGGGAGTTGTCGCGTCGTGTCCCAGATACAATCGAGTCGCGATGCTGCTTTACTACATCACCGATCGCAACGGGTTCGATGCCTCTGAACCCGAACGTAGGGTTGCGCTGCTGAAGCGAATAGGTGAGGCGGCGCGGGCTGGAGTCGATTACATTCAGCTCCGCGAGAAGGACCTCGGCATCGTTGATCTCGAGCTCCTGGCTCGCGAAGCGTTGCACGTAATTCGCGAGAATTGGCCGAAAACGAAACTGCTCATCAACACACACACCGACACAGCTATGGCAATTGGGGCCGATGGCGTGCACTTGCCAGCGGGATCGCCACCTGCGTCAACGGTGCGCGCGGTGTGGTTCGACCACTCAAGGCGCTCGCCAGTGATTGGAGCATCGGCGCACAGCGTGGCCGACGTTCGGCTTGCTGAAGCCGACGGGGCGGACTTCGCGATGCTGGCTCCAATCTTCGAGAAGACCGGAACCTCGGTTAAGGGAATCGGTCTCGAAGTACTACGCAAGGCGTGCGCTGAGTCGCGCCTCCCGGTGCTTGCTCTTGGTGGCGTAAATCTCATGAACGCACGAGCGTGCCTGGACGCCGGTGCCGCGGGAATTGCGGCTATCCGCCTGTTTCAGCAGGGCGAGATGGCCGAGACAGTAGAGCGGCTACGGCAGCTCGTCGAAGCAAGGCTATAACACTAGAACGACACTTCGTCCGTCTGGCCGACAAGCACGCAGTAGCGGTTGGGATCGGCGATACCAAATTCGCCCTTGGCCATACATGGCGGATATTCGATCGGCCCGACCTTGATGCCGTCCGCAGCCACAGGTGATCTCGATATGCGACAAGATCGGAAGCGTACAAGTTAAGAATCACATCTCTCACGCCCCCGGCTTCATCGCTCCCTGCCAACGACTGACCATCAGGTAAGCCTTACCGCTGTCCAGCCAGGCCCACAGCAACCGCCCTTCACTCTCCAGCTTGTTTCGCATCACGAACCCGAGACGACGATAAAACCCGATCGAACGCGCAACCTCAACCCGCATAATCGGAACCAATCCGCGCAAGCATCCGAGGCTCGTACACCCCGGTTTGCGCTACCGTTAGTCCGTCACCTCACTGGCCACCTTGCGCAGGACCAGATTCACCAGTGAAAGCACAATCGCACCGATAAATGCCGCGAGGAATCCACTCACCGTGAAGTTCGGCGCCAGCAGCTTGGATGCCAGCATCAGCATAAGGGCGTTCACGACCCACCAGAAGATGCCCAGTGTGATCAAGGTAAGCGGCAACGTGACCAGCTTAACCAGCATGCCGAGGGTAGCGTTAATCAGGCCGATCACTACGGCAGCGATCAAGGCCGCTTTGAAGCCTTCGACGTGAAATCCGGGCACGACGTAGGAAACGATGATAAGCGCGATCGCACTCAATAGCCAACTCAACAGCAGACGCATCGATTGCCTCCTCAAATGAATGACAGCAGCGTGTTGCCTGATGATACCTGACGGCCGACGCGGTCACCACGTTCTACGCGGCTGCCTTGAACACTCTCATCATTTCGACGTATAACCCTATGGCCAGCTATGAAACCCTTTCTGCGTGTTTTTCTCGTCCCGCCGTTGCTCATTTTCGCCCTTAGGCTGATCGCCCAACAAGGTGAGTCACCTCTGCCCGAACTGCCAGCGGACGTCGCGAAAGAGGCAACCCTGTGGATGCTGCTGGCAGACAAGACGCCTGCAGGTCAGGACGCCGTCTGGACGACGGCGAGCGGTGACGTCGTGGAATTCTTCCAGTTCAACGATCGTGGCCGCGGTCCGAAGACGTATTCGACCTATCGCTTCGGAGATCGCGGCATTGTCTCGTATGAAGAGACGCATGGCGTTGACTACATGAAGAACCAGATCAACGAGAGCTTCAGCATCAAAGACGGCACCGCGACGTGGAAGAACCAGGCTGAGGACGGCTATGAGAGCGGCGTCAGCGGCCGTTTTTTCGTCGGACTCGACGCCGGACCTGCAAGCACTTTTCAACTCGCACAGGCCTTGCTGAAGAACGGCAACAAACTGCCGCTGCTGCCGGGAGGCGAAGCCGAATTGACCAAGCTCAAGACAGTTCCAGTTGAGGCGAATAGCAAGAAGGTCAATGCGACGCTCTATCAGATCACCGGGCTCAACTTCAGCCCTACCTATCTGTGGCTTGACGATCAGGACAACGGTTTCGCGGCGGTGCAGGGCTGGTCAGGCCTGATTCGCGCCGGTTTCGAGAGCACGTTTGGGACTTTGTACAACACGCAGGAGGAGATCCAGTCGGCGCGCGCAGCCACTTTGGCCAAGCAACTGATTCATCACCCGGCTGGAGACCTGGTGTTCAAAAACGTCACAGTGTTCGACTCGGCGGCCGCAAAGAACATTCCGGCACAGCGTGTAACGGTGCGCGACCAGAAGATCGATAGTGTCGAGGCGGAAACCGGCCAGCCCACAGCCGCAGGAGCGCAGGTGATCGATGGCAGCGGGAAGGTACTGCTTCCCGGCCTGTGGGACATGCATCAGCACCTCTTTCCCGACAATGCGTTTCTCGACGTGGCCGCGGGAATCACGACGGCACGCGACCTAGGCAACTCCATTGACGAACTCAGCCGACTGAGGAAGCACATCGAGAACGGCGAACAGGTGGGACCGCGCATCGTAATGGCCGGATTCATCGATGGCCCAGGGCCTTTTGAGGGTCCGATCAAGGTGCTGGCGGCAACTCCGGAGGAAGCGCGCGAGCGGGTCGATCATTACGCTGACCTGGGTTACGTGCAGATCAAGATTTACAGCTCAGTGAAGCCCGAGCTGGTTCCGGTCATTGTTGAGGAAGCACACAAGCGCCGACTGCGCGTCAGTGGGCACGTGCCGTCAGGCATGATCGCCGAACAGTTCATCCGCGACGGCGCCGACGAAATCCAGCACATGAATTTCATCCTCCTCAATTTCTGGCCGGAGGTGAAGGAGACACGCACGCCGGCACGCTTTACTGAGCCGGGCAAGCGCGCAGCCGGGCTGGACCTTAATTCGGAGCAAGTAAACCAGTTCATCGCGCTGCTGAAGCAGCACCACACAGTCATCGATCCTACGATGACGATCTGGGAGGTCACGTACACGGATCGGCCGGGAAAAATTGGCAGGGAAGATGAATATATGTTCGACCGGCTGCCGTTACAGGTGCAGCGTAACTCGAAAGCCGCCGGCCAAGCGCTTCCAGCGCCTGATGCCGCCACCGATCAGCTTTATCGTGCGTCGTACGCCAACTTTGTTCGCATGTTGAAGAAGCTCTACGACAACAGGATCACCATTGTGGCGGGAACGGACCTGCCTTTAGGTTACTCGCTAGATCGCGAACTCGAGATTTACGAGCAGGCTGGCATTCCTGCTCCGGAAGTGCTGCGCATGGCGACTTTGACGGCGGCGCAGGTTATGAAACGCGACGGTGAGCTCGGCTCCATTGTGCCCGGCAAGCTTGCCGACTTGGTTCTGGTCAATGGCAACCCCGCGGCGAACATCAGCGACATTCGCAAGATTGATACGGTCGTGAAGGGTGGAGCGGTAATGTATCCCGCCGAGTTGTATCCGGCGGTGGGGATTCGGGCCCAATAACGCCCAAGGTTAGCGGACAAAGCGAGGCCGCCAACCCTTCGACTGGCAGGCTCTGGGGACCCGACACCAAGCTTCAATTCGTGGCGTTTGGGATAATGGGGGCGAGGAAATCTGCCTTTATGTCCAGCGCAATGGCGCAGTTCGATAAAGCGAAATACCTCAGTCTCGAAACGTTCCGCAAAACCGGAGCAGGCGTGCGCACGCCAGTATGGTTTGCACGCGATCCCGCGTCAAGTGACAATCTGACGAGGTTCTACGTTTACACTCTCCCCGACTCCGGCAAAGTTAAGCGTATTCGCAACAATCCAAAGGTACGTATCGCGCCGTGCAATATGCGCGGCGACGTGCGCGGGGCGTGGCTCGACGCGCAAGCACGCATGTGCAGCGGCGATGAAGTGGATAAGGGACAGTCGCTGCTTATTCAGAAGTATGGTTTGGCCAAGCGGATTGGCGACTTCTTCAGTGGTCTTCGCGGCCGCACGCAAGCCATTCTCGCGATCGAAATCAGCTAGGTTCGCGACGCAAAAATGAAGGCCACCAGCCCTCGCCGGTGGCCGTAAATCCGTTGTTGGAGATCTTACTTCAAGAGCCTTCTCCGCCGCACTCCTGCGAGTCCAGCAACACCGGTACCGAGCATCAGCAACGTCGAGGACTCGGGCACAGCATTGGCGAACTGCGCCGCAAGAAGCCGATCGGCTGCTCTGGTCGGGTGCAGATCGTCCCAGAACAGATACTGGTCTTGAGTCGCGCACCGACTGAGGCCAACCAAGCACGGATCGGTGACGTCGGTGAAGCCGAAGTCTCCCGGATTCGATACCACCAGATGCATAAAGCCGAAGGTATCGAAGTAAGTCACACCGTGCGGGAGACTGGCCTCTAATGCCTGGTCGAAGGCGAAGCTGAAGGCC
>Ga0306923_10001698_pt1 | contig 19651 bp, 17 predicted proteins | sample sta12Can44000108_FD_203841 | JGI IMG/M metagenome (GOLD analysis project Ga0306923, IMG submission 203841) | Lab enrichment of tropical soil microbial communities from Luquillo Experimental Forest, Puerto Rico - statanox.12C.anox.44.000.108 (v2)... | ecosystem: Environmental > Terrestrial >... | reverse complement strand
CCGCTTGAAGTCGGCTGTCCTGTCAGCCTGGCGGTCGTCGGAAGAATTCCGTCCTCGCCTGCTCGAAGCCGCTCGCTCCCAACTTGCTGCCAGCGAAGCTGCGTACGAGCGCCTCCGCAACAGCCTTAGCCCGGGGTCATCTTCCCTCCCTGAAGCCCCCGCGGTCGAATCTGCCGCGGCGCGTTCGTAGCGCAACGAAAGAACGCAAATCTTGGGTACCACTTAAGAGATAGTGTCGAAGGCAATGTGCGAATGTCACCTCTCGTTAAACTTCCGTAAGTAATTGATACAAATCAACTTTAATCTGAATCGGCAAATGAGACCAAGGTTTTATAATGCAGCATTGTGTAAGTACGTCCTCGCCCCGCGAAGCATGACCCAAGATCGGGGTAAAGGATTAAGGATGCCTTCAGGTTCCCACCATTATGGTTCGTAGCAGGCGAAGCAAAACTCGCGGCGAAGGGTGCCATGTGAAGCCTCTCCGAAGTCACGGATGGCACATGGAATCAGCCGTAGTCGCCGAACTCGGTAGCCACACTGGGAAAGCGGGTTTGTTACGCAACGAAGCAGGCCATTTCGAAACCGCAATCGCTCCGGAGCCTTTGGCTCCGCGCCTCATCACTGGCCGAGGGAGAAAGGTATGGCTGTCTTGATGGATGCTCGTCCCGCCGCGGCTTCTGTGAAAGCCCCGGCTCCGTCGGCCACTCCGGTTCCACGCGTCAGCGTTATCGTTCCCTGCTACAAAACTTCCGCACTGGTCGCAGAGACCCTGCGTTCGGTTTTCGCGCAAACCTACAAAGACTTCGAAGTCGTTATTGTCAATGACGGCTCTCCCGATACTGCCGATCTCGAAGCGGCAATTGCCCCGTGGCGTAGCCGCCTCACCTACATTCATACCGAGAACTGCGGCTTGGCCGGCGCCCGCAACAATGGCATTCGTGCAGCCCGCGGCGAACTGATCGCGCTGCTCGATTCCGATGACATTTGGGAACCCGACTATCTTGCGGTACAGGTTCGCAAGCTCGACCAGAATTCCTCCGCCGATATTGTTTACCCGAACGCAACCATTTTCGGCGATGGACTCACACAGAACCAATTTCCGCGCTCGCACGGCGATGTGACGTTCAAGTCGCTCGTGCAGGAGCGTTGTGTGGTGATGGTGTCAGTCCTGGCGCGGCGGGCCGCACTGGAGCGCGCCGGTCTGTTCGATTCCAACCTGCGCAGTTGCGAAGATTTCGACATGTGGCTGCGCTGCGTGAAGACCGGCAGCCGCATCATTTACCACGATGAGGTACTCGTCCGGTATCGCCGGCGCCCTGGCAGCCTTTCTGCGGACGAAGTTTGGATGTGCACCAACGCGATCCGCGTGCTTCACAAGATGCGGACGGCCGTGTCCATGTCAGACGAGGAGCGCAATGTGCTGGAGGAGGCTCTTCTGCGCTTCGAGGGCAAACGGCTGTTCTTCGAAGGGAAGCGCGCCTTTAATGAAGGCGATACGCCCAAAGCAATTGAACTGCTTCGCAAGTCCAACACTTACCTGCACAGCCTGCGCATTCTGTCGGTCGTCATGTTGTTGCGCACCATGCCGACTGTTGCCCGTATCGCATACCTGTGGCGCTCCCGCTTTCTAGGCGACTAGAAAAGAAAATCCGGTAAATGACAGTTTCCCCCGCCAGTCTCTAAACTGGATTACGTACCTCTGTTGCGCACCTGGCTTGCGCTCATTTACGGCTGCCCGGCTTTCCGATGACAACGACCCAGCGTACCTTGACACAACACACTGCTGCTGGAGTGGCCTGGACAAGCGCGTTCCAAGTCGCCCGCCAGGTGCTGCAGATCGTTTCGGTGTCGGTGCTGGCGCGGCACGTGCCTCCCGCGGCATACGGCCTAATCGCGATGGCCTTTCTCGTGACCAGCCTGCTCGAAACGATTCGCGACGCTGGTACTGGCACGGCGCTTATTCGCGAAAAAGAAATGACGGATGAGATCGCCTCAACCGCATTCTGGCTGAACTGCGGAATCGGAAGCATTGCGGCAGCGCTCGTCATCCTGGCGGCGTGGCCCGCTTCCCGCTTTTTTCACGAGCCGCAGATCATTCCCGTCTTGCAGGTGCTCTCGATTTCGTTCTTCCTGGGTGCCGTCGGCGTTGTGCCTACTGCGGTCCTTAACCGCGCTATGGAGTTCAAGAAGCTGGCGCTGGTGCAGACGGCCGCTGCTATCTTCGGCACGCTCGTCGCTATCACCGTCGCACTCGCTGGCGGAAAAGTCTGGAGCCTCGTTTCGGGCTCACTCTCCATTGCCACAGCAACTACAATCGGCGTGTGGTTTCTGGCTCCGATCCACCTGAAGTTCGTGTTTCAGCGCGACGCCGCACGTCGCATCCTGAAGTTCGGCCTCAATCTCTCCGGGTTCCACATCTTCAACTACTTTTCGCGCAATACCGACAACCTGCTGGTCGGCAAGTTCCTCGGCAAGGTGCCGCTGGGTTTCTACCAGATGGCCTACATGCTGATGACATATCCCCTGCAGAACTTCACGCTCATGGTGACGCAGGTGGTGTACCCGGCAATGGCCAAATTTCATGAGGACCACGAGCGCGTCCGTGCCGCATATCTTCGAATCTCGATGCTCGTCGCGCTGGTCACAATTCCGGTCATGCTGGGGATGGGAATTACGGCGCCGTCCTTCGTCCGGGTGGTGCTTGGAGCGCGTTGGGACGCCGTCGCTACGCTGCTGGCAGTCTTCGCCCCGCTGGGCGCGATGCAATCGATCTATGCAACCGTAGGCGTGCTTTACAACACCCAGGGCCGTACCGATCTGCAGTTCCGCTGGATGGTCTTCGCCAGCATCTTCTACGTCTTGTCATTCGCCGTTGGCCTGCACTGGGGAATCATGGGTGTTGCGTCGTCTTATGCGATCGTGTGGACGTTGCTGATGGTTCCATCGTTCCTGATTCCGTTCCGCCTCGTCGAACTCTCTGGGTGGTTGTACCTGCGTGTGTTGTGGCCAACCATCTGGATGAGCCTCGGCATGACCGCCGCCTGCGGCGCATGGCGGTATCTGCTCTATCGACTGTCGCTCACGAATCCGTTCGTTGAATTTGCAAGCACGGTAGCAATCGGGATTGCTGTGTACATTGGCCTGGTGTTATGGCGCAGGCCACGTGTTCTCGGCGAACTCAAGCAAGTGCTGGAAGGCACCAGCTACGGGCTGGCGCGCCGTCTCGGCCAGCGGCTTCCCACTCCGCGCGACTAGTTTCGAATCGCTTAGTGAGACGCATCCTCCTGAAACTTCCCGCGATGCGTTGTTTACTATTTCGTAATTTCTAACGTGCTATGCTGATGCCAAGCGCGCCAAAGTTTTCATGCTTGCAACTCTCATCCTGATCGTCGCGATAGCACTCAGCCTGTACATTCTTGCGGGCTATCCGATGCTGCTTGCCGCCTGGAAGCGTTTTGGTCCGCCGATCCGGAAGGACTTGCAATTCACCCCGTCGGTTACAGCACTGCTCGCCGTCTACAACGGTGAGGCGTTCATCGCCCGTAAGCTCGAGAATCTGCTTGCACTCGACTACCCACCCGGCCTGCTGAATATTGTTGTAGTCTCCGATGGCTCGACCGATGGGACCGAGAGCATCGTGCAGTCGTTCGCTGACCGCAATGTGAAACTGGTTCGGGTGAACCACGGCGGCAAGGCCGCTGCGCTCAACGCGGGCTTGGAGCACGTCACCGGTGATGTTTTGCTTTTTGCCGACGTGCGTCAGACATTCGATCTGCAGGCTCTCCGTCACCTGGCCGCCAACTTCGCCGATCCTTCCGTCGGCGGTGTGACCGGCGAGCTGCGGTTCGTTCACTCCGACAGTGTGGGAGAGGCCGCTGACATCGATGTGTACTGGCGATACGAAATCTGGGTACGCCAGCGGCACTCGCAGATCGACTCCATCTTCAACACGACTGGCTGCATCTACGCGATGCGTCGCAGCCTTGCCGAGCCGATGCCGACGGACACTCTCGTTGATGATGCTGCGATACCGCTCCACGCGTTCTTCCATGGCTACCGTGTGGTCATCGACACGGACGCCGTCGCATTCGACTATGGCGTGATCAAAGGCGGCGAGTTTCGTCGCAAAATGCGCACTCTCGCCGGCGTGTGGCAGGCGTGGATACGGATGCCGCAACTGTTCACTTCGGCGGACCGCATGCGCATGCACTTCCTGCCGCACAAATTCGGACGCCTCGTACTGCCCTGGCTGATCCTCGTCGGGATGGTTGCAGTTATTGCCATGCCCTCGGGCATAGTCCGCTACACTTTGTTGGTCGTTGGTGCGGCGGTGCTGGCGCTGGCCGCTCTCGATTCGATGCTTCCACAGAATTTCCCGCTGCGACGGATCTCTTCTCCGGCACGAAGCTTCGTCGTGCTCAACACCGCGTCCCTGCTGTCGGTGCTGGTGTTCTTTGTTTCGCCTGAGCGTTTGTGGAGGCCCACGCGCGTGGCCGTCCGTGCGACGGACGCCTTGCTAGCACATCAGCCGCAAAACAAGTCGTAGCTTCTACCGCGTTCCCGCTTCTACTTCTTGAACGCCGGATCGCTCGCCGTTTCGGGCCGCGGCACCCACTGCAACGAATAATACTGGCCACGATCCCGGCCCCACGGGTCGAACACATTCACCACGTTCTTCAGCTCCGGCTGCAATTCGGGAACGTTCCGCATCATTACTCGCTTGAGTGGCGATACGGGTTGCTTGTGCCCGTTGGGCGTGCCTGCCTCCATTTGCACAGGCCCCGGCCCGTTGTTATTCACCCAGTCCACGCCGAATTGCGTATAGAACTCGGGGCGGAAACTCGAAGTGAAGAAGCGGTCGCTGAACAGCCGCCGCGACGCATTCAGAATGAACACCACGAACTGCGTCTCGGAAATGGCGTAGCCGTGCGGTCGCGTGAACTCCGCGAGCCAGCCTACGATCGTGTCCACGTCCTCGATATTGTCCACGACCGATCCGTTCGGATGCCCAAGGCAATCGTTGATCGGCGTTCTGTCGTCGTTTACCTGCGCGTCGGTGATGACCTTCGACGAGTCACACACATGCGTGCCGTACACCTCACGCAACTGCTTGACCGACTCTTCTTGCTGCTTGCGCTGTGGAGAATCCGGCGGCAGATGCTGGTCCACAAAGTCGTCGTAGCTGGTGAGTTGCTTCAATCCATACTGCCGCCGGAACTCATTGAACCGCGGCACGCCGTGCTCGCGGTCGCGAATCAGGTCCAGCGCCGGAATATCCACCTGCTGCGTCGGAGTATCGAGTCGCGGCAGCTTGATACTCTGCAAAAACACCGGATGATTGTGCAGCGTCAGCAAACCAAGCCGTTGGCGCCCCATGCTTAGCCCCCAGTTCGCCATGCCACGCGAACGCATCGCTCCGGTGGCCTTGCCTTCGAAGGTCTCGATGACCGCTACCTTCTCCACAATCTGGTTCGGGTCCTTCGCGACGTCGCGCACTTCAATCAAGTCCGGCACCAGCGGATGCAGGCGGTACACCGTCACGAACTCTTCCGGAAAGTTGAACGGCGAGCCGAAGTGGTTCACCCCGCCGTTGTTGTACTCGGCCTTGGTGAAATCGTAGTGTGGCACCTTGCTACCCATGCCGAAGATTCCCGGACCGGAAGCAAATACCGAGTACCACTGCGTCGTCTTGGTCGCGTTCGTCGATTTGCCGAAGCCCTTCGTCACAATGTCAGACATGACTTTTGTCGCATCGGGATCGCCCGTACCGACCAGACCGTTCCAATTGGCGTTCATGCCTTTGTAGAGCGGCTCGTCGTAGAGCAGTTGCGGCGTCCACTCGATGGTGTGGACCTTTGCGATCTCGGCCGACACCACCAGGCGCGCCGCCTCGTAGAGCTCGTCGGCCGACACATCTTTATAGCGAATCATCTGCTTTGGATTCGCCGGATTACGCAGGCCACTGTCGTCGTTGGGCGTACGTGAAGCCTGCTTGCGGAACTCATCGACAAACGTGTTGTGCTCACGCGCGAACAGGTTGTGATAGAAGCTCATCCCGATCGTCCAATTGTCCGGAAAACCCGTAGACTCCTGTCCCGCCCATTGCGGCGCTGCCGGATCGCCCGTTGCGAGCACCGGCAAATATCCTCCTTGTCGGCCAGGCACCGACACCATTAACAGCTTCGCGGGATCGTTCGGATCGCGCTTTACGCGCTTCACCGATGTGTCGTCGTAGCCGTAGATTTGTGACGCATCCCACCATGCGGTGTTGTTGTTCGCAAATGTCTTCGGCGCGTGTGTCATGTACGCCTTGTTGTTGCTGGTGAATGTATCCGGCGCCGAGTCCTGCAGCACATATCCCTTGTCCACCTGGTTCCGCGGATCGCACCCGAGTCTCCGCGCCTCGTCCGATGTGCAACCCACCGCCATCGTCTCCGGAGCGTTATGTCCCTCCTCCATGTGCGAGAACCAGTCGTGCGTCATGAACTGGATCCAGTACGCAGCCAGAACGTTGAAGAACGGGGCCTTCTGGTAGTCGCAGTCCACGCTGTTCGAAAACGTCGGCGAACCGAATCCGTTGTTGCAGCCATTTCCGTCTGTCTGCTGCCGCGTGAACAGCTTCCGGCTGATGAGTTGCGGGTCCGGCACCAGCAGGCTGATGCGCCCGCCGTGGCGGTTGCGGGCAAGTTGGTCCTGGCTCAGGTCGGGGAATGTCGCTTCGAACTCTACGTTGCGCGCAAACGGCATGCCGGTCGATCCCATCAGCGGATTGCGCGTGTCGTTGCAGATGCCAGTGAGATTGCGCCCGCGAATCAGCTCGCCCGTGCACACCTGCGTCCCATCGCCGCCGACTGCGGCGTAATAAGGACTGCTCGGCGGCAGGCGTAGTTGCGGCCAGCTCTTGAGCGACGGGCCCGCCACTCCTTCCCTACCCTCGACATACTGTTGATACGTTCCCGTGTTGTCGAAGAGGTTGAACTTGATGAGTTCGATTCGCTGGTATTCAAGATCGAACAGCGCTCCATTCACTCCGCGAAACTTCGGTGCCGAGGTTGATAGGTAGCCCTGCGGCAGCGACGACAGGTCGCCCGTTCCCCAGTAGTTCGCGAAATCGATCCACGGCGCATACCGGTATTGCGCGGCTTCGCGACCGCCGCGGCACAGAGCAGTGTCGAGCGACACCTTCCCGTGAAACCGTTGGTCGCGCGTGTCGGCAATCGGCCGAAAACCCTTCAGCGCGGTGGCTGCACAGGCTTGCAGGTCGAGCGCTTCCTGTTTCAGCGGACTCGGTGCACTTTCGTTTTGTGCAGCTGCAACAGCGACAAGCAACAGCAATCCACTGAAGCAGAGAAGGAGAGATCGCCTCATAGGGGCACATCATTCTTCTTTCCCGCTTCCAAGTCAAGACGGCTCGCAACAGATGACCCGGAGTGTCTCCGGCGCTACAGCTTTGCGATCGCTGCCGCCACGCAGTCTCGCAGCGCTTGGCCTTGCGTAAACAGCGCGGAGAAATGTCCTGCGTCAATCCAGCGCAAAGTGCTCGCCTTCCAATGCCGATGTAATCGCTCTGTCTCATCGGCCAGCACGTATCCGTCGCGGGTGCAGCCCGACACAACTGCCGCGTCCACTCGAATCGGTGGTCGGAAATTTGTGAGATCGGCCACATCGAACAGCTTCTTGAGCCGCGTCCGTGCCTCGCTTCCGAGTGTCGCGAAGTCCACGCTCCAAGACAGCAGTCCGCGTGTATAGATGGCGCTTGCCGATGCTCCAGTCGCTAGCGCCGCACACGCTACTGGAAACGGCACCACCGCTGCGGTCAGCGCCGCCATGTGGCCTCCCATGCTGTATCCGGCAACGGCCAACTTGCGATATCTCGGCCGCACATGCTCCAGTACCGCGCGACACTCCAGCACCATGCCCAGCGCCATCAGACCCTGGTCGGCCACGCTGACATCCGACGGCCCGCGCCCATTGCGGCGCTGGCCGTAATACGGATTCTCCAGGAAGTACAAGTCAGCTCCGCTTTCGAGCAGCGGCAGGAAGGTACGCTCGCGGATGCGATAGCCTTCATCGCGCGATGCTGCGGGCATCACGCACGCTGTTTCGTTTCCTTCCCTCGTCCAGCTTCGAACGAACGCAGTAGCAACCGGCGGCGGCAACTCAGCCAGCGGCGATAAGAACTTGCCGTCGCGCACAGTTCGCGCGCCCGTTCGCCGTCGCTGGGACCACTCGATCGAGATCAGACTCGGTCGGGCAAGATAACGGTTGCGGTCGGAAAACTCGGACAGGATGCTTTCATCGCCCCATCCGCGCGAAAACAGGCGCGAGCGTCGCGACAGAAACGCAACGGCCCGGTCCAACGGGTGCGGATTCACGTCCGCTACTTGGCTCCTTCGTCGAACACCTTCGGATTGCCGAAGTACTTGCGAACGCCAATCGTGAAGTATCGGCCCCATGGTCCATTCGGTCCCAGGTACGCTGGCCCCAGCGGTCGTGAACTGAAGCGTTCGAACAGGAAATGCTGCTGCAATCGGAAGTCGAAGCGCCGGCCCAAATAAATATCCGCGCCCCACTCACTCTCCATGCCGATGCCCTGCCAGGAATACGTGTACAGGTGCTGCGGAACGTTCTTGCCGAACGACAGCGTCGGATTCCACCACACTTTGATCCGCCGCAGGGCAGTCTTGCCGAACGGACGAACCCAGATCTGTCCGCCCAGCAGATAGCGCGCAAAAAGATTGCACTGCGAGTTCGCACCGCCGAAATCACCGGCGTTCGCGGCGCATATATTCGGGTCCGGCTCGTTGTGCGGAGGAGCGAAGTCGAACTCGCCATAACCGTAGATCCAGTTTCCCTGCGGCAGCCACCAGCGCTCCTCCGGAGCCGGCACCCAGAATGTCGGCGCCTGCTGTGTGGCCTGTGGGGTGGCAGTCTGCGCGGGCGCGCTGGCCTGCGGCGAGTCCCGAGTCTCTTCCGTAAGTGAGGCAACGGGCCCCTGGCTGAATGCGATGGAACTCAAGCAAAGAAGCATTAGGACGACGACCAGACGTTTCATACGCCTCCGCGAAGTTGCGTGAACTTGACCTGTCTTTGCACCGTGGAAAAGCGACGGCCGATAACCGTCGCATTCAATCCTAACCACAGAATCAACTCCCGCACGATAACGAACTTTCACAATGTTTCACCTCGGCATCCACTCCGCAACCGTATCTTTTCCAGTTCGCGCCGGGAGGCGCCGCACGACTCAGACTGAGACTAAGCCATCGCTTGCTCACCTCTGTGCATAACTTTGTGCAACTAGTTACCGTCACTTATTGGCCTGATTAATATAAGTACCAGTAAATCAATGTGATAGACACTCAGATCATCAACCTTCGAGGGCTACGCTGACCTCACGGTCTTCACCAACCAATATCCCGGTGTGAAAGCGGTGGCAGCCGCAACCCGCAGTTCCTGTGTCATTCGGGAATCAATGTTGTTTACAACCCGTTTGAAGAAGTCGATGGTTATCGGTCCAATCGCGGGGGCGGCGAGGCTCCGGGCTTTTTGTCACAATAGGCGTGAGGAATTCAAACATGGCGCTCGACTACACCTATCCCGACATCGCCAAAATGATCGATCACTCACTCTTGAACCCGGCGCTCACCGTGCCGGAACTCGAAGAGGGCTGCCAACTCGCGTTGCGCTATGACGTCGCGAGCGTGTGCATCCTGCCCTATTACGCCGCGCGATGCGCAGAAATTCTCGCGGGAAGCACGGTTCAGGCCAGCACAACCATCGGATTCCCCCACGGCGGCCACACCACCGCCGTCAAGTTGGCGGAAGTTAAGCAGGCCCTTGGCGACGGCGCCACCGAACTTGACATGGTCATCAACATTAGCCAGGCGCGCACCGGAAATTGGGCCTACGTCACGGAAGAAATTCGTCTGCTCACCGAGGCTACGCACGCTCGTGGCGCGAAGATCAAGGTCATCTTCGAGAACGCCTACCTCGACGACGCGATGAAGGTACGCCTGTGTGAGATCTGTAGCAAGCTAGGCGTGGATTGGGTTAAGACCTCTACCGGGTACGCCTCGAGCGGAGCCACGCTCGCCGACCTGGCGCTGATGCGCCGTCACTCGCCGCCTTCCGTTCAAGTGAAGGCCGCTGGCGGCATACGCACGCTCGACGCCCTGTTGGAAGTCCGCGCTCTCGGCGTCACGCGTGCCGGCGCGACGCGCACCGCCGAAATGCTGAACGAATGCCGCCAGCGCCTCGACCTGCCGGCCCTCGCCAGCACGGCTGCCGCGCCCGCCGGATATTGAGACTGGCCCGCACTCCTCGCGTGCGGGCCGCATCACCCCGCCATGCTCCCTGTCCGCACACCCTAAACGGGGTCACGGAATCCGTGCCTCCGACAACGTGGTACGTCTCTGTGCGAGCGGAAGCCGCCGGCTTCTTTGGCGGTAACACCGCCGCATCCTGAACTCCTGTGTGGAAGCGCGTGACCCTGCGGTCCGTCCGGCTCTCGCTGAGTAGCCCGGTCTCCAGAAAGATTTCCGCCAGGCGGTCGATGGAGTCGGCGTAGCGCTGCACCACGGTTCGACGACTTCTCCCCAGGATGTCCGCTGCATCATCCAGTGTGCAGTGAAACAGTCCGACCAGTGCGATCACTTCCGCATCTTGCTCGCCGAGTCGGGCCAGCGCATGCTCCACATCGTGGATGAACACGATCTGCTCCTCGAAACTCGGTATCGCGTGGTGAGAGATCTTGGCGCGAAAGAACTCACGCCCGAGAATCGACGGCAACCGGCCGATCTGGCTGGCGATTTCATAGAAGTGGCGAACGATGGCCAGCGTCTGCGAGCGGAAGAACATCGCATCGGCCCGTGCGGCCTCGCAGTCTTCCCTCGGATCCAACGCCTCCCGGCCACCCGTGACGCGAGGATTTGTCCGTTCAACTTGGGAGTGGGTGCCGCTCATTGCGCGCCTCCACCCGGTACCGATCCAATCGCGGTCGGTACTCTACTCATAATGGCAACCGCGTCGGGCCCCAGAATCCCAGTCCATTTACCCGGCTTGGCAACCCGCGGAAACCGGAAGCGAGACAGCAACTGTTCGCAAACCCGGCAGTGATTTGACTTCGCCAAAACTGGACGCAGCCTTAATGTGCCGCATCCCTCGCAATACTTCAGTTCGTACTTGCTGTTTTCCATGACGACCCTCGGCGCAAAATTTAGCTCAAAATATCCGAGCCCTGTGACGTGCTCCCTCAACTATCCGGAAGCCGTTCACAGGGCTCGTTTCAGTTACGATGACCTGCTTCCTACAATGTGGTCTCAGGCGGCGGCCTTGCTGCCGCCCATCACGTCACGTTTCGTTCGTCCTGCCTCCGGGTGAAATACCCTTCCTCGTACCCCGACTTCAGGATCTTGCCGTTCTGTACCACTACGCTTAGCCGACCGGTGAACCGCACACGTTCCAAAAGCGACTCGACGGCCGGATTCAGTACCTTGGCGTCCCGCACTCTGTGGCGCAGTTGCTGGAACGCCTGGTCTTCTTCGTTTCCGGTCTTCATCGTTTCCCTCGGCCAGATTCCAATCTGAAACGTTTCCAATATGGCACTCAAGTAATCAGGGGTCAATGACTTTATTGCTATAGGCATATTACGAAGGTACTTGTATAGCTTTAAGCTATACCATGAAAATCTCAGACCTGCAGGACAACCTGCGCGCTCACATCTGGGCACGCATCCACCGTGGGGAATTGACCGGTAGTGGACTCTCCCGCGACGCCGGTTTTCAGCAAGCCCACATGTCAAACTTTCTTAACGCCCGTCGCGGCCTCAGCCCCGAGGCCATGGACCGTCTTCTTGAGGTCTTGCAGGTTGATATCCTCGACCTGGCTGACCCGGAAGAACTCCGTCTCCGTGCCTTGGAACGTCCCGAGCGCGTCTCGTCGTTTGATAGCGTGCCACTGGTGTCCCTGGAAGATGCTGCACAGTCGCCGCAGATTCCGGCCAAGCGCGCCCTGGACTCCCTGAAGTTCCGCAAACGCTTCCTGAATCGCTTGAAGCCCGACACCATCGGCGACCGCAGTGCGTGGCTGCGCTTCGTAATGGTGCGTGCGGACGCAAACAGTGTCCGTGCCATGTCGCCGAGGCTGGCTCCGGGTGCGGTCCTGCTTCTTGACCGCCACTACAACTCACTGGCTACGTACCGCCGCGGCGTGCAAAACCTGTACACGGTGCGCGTCGGTGAAGAGTGTGTCATTCGCTACGTCGCGGTGGCCTCAGGACGCATCATTCTGCGGCCGCACAACGAACAGTGGCCGGTGGAGTTGCTGGAGATTGCGTATGGCAAAGGCTTTTCGCACTATATCGTCGGCCGGGTGTGTCACATAGCCGTGGAAGCATAAGTAGCCCGACGTTGTCGCCGGAGCGATGGTCGTTGCTCTTCCGTGCGACAGCGGCAAGGTGCGGTCTTTGCTATGATTCCGTCACCGAAAGATCGAGCTGACTGAACCACGGGAGTACGTCATCATGGAAATTCCTTTTGGCACGATGGGCTCGCGCCGCAATGAAGACATCGCGCTGGACCTGATGAAGTTTGTTGCTGCGACCACGGGTTACGGCAAGTCGGGAGCGGCTGGCGTCGGGTTCCAGGGCAACGTTGCACCCAACGCGGCGGAAGACTACGCAAACCATCTGCTGGAACTTTACGGGCGCTGCCTCGAAGCGGTACAGGGAAAGAAGTAGTTCCACCTTCCTTCGCGAATCAGCCTTATAGGCGCCGCCAGCTGCACAGGCTAGAACTCGGTGAAATCCCTCATCGAGTTGATATTATGGACCACCTTTCTCTGCAGGAAGTGCAGGTTCCATGCCGCGAAGTGAGACTGCCGGTAAGGCACCGGCAAACGCCGCACAGCCGAGCCGTTAGTGTAGAAGTCATGCCGGATCTTCGTGATGCGGTGGACCAGCTCATCGGGAGAAAAGCGCAGGGGCTTAAAGTGGCACGACAACCCCGGCCAGCGCTCCATGTTCTCCTCGTCAACCAGCCGGTCTTCTTCCTTGAACTTCTGATGGAGCGACGTGCCCCTCAGCGGAACCAGTATGTTGAAGTACGCCGTTTCCGCCTTGAGTTGATCGAGGAACTGCAGGGTTGCGTCAAAGACCGTCTCGTCGTCAGAGTCGGACCCAAACACGAAGTTGAGCGAGTAACTGATGTCCCGCTTCTTAAGGTTGCCGACCACGCGGGCGTACTCCGAAGTTTTGTTGAAACCCTTGGACCACTTGTTGAGCGTCTTTTGATTGATGCTCTCGATGCCCATGTTGACGTGCAGCAGTCCCGACCTCCGGGCGAGGTCCATGAACGTCTGGTCAAGGCAGTAGTGCGCCGAGAACAGAGTGGACCAGCGGATCTTCAGCGGGATCAGGGCCTCCATAAGTTCCATGGCATTGTCCACGTTGCCCGCAAACTGGCTTGCCGCGAAGAAGATGTGCTTGCTTCCGCACCGTTTGATGTCAGCCACGACCTCCTCGACCGGGCGGTACCGGTAGCCGAAGTCGCCGTTCAACCGCCGCTCGGCGCAGAAGTCGCAAATGAACGGACACCCGCGAGAAAACTGAATCACGTATGGTCGGTACCAGACGTATTTCTTAGGGTCGAGCAAGTCCCAGCGCGGTGTCGGCATGCCCACCAGGCTCGCCGGAGTATCCCGGCGATAGAACTTCTGCAGCTTGCCCGCCGCAGCATCCTCGAGCATTCTGGGGAAGATTTCTTCTGCCTCGCCAATGCACACGCCATCGGCATGTTGCGCAACTTCGTCGGAATAGAACGTGGCGTGGGGACCGCCCATGATGACGGTCTTTCCCCTGCGCCTGAACTTGTCGGCTATTTCATAGCCGCGCAATGAAGTGACGGTGCGGATGGTAATGGCCACGATGTCGTAGTCGCCATTGAAGTCGATCTTTTCCGTCGCGTCATCGACCAGCGTGATCTGCCAGTCCTGTGGCGCGAGCGCCGCCAGGTAAGGGATAACCGCGCCAACCAGCTTTCTTTTCCTTAATTTGTAGGGTTCGCGGGAACCGCGAAAACGATAGCCCGTTGCCTGTGTGATGAGAAGTTTCGGCACCGACAGAGCCTCCAGGGTGCTCCGTTCGACGGGTCCGAACTTGTGTAATATGGCGGCCGAAGAAATTTGCGGAGTACCGGTGTGCGGCACTCGCTAAAGGTCGGTCTCGATACGGAACGTATGAATGCTAATTGACCGCCACCGATGATGATACCGAAACGGCCGCGGTATTCCAATGATCCGGGCCGGTTACACCTTTTCCAGCTTTCCGTCTCTGACTCTGAACTTGATGCCGCGCCACTCGACTTCATTGCCCACAAGACTCACAATCCACACCGCGAGGGCGGCAAAGTCGCGCGCCGGAACCAGCCACATGTCGCGCAATACCTCGGGATCGTCCAGTACGCCGCTGCCAATGGTCGCGACCGCTGCCAACCGCATCGCGCCAACGATCGCGAAGGCCGTCCACGTCCACCAGGCTTGCGGCGCCGCAATCACCGCCAGCATCGCACCAACCAATCCGAAGGTGACGATAAGGCCGAAATATTGCTCCGTGCGCAGGTGTTTGTTGTTGCGCGCCCAGCGCATCTGGTGCGACCAGAACTGCCTGAAGTTGTAATCGGGTACGGCTGTCTCCACCACCACATCGGCCAGCTCGACCCTGTATCCCGCGGCGGAAGTACGGGCGCCTAATTCGTAGTCATCGCCAAGGTAGTCAACCAGCGCTTCGAGCCCGCCGATCTGGCGCAGGACCGTCTTGCTCGTCGCCATGGTCGCGCCTAGGGCGAAGTGGATGCCGCCTTCCATTTCGCGCGCGACCAGCACGCCTCCCATGAAGTCTGTATTGATGCCCAACGCCTCCATGCGTGACGGAATCGTCTTCCCGGCCAGCCCGCGATACAGCGAAGTCACCATGCCTACACGCTCATCGGCAAACCAGCGCATGACTTTGCGCAGGTAGTCGGGTGGCGCCACAATGTCGCTGTCGTTAATGAGAACGTGCTCGTACTTCGCATGAGGCAACGTCTGCGCCAGCGTGCTGACCTTGCCGTTCATCCCCAACAATAACGGGCACTCCACGACGCGGATCATCCGGTCCGGGAATTCTTCCTTCAATCGCGCCACGAGTTCCAGCGCCGGCTCGCTCGCATCGCTCACGCCGAATAGCAGCTCATACTCGCCGTAGTCGAAGAGGCAGTGGCTGCGAAAGCCCGCATACATGTGCGGATCGATTCCCTTGAGTGACTTCAGGATGCTGACCGGCGGGTCGTAGTCAGCTGCGGGTGCTTTGTGGACGTGTCGGCGAAAACGCGATCCGGCCCAAACGCACAAACCGAAATAGGCTGCGCCTGCAAGGCCGAGCAATGCGCAGACCGCCGCCGTGATGGTCAACGCCAGATGCATGATTGCGTCGAGAGAAGATTAGCAGACGATCAGCGGCCTACTCGTACCGCAGCGCCTCGATGGGATCGAGGTTGGCCGCCTTCCACGCCGGGTAAATTCCGAATATCAGGCCGATGGCAATCGACACCATCGTCGCCGTCAGCACCCACGAAACCGACATGCTCGCCGGTAATGATGGAAAGACAAGTGGCACCAGGGATGTGAGAATTGCCCCGATCAGGATGCCGATAATGCCACCCAGTCCGGTGAGGGTAATGGCCTCGAGCGTGAACTGCAGCAGCACATCGCGTTTGCGCGCACCAATGGCTTTGCGCACTCCGATCTCCCGGGTTCGCTCCGTGACCGATACCAGCATGATGTTCATCACGCCCACGCCGCCCACGATCAGCGCAACGCTCGATACGGCGAACATGAAGACAAAAATTCCGCCAGTAAGCTGGTTCCAGGTGTCGCTCAATGCTTCCTGGCTGAAGACCGCAAAGTTGTCTGGCTGGTTCGGCGCCAGGTGACGATGGCGGCGTAGCAGTGCCCGCATCTCGTCCATGGCCAGCGGCATGTCGTCATGCGAGGTAGCTTTCACGCTGATCCAGTGCTGCTTCAACTCAGGATGCATTTTCAGCAGCGAGGCGATAGGGAAATACACCAGGTTGTCCTCGGGATTCGCGCCGCTACCGAATGCCGCCTTGCGCTTCGTCAGTACGCCGATCACCGTGAACAGCTGGCCCTCGATGTTGATCTCTTTACCGACCGGCTCCTCGTTTTCGAATAGCTTATCGGCGGCGTCGCGGCCGAGCACGATCACCGGCGCGCGGCGCTCATTTTCCGTTTGGGTGAACCAGCGCCCTTCGTCGAGCTTGAGGTCGAACACATTCATCGTGTCGGGTAGGTCGCCGTCGAGGATCGTGTTCTTGGTCTTGCGGTCCTTGTACTTCACGGAGTAGGAGCCCGTGCCGAACTGCGGCAACTGCAGGCGCACGCCGTCGGTGACAGCTTTCACGTGCGGCAACTCGCGCATCGCGATCGCGTCGTCCATGGTCAGTTCTTTGCGCGTGAGCATCTCGGTGGTCGGCCGCCCGAACTGGAAGACGTCGATGTGAAACGCGAAGATGATGTCGGAACCCATGTCCTTCACCATGTTCTCGACGTTTGAGTTGAGGCCGCGCACCACCGACGAGATGAGAATCACCATCATCACGCCGATGACGATGCCCAGCACGGTGAGCCCCGAGCGCATCTTGTTCTTGGCGATGGTTTCAAGCGCCATGCGCAGAATTTCTTTGTAGTCACCGCGACGGATGCTCATCGGTTAGTCCCCTTGCGGTTGAGCCGCAGCGTTCCAACCGTAAACGCCAAAATCACAACGAGAAGAAAGAAGCAAAGTGCAATGATGAGCCCGCTCTCTTTGTCCAAGCCGACAGCGCGCAATATGTATTCGGTACTTGGGTAGAGAATCGCGAAGGCGCTCATAGCTCAAACCTCAACGCCACAATCGGGTCCAGCTTCGCGGCCTTCCGCGCCGGATACACGCCAAAGAAGATTCCTACGCTGGCTGACACCAGTAGTCCCGCGCCAATCGCCCACAGCTTGATGGCCGAGGGCATGCCGATCGCCGCTGTGACTCCCTCGGCGATGGCAATGCCGAGCAGTACGCCCAGCAGCCCGCCGATCATCGCCATGGTGCTCGACTCGATCAGGAACTGTCGCATCACATCGCGTGGCCTGGCTCCCAGCGCCTTTCGAATCCCGATTTCGCGCGTCCGTTCCGTCACCGACACCAGCATGATGTTCATAATGACGATGCCGCCCACAATCAGCGAAATCGAGGCAATGACGATCATCACGATGAAGAACGTTCCGCTCAGGTCGGCCCACAGCGAGAGGAAGCTGCTGTTGGTTTCAATGACGAAGCTGTCTTTTTCGCCAAGCTGGTCGTGCCGCCGCGCCCGCATGATGACGCGCGTCTGATCGATGGCCTGCTCCATCGGCAAGCCGACGTCGAAGCCCTTGGCCCAGATGCGAATGCTGTTGTGCGACCCGTACGCCTTGAACCACGTACTGATGGGCATGATCACGTAGTTATCGCGGCTCTGCCCAAGCGTCTTGCCCTCTCTCTTGCCGACGCCAATCACCGTGTACTCGTGACCATCAACGCGAATGGTCTTTCCGATAGGGTCGGTGCCCGCCATCAGGTTCTCGCGAATGTCTTGCCCGATGACGACCACCGCTGACGCGTTGTTGGCGTCGGCGTCGTTCAATGGCCGGCCCATCACCACATCGAGGTCGTAGATGCGCTGCATGGTCGGCGTCCAGCCCCGCACCCAAGTGTCTTTGCTGTTCTCGGTGCCGTAGATTACCTTGCCGTTGAAGTTGCGCACATCGGCGCCAACTACCTTGCACGCCGTGCAGCCCTCTGCGACAGCGTGGTACAGGTCCATGTCGACGTCCTTGCGCTTGTTGCCTTCGATGAACTGGTCGGCGTCGGTGATGACGTTCGCCATCTTGCCGACAATGAAAACATCCGCCCCGAGATTGAAGATCTTCTCCGCTACGTAGCCGTTGATGCCGTTGACGAAGGTCACAACCGCGATCACGGCCGACACGCCGATGACCACGCCGAGCAGCGTCAGGACAGACCGGAGCTTATTGGCCCATAGCGACAGCAGAGCGATGCGGATTGCCTCGGAAATGTTCATCTCAACGAGTTACCCAAAGGTGCCAGAATCCATAGTCTAGCAGCGATATTGCAAATGCTTCGCAGCGTCTATCTCAAAAGACTCGCGATTCACACCGCCGCGCTGTCGCACGCCGGTTCACCTGCCTGAAGACTTATACGTATCGCGACGAACAAATGATTCAACAAGTTATCGGACTGCGATGGCACGAATGTTGCATTTCCCTGGTAGTCCTTTTCGGCGTAAACTGTGCCGTAAACTGGCGGGGCTAACTTGCTGCCACTCAATGCCTTTGCCCAGTTTCGCCCACCCGCATGGCATGCAAGGTTCAGCAAGATGCGGCACGTCTTCGCCAAACGTTCCGCGAACCGGCGGTCATCGCGCTGCAGACCATGCGTGCCCACAAGTTGCGCTCGTTCCTGGTATTGCTGGGTGTCATCCTGTCGGTTTCCACGCTGATTCTCGTCGTCGCGCTGATCAGCGGGATGAACCAATACTTTGCCGAGCGCGTTGCCAACCTCGGCTCTAACGTCTTTATCATCAATAAGCTAGGCATCATCAGCGACTCCGCCGATTACGTAAAGGCGGTACGCCGCAACCGCGACATCACCTGGGAGGACTTCGAGGCCCTGCGCGACGGACTGAAGCTTCCCAGGAACGTCGGCGTGCAGGTGACCCACAGTGGGAAGGTCCGCTCCGACAAGCAGAGTCTGGATGACGTTCGAATCCGCGGTGTAACCGCCAATCTCGGCGAAATGGACGTCGAGGAAGCCGCCTCAGGACGCTACATCACCGACAGCGACAACGATCACCATGCCATGGTTGGCATGATCGGCTCCGAGGTGGCTGAGAAACTGTTTCCGGATGTTGATCCGCTGGGCAAGACCGTCAACTTGGACGGACAGGAAGTTACCGTCATTGGCGTTGGCAAGCCGCTCGGGAGCGCGTTCGGACAGTCGCAAGACAGTTACATCTACCTCCCTGTGCAAAGTTGGATGAAACTTTATGGGCGCAACAAGTCGCTCAGTATCAACATCCAGGCGCAGAGTCCGGAAGTGATGGCACAGACCCGCGAAGAGGCCGAGCAACTGATGCGAGCCCGTCGTCATCTCGGCCCCAACGACAAGGACAACTTCGGCATTGTTGCCAGCGAGGGGCTGATGGACTTGTGGAAGAACCTTACCGGCACACTCGCATCGGGCATGGTTGCCCTGGTGTCGATCTTTCTGGTCATCGGCGGCGTGGTCATCATGAACGTGATGCTGGCCTCGGTGACGGAGCGTACACGCGAGATCGGCATTCGCAAGTCCCTGGGGGCGCGGCGTGCGGACATCCTGATGCAGTTCCTCATTGAGTCCACGGTAATGGCGATGGTCGGGGGAGCGATTGGCGTGATGGTGGCGTGGGTGTTGGCGGTCGTCGTGCGAAATGCAACGCCGGTACCCATGTCGGTGCCGATCATGGCGGTGGTTCTTTCGATTGGGATCTCATCGGCAGTGGGAGTGTTCTTTGGTGTGTACCCC
>Ga0306923_10001696_pt1 | contig 19658 bp, 16 predicted proteins | sample sta12Can44000108_FD_203841 | JGI IMG/M metagenome (GOLD analysis project Ga0306923, IMG submission 203841) | Lab enrichment of tropical soil microbial communities from Luquillo Experimental Forest, Puerto Rico - statanox.12C.anox.44.000.108 (v2)... | ecosystem: Environmental > Terrestrial >... | reverse complement strand
GCGCGCCGTCTACGATCGCGCGACCTGCGAGCAGGCCGGCGGCACGCTCGTGAAGGCGATCGAGTCGCTGCAGCTCCAGCAGGACGACTGGGACGCCGTCACCGCCCAGTACGCCGACGGCAAGATCCTCCTGCGCCGGCTGGCCGCCGCGCGCGGCGCCGGCCGGAGCCACGTCCTCGCCGTGGTCGCGGACCCGACGCTGAACGCGTCCTTCGCGACCGTGGCGATCCGCGTGGCCGCGAACAAGCTGAACGCCGCGATCGAGAGCGGCGTCGCCGACCCCGCCACGCCCGCGCCGCTGCCGGCGCCCACCGCCTCGGCCGGCGCGTCGATCCCGCCGCGCTCCCCCGCGGAGTCGCCTCCGGTGCTCGCGTACACCGGGCTGAGCTGGTCCAAGGGCGCGAGCCCCGGCCCAGGCGCGGCGAGCTCGAGCCTCGGCGGCAGCGCTGCCGGATCGGTCTCCGGCGTGATGGTCGCCGACGCCGCGTCGTCCGCGCTGCTCGCGCGCGTCACGAAGGAGCTGGCGCGCCACGTGGGCCCGATGTCGAAGGTCTACGTGCAGGAGGCGGTCCGCCGCGTCTCCCCCGAGGCACCGTTCTCCCTCTCGTCGAAGAACGCGCTCCTCGCCGACCTCGCGGGCCAGATCGAGGATCCCGCGGACCGCGTGCAGTTCAGGAAGGCGCTCGAGAAGGCCTAGCCCCGCTCTCCCCGAAGCAGACCGAAGCCCCGCCACCCTCGGAGGTCTCCGATGTCCATCATGAGCGTCGTCCGGAGCAAGCTCAGCGTGAAGGTGTCGCTGACGCTCGCCGTCGTGCTGCTGGTGCCCACCGCGCTGGCCGCGGCCTACATCACGCTCCACCAGACGCAGCAAATGGAGGACATGACGCTCGAGAAGACGCGCCTCGCGGCCACGCTCGGCGCGCGCCAGTTCGGCGACGTGCTCGACGGCGCCATCGACTCGGGTGCGCTCGGCGTGAACGACGTGTTCGACGAGAATTACGTCGAGATCAAGGGCTTCGACTTCGCCGGGAAGCCCAAGTACCACACCCGCTACGACGCGTTCCTCGACCCGGTGGTCCTCGTGTTCGAGGACAAGTTCCTCGACTCCGAGGACATCGTCTTCGCGATCGGCGTCGACCGGAACGGTTACCTGCCCACGCACAACTCGCGCTTCCAGAAGCCGCTCACCGGGGATCCGCAGAAGGACCTCGTCGGCAACCGCACGAAGCGCAAGTTCGACGACCCCGTGGGCCTCGCTGCCGCCCAGAACCTCGAGCCCGGGAAGCTGCAGATCTACAAGCGCGACACCGGCGAGACGATGTGGGACGTCTCCTCGCCGATCTACGTGAAGGGGAAGCACTGGGGCGGTTTCCGGATCGGCGTCTCGATGGAGCGCATCGAGGCCCGGAAGCGGGCGCTGCTCACCGCGCTGCTCGCCGCGTTCACGGTCTTCGCCCTGGTGTCGGTCGGGACGATCTTCGTCGTGATCCGCCAGGCGATGAAGCCGGTCCTCGCGCTCACCGAGGCGGCCGACCAGATCAGCCTCGGCGAAGGGCTCGAGGCGCCGATCCGCTCCACCTCGGTCGACGAGATCGGCCGCCTGACCAAGTCCATCGATCGCCTGCGCGCCAGCATGAAGGCCGCGATGAGCCGCCTCGGCCAGTAGCCGGATCTCCAGGAGGATGACCACCATGTCGAAGCGTTCGCTCCACCGGTATGCAGCGGTCCTCGCGCACCTCGCGGTCCTGGCGGTCCCGGTCCTGGCCGCGCTCGCCCCCGCGGAAGCCCGGGCGCAGGCGCAGGTGAAGGTCGGGGGGGTCACGACCATCGAGAGCCTCACGCCGCAGGAGCGGGAGATGCTCGCCCACGCCAACGAGTTCGCGCGGCGTTGCGGCGAGGCCCTCGAGCGCTGGATCTCGGCGAAGGAGACGACCGAGCAGAAGCTCTTCAGCGCGCTCTACTACCCGGTGCAGAAGACCGATCCGCCGAAGTTCACCACCGACTGGGACCGGCTCTCCGACCGCGACGTCCTTCCGATCGAGGAGGCGATCCTCGCGAAGTCGTCGATGCTCGTGTTCGCCGTGCTGGTGGATCGGAACGGCTACCTGCCCACGCACAACCAGCGCTACTCGCAGCCGCTCACCGGGAACCTGGCGCAGGATCTCGTGAACAACCGCACGAAGCGGATCTTCAACGACCGGACCGGCTACGCCGCGGCGCGGAACCGGGCGCCGTTCCTCATCCAGCGCTACCAGCGCGACACGGGCGAGGTGATGGCCGACCTCTCGGTGCCCGTGATGGTCAACGGGACGCAGTGGGGCTCGGTGCGGCTGGGCTACCGGGCGATCGACGGCCGCTAGCGTCGTCCGAGAGCCACTCGGCGCCGAGGGCCTGGAAGAGCGCAGCCGCGCCGCCGCCTTCGGCGCCGATCTCCCACACCGTCACGTCGCCGATCCCCTTCATGCTCGCCACCCCGGCGCGGCGGAAGAGCTCGGCGCGCGTGCCGTCGGCGTGGAACGCAGCCACGAGCTCGAGCGGCCGCGTGCCGTAGTGAAACCGGGCGCGCAGGGTCTCGGGGATCGCGCGCGGGTCGAGCCGCACGTGGCGCGCGATGCGCGCCGGCCCGGCCGCGCTGAGGAAGGCCTGGAGCGTCTCCTCCGAGAGCGCGGCGCCGCCGTTCCAGAGCTCGCCGGGCGCGTTCTCCCCCGCCCGCGCCGCGTCGTCGAGCGCCGCGCGCACCGGCACCGCCAGCGCGCGCATCGCCGCCGCGGCGTCGCCGCGCCGAAGCGCCTCGAGCGCGACCCGCTCCTCACCGGGCGGGATCGGCACCGACAGCGCCCGATCCACGAACACGCTCCAGGCGTGCACGAGCCCGGGCAGGCCGCGCGCGGCCCGCTCTGAGGCGAGCTCCGCGTCGGCGCGCGCGCGGGCGGCGGCAGCGCGGCCCGTGCCACGCGCGGACTCGTTGATCTTCTCGGCGATCGCCACCCGGTTGCGGCCGAACACCGGGTCGTCGATCACCACCGCCATCGGCGGCGGGCCGTGGGCGATGAACACGCCGGCCTCGAGCCCCTCGCCTCTCGCGCGCGCCAGCTCCCGCTCGTGCTCGGCGGCGCGCCCCGCCTCCGCCGCCTCGAGCCACGCGATCCGCCCCGCGATCCTCGCCTGCTCCTGCGGCGGCGCGGTCCGGAGCGCCTCGCGCGCCTGGGCGAGCGCGCGGGCCACCGGCGCGCGCTCCGCCTCGTGGCGCGCGGCCATCGCCGCGAGCTGCCGGGCCACCTCGTCGCGCGACACCTCGCGGCGGAGCCGGGCCTCGTAGCCGTCGAGGATGCGCCGGATCGCGAGCGCGAGCCCCACCATCGCCTGCACGTCGCCGGAGACGCTCAGCGCGTCGCCGAGCAGGTTGTTCACGACGACGGTGCCCTCGTCGCCGAGGTGCGAGGTGGCGGCGCGGTACGGCCGGGCGGCCTCGAGGATGGGGCCGTAGAACTCTTCCTTCAGGAACTGGGCGATCGCCGCCCTGCCGAGGAGGCCGGTGCGGCGCGTGAAGTCCTTCACGTCCGCGAAGAGGTGCCCGAGCTGACGCTCCTCGGTGCGGCGCAGGATCGCGCCGCGGGCAGAGAGCCGGTAGAGCCGCCCGGCCTCCCACTCGGCCTCGGCGCCCGCCTCGCCCGCCTCCGCCGCGGGCGGCACGAGCGCGCGGCGCACGGGCCCGACGAGCCGCTCGAGCGCCGCATCGGCGACGAGCCCGCCCGCCGCCTGGGCCCACTCCGCGCGCGCCTCGTCGCGGGACAGGCCGAGCGCGGCCGCGGGCTCGCGCGCGCGGTAGGAGCGGAGCGCGAGCGCGGCGCCCTCGGCGTGCGCCTGCGCGGCGCCGGGCAGCGCGAGCGCGGCGAGCTCGCGCGCGAGCTCCTTGCGCGAGCCTTCGTCGGCGACGGCGGCCGAGAGGGCGCCGGGCGCGAGCAGGAGGTCGCGCGCGGCGGTCACCCGCTCCGGGGCGCCCGCGGCCTCGGCGTGCTCCACGGCGGCGAAGAGCCGCTCGCGGAGGCGCGCCACGGCCACCGCCTGCTCGGCGCGCCGCGCCTGCTCGTCGTCGGCGGAGAGGCCCTGTGCGAGCGCGGCCAGGGCGGCGTCGGGATCGCTGCCGCCGGCGAGGGCGGCGGCCATCTCGTCGAGGCGGGCGACCGGGATCGTCAGCTCGACGCCGTAGAGGAGGTCGCCGCCGAGGCGCGGCGCGCGCAGGCCGAGGAGCGCGCCCGGCGAGAGCGCCGCCTCCACCTCCTCGAGGAGCGGATCGGCGGCCGGCCGGCCGGCCTCGCGGAAGGCGCGGAGGATCCCGGTGCGGACCGCCACCCACAGGCCGACGGTGACCGCCGCGCCGAGGTAGCGATCGAGCGGCGGGGCTGGCAAGAGCTCGCGGACGCGCCGCTCGGCGCGGGAGAGCACGCCCTGCAGCGCGAGCGCGACGACCACCGGCGTCGGCTCGCGGTGGCCGCTGTCGGCCGCCTCGGTGAGCGCGCGCTTCGACGCCTCGATCGCGAGCCCCACGAGCGACCGGCCGCGGCCGCCCGGCTCCATCCACGCGCAGAGGAGGCCGCCGGTGAGCGCGGGGTGGATCTCCGCGCCGAGCCGCGCCGCGGCGCGGAGGTCGGGGCCACCGCCGGTGGGGGCGAGCCGCGCCGGGGCGTGCGGCGGCTCGGCGGCGAGCGCCTGGCGCACGAGCCGGTCGCGCTCGTCGGTGGGGACGAAGCGGTGGTGCGCCACGAGCATCGCGGCGAGCTCCGCCGCGGCGGCGTGGACGATGGCGCGGACGTCGCCGGCGACCGAGACCGGGAGCCGGAAGTCGGTGAGCGAGGTCCCGAGGGAGAAGCGGAAGCGCGCCGGGTCGAGCCTCAGGAACTCGGCGCGGCGCGCGCGGGCGGCGGCGAGGATCGCGAGGCGGCGCGCGGCGACCGGGGGCACGGCGTGGACTGTGCCACGGACGCGGCCCGCCGGGAACCGCCTGGCGCGTCAGCGGCGCTCCTGCAGCGTGACCTTCACCGTGCGCGTGTCGCCGCCGCGCCGGAAGGTGACCTCGACGAGATCGCCCGGGCGGTGGCTCCGGAGCGCGACCGAGAGGTCCTGGAGGTTCAGGATCCGCGTCGCGCCCACCTGCAGGAGCACGTCGCCCGCGGCGATCCCGCCGTGCTCTGCCGGGCTGCCGGCGCGGACCGCGGACACGAGCACCCCCGGCTCCTTGCGCTCCTCGAAGTCGGGGATGGTGCCGAGGTAGGCGCCGTAGCCGCGCTCCCGCTCGCCGCGTGCGGCCGGGGCGGAGCTGGGGGCGACCCCGCGCACCACCTCGAAGCGCGCGGGGGCGGCCGCGGCGTCGGCGACCACCCGGAACGCGAGCTGCGCGACGTCGGCGACGGCCCGCGGGTCCACCTTGTCGGCGGTGTCGGTCGGTCGGTGGTAGTCGGCGTGGGCGCCGGTGAAGAAGAACAGCACCGGGACCCCCTTCGCGTAGAAGCTCGTGTGGTCCGACGGGCCGAAGCCCTCGCCCTGTCCCCAGGCCAACGTCATCGGGACCGGAGGCGCCTCCTGCGCGAGCGCGGCGACCCGCTCGCGGAGCCCCTTCGCCGTGGCCGCACCCTCCACGTAGAGCTTCCCCTCCCGCGGGCGGCCGACCATGTCGAGGTTCACCATGAGCTGCAGCTTCTCGATCGGGCAGCGCCCCACGCCGTGCTTCACGAACCACGACGAGCCGAGGAGCCCCAGCTCCTCGCCGCCGAAGGCCACGAGCACCACCGGGCGCGGGAGCGGACCGAACGCCTGGAGCGCCCTTCCCACCTGGAGGAGCGCCGCGACGCCGCTCGCGTTGTCGTCGGCGCCCGGGTGGATCTCGCCGATCCGGTCGGGCGCGAGCGACGCCTCGCCCCCGTAGCCGAGGTGGTCGTAGTGCGCGCCCACGACGACGCACTCGTCCGACGCCCCGCTCCCGGGCAGGAGCCCGACCACGTTCGCGGTGGTCGCGCTCTCCTGCACGATCTCGATCGCGAGCCGCGCCTGCACGCCGAGCGGGCCCGAGTGCGGCCTGCGGTGCTCGTCCGTCGCCGCGGCGAGGCCGCGCGGGTCGGCGCCCGCGCGCTCGAGCGCGGCGATCGTGACGCTCGCGGCGAGGATCCCGGCGCGCGACGACGGCGCGCCCTTCCACGCCGGGAGCCCGTCGCCGGCGGCGTCGCCCGGGTGGTGCCAGGGATCGCGCACCGTGATCATCGCCGCCGCGCCGTGGTCGCGCGCGTTCGTCGCCTTGTAGCGCCACTCCCCGTACTGGAAGTCCTTCGGATCGCGGAACGGCGACGCCGGGTCCTGCTCGTTGGGGAAGTGGGCCGCGACGACCACGATCTTCCCCTTCACGTCGAGCCCGGCGTAGTCGTCCCAGCCGAGCGCGGGCGCGGTGATGCCGTAGCCCGCCCACACGAGCTCGCCCTCCACCTTCCCGTCGTCACTGAAGGTGAAGGGCTGGAAGTCCTTTTCCAGCGCGAGCGCCGCGCCGGCGAGCTCGAGCGCCGTGGCCGGGCGGATCGCCGCGCGGACCGGCGCGTCGAACGGCTGGTACCACTCGTCGGTGCCGGCCGGCACGAGGCCGAGCGCCCGCATGCGGGCGCCCACGAACCGCGCCGCCGCCGCGTTGCCGGGCGTCCCGACGCCGCGGCCCTCGCGCTCGGGATCGGCGAGCCAGAAGACGTCGGCCCGCGCCTGGTCCGCGGAGATGCGCGCCTCCGCCGAGGGCCGATCACCCGTCGCGGGCGCGGGGGGCGCGGGAGAGGCGGGCGTGGGGCGCGTGCGCGCGCACGCGAGGGAGAGGGCGAGGACGAGCGCGAGGGCGGCGGGCGGCAGGTGGCGGCGCATGCGGAGTGCTCCGGAGCTCGTGGGCTTCGGGCGCCCGTCGTCTTGCGCCCCACTCGGCGAGAAGGTAAGGTTTTTGGTTCCGATGCGCCGCACCCTGTTCAAGTCCAAGATCCACCGCGCGACGATCACGCACGCGGATCTCGACTACGAGGGCTCCGTCACCATCGACGAGGACCTCCTCGACGCCGCCGCGATCTGCGAGTACGAGGCGGTGCACGTGTGGAACGTGACCCGTGGCACGCGCCTCATGACGTACGCGCTGAAGGGCGCGCGTGGCTCGGGCGTCATCTGCATCAACGGCGCGGCGGCGCACCTGAACAAGCCGGGCGACCTCGTCATCCTCGCGACGTTCGCGGAGCTCGACGAGGCCGAGGTGCGGACGCACGAGCCGAAGGTCGTGTTGGTGGATGCGCGGAACCGGATCGCGGCGGCGGACGCTCGCGAGATCGCGGGCCCCGCGCGGCGGGTGAGCGCATGACGGTGCTTCTTTGGCGCGGCGCGCGTGACGCCGCAGCCTGATCTCGAGACCTTCCTCTCCCTCTGTCGCCCGGGACGCGCCATCCCGGTGCGCGTCGAGGTCCAGGCCGACACCGAGACCCCGGTCTCGGCCTTCCTGAAGCTCTCGCGCGGGCACAAGCGCGCCTTCCTCCTCGAGTCGGTGGAGGGTGGCGAGCGGAGCGCGCGGTTCAGCTTCCTCGGCGCGGGGCCGCGGCGCACGATGTCGTGGCGGCTCGGCGATCCGGGCGATCCGATCGCAGAGCTGCGCCGCATGCTCGGCGCGCACGAGTCGGTGCCGGTGCCCGGCACCCCGCCCTTCTCGGGCGGGCTCGTCGGCCACCTCTCGTACGACGCGGTGAAGCTCTTCGAGCCGCGCGTGCCGATCTCGAAGCCGGACGAGCTCGGCTTCCCCGACGCGCTCTTCATGGACTTCGACGAGGTGGTCGCGTTCGACGCGCGCCGCCACACGATGCACGTCGTCGCCGAGGTCCGCGCCGACGGGGGCGACGACCCCCGCGCGCTCTACGCCCACGCGCTCGCGCGCATCGAGCGCGTGCTCGCCGCCCTCGCGCGGCCGCTCCGCGATCGGCGGCCGCGGCCTGCGCCCGCGCCGGCGCGCCTGGTCCCGCGCGTCGCGCGCGCGGAGTTCGAGGCGGCGGTGCGGCGCGCGAAGGAGTACGTGAAGGCGGGCGACTGCCAGCAGATCGTGGTCTCGCAGCGCTTCGACGCCGACGTCTCGGTCCCGCCGTTCGAGATCTACCGCGCGCTGCGGCGCGTGAACCCGTCGCCTTACCTCTTCTTCCTCCAGGACGGCGATCGCGCGCTCGTGGGCAGCTCGCCGGAGACGCTCGTGAAGCTCTCCGACGGCGAGGTCACGCTGCGCCCGATCGCCGGCACGCGCCCGCGCGGCGAGGACGCCGCCGAGGACGTGCGGCTCGAGGCGGAGCTCCGCGCCGACCCGAAGGAGAACGCCGAGCACGTGATGCTCGTCGACCTCGGCCGGAACGACGTGGGGCGCGTCTCGGCGGTGGGCACGGTGCGGCCGACCGCGCTCCGCACGGTGGAGCGGTACTCGCACGTGATGCACCTCGTCTCCGAGGTGAGGGGGCGGCTCGCGCCCGGCCTCGACGCGCTCGACGTGCTGCGCGCCGGATTCCCGGCCGGCACGGTCACCGGCTCGCCCAAGGTGCGCGCGATGGAGATCGTCGACGAGCTCGAGCCCGCGCGGCGCGGTCCGTACGCGGGCGCGGTGGGCTACTTCGATCACCGCGGGAACATGGAGACCTGCATCGCGATCCGGACCCTCGCCTGCCGCGGCGGCCGGGTCTCGATCCAGGCCGGCGCCGGCATCGTCTACGACTCGAAGCCCGCCGCGGAGTACCAGGAGACGGTGAACAAGGCGCGGGCGCTCTTCACCGCCGTGGCGCAGGCCGAGGCAGCGTCGCTCGAGGCGCGCGCGCCGGAGCCGGGCGAGCCGCGCGACCCCGCGGGCGCGCCTGGCGAAGAGAAGGCGGGAGGCTCGCCGCCGAAGGCGAAAGCCGGAGGCGTCCGATGAAGACGAGACTCCTCCTCCTCGACAACTACGACTCCTTCACCTGGAACCTCGTCCAGTACCTCGGCGAGCTGGGCGCGACGGTGGAGGTGCACCGGAACGACCAGATCACCGTGGACGAGATCCGCGCGCGCCGGCCCGACGGGCTCGTCCTCTCGCCGGGCCCCTGCACGCCGAGCGAGGCCGGGATCACGCTCGAGGCGATCCGCGCCTTCGCCGGAGAGCTGCCGATGCTGGGCGTCTGCCTCGGCCACCAGGCGATCGGCCAGGCCTTCGGCGGGAAGGTGATCCGGAACTTCCGGATCGTGCACGGCAAGTCGAGCCCCGTCCTGCACCGCGGCGAAGGGGTGTTCGCCGGGCTCCCATCTCCGTTCGAGGCGGGGCGCTACCACTCCCTCGTGGTGGAGCGCGAGACGCTCCCCCGCGCGCTGAAGGTCACCGCGTGGACCGGCGAGGGGGAGATCATGGGGCTCCGCCACCGCACGCTCGACGTGGAGGGCGTGCAGTTCCACCCCGAGTCGATCCTGACCGGCGAGGGGAAGCGGCTCCTCGGCAACTGGGTGGGGCGCGTCGCCCCGAGACGTCGGGCGCGCGGGCTCCGCACGTCGGAGACCGCGGCCGCGCGCCGGAGGGTACGATGATCCAGCAGGCCATCGCGCGGCTCGTGGAACGCCACGACCTCGGCCGCGCCGAGACGGCGGCGGTGATGACGGAGATCGCCGACGGCGGCGCCACGCCGGCGCAGGTGGGCGCGTTCCTCGCCGCGCTGCGGATCAAGGGCGAGACGGTGGACGAGATCGCGGGCGCGGCCGACGTGATGCGCGCGCGCTGCGACCGGGTCCAGGTGGACCACGCGGTGTTCGTGGACACCTGCGGCACCGGCGGGGACGGGCAGAACACCTTCAACATCTCCACGACGAGCGCCTTCGTGGTCGCAGGCGCCGGGGTGCCGGTGGCGAAGCACGGCAACCGCTCGGTGTCGTCGCGCTGCGGCTCGGCCGACGTCCTCGGGGCCTGCGGCGTGAACGTCGACGCAGCGAAGGAAGTGGTGGAGCGCTGCATCCGGGAGATCGGCATCGGCTTCCTCTTCGCGCCGCGCCTCCACCCCGCGTTCAAGGCGGTGGCGGGCATCCGGCGCGAGCTCGGCGTCCGCTCGATCTTCAACCTCCTCGGCCCGCTCGCGAACCCCGCCGGCGCGCGCCACCAGGTCATGGGCGTTTACGAGCCGCGCTGGGTGCCGGTGATCGGGGGCGTGCTCGCCGCGCTCGGCGCCGCGCACGCGTTCGTCGTCCACGGCGAGGGGCTCGACGAGGTGGCGGTCACCGGCATGACGCACGTGTCGGAGGTGAAGAACGGGAGCGTCGACCGGTACGCGATGCTCCCCGAGGACCTGGGCCTCCGGCGCTGGGGGCTCTGCGACATCGCAGGCGGCGACGCCGAGCAGAACGCCCGCATCCTGCGCGACGTGCTCGGTGGACAGACCGGCGCGCCCCGCGACGCGGTGCTCGCGAACGCGGCCGCGGCGCTCGTCGCCGGCGAGGCCGTCTCCGACCTCCCGGCCGGCGTGCGGCTCGCGGCCGAGGCCATCGACCGCGGCGCGGCGCTCGAGAAGCTCGACCGCCTCTGCGCCGCTTCCCAGCACTGCGCATGAGCGTCCTCGACCAGATCCTCGCCCGGAAGATCACCGAGGTGGCGGAGCGACGGGCCGCCCGCCCCGACGCGGCGCTCGAGGCGGCGCTCCGCGGCGTCCCCCCGGTCCGCGACTTCGCCGCCGCGCTCTCCGCGGCCGGCGGCCCGGTGCGCGTCGTCGCCGAGGTGAAGCGCGCGAGCCCTTCGCTGGGCGCGATCCGCGAGGGGCTCGACGCGGTGGCCCAGGCGCGCCGTTACGCCGCTGCCGGCGCGGCCGCCATCTCCGTGCTCACCGACGGCCCGGGCTTCGGCGGCTCGCTCGACGACCTCGCGGCGGTGCGCGCGGCGGTGGACGTGCCGCTGCTCCGCAAGGACTTCGTCGTCGACCGCTACCAGCTCCTCGAGGCGCGGCTCCACGGCGCCGACGCGGCGCTCCTCATCGTGGCCGCGCTCGACGACCGCGCGCTGCGCGCGCTGCTCCACGACTGCGCCGCGCTCGGCCTCGCGGCGCTCGTGGAGACGCACGACGCGGAGGAGCTCGCGCGCGCGCTCGCCTCCGGCGCCCGGATCGTGGGCGTGAACAACCGGAGCCTCGCCACCTTCGCGGTGGACCTCGCCGCGAGCGAGGCGCTCCTCCCGCGTTTGCCGCCTGGCGTGGTGGGCGTCGCCGAGAGCGGCATCCGGGGGCCGGCCGAGGTCCGGCGGCTCCGCGCGTGCGGCGCCGCGAACTTCCTCGTGGGCGAGGCGCTCGTGCGGGCCGACGACCCGGGCGCGCTGCTCCAGGAGCTCTCGCGGTGCGCGTGAAGATCTGCGGCGTGCGGACGGTGACCGACGCGCTCCTGGCCGCCCGCGCCGGGGCCGACGCGGTGGGCGTGAACTTCTGGCCCCGGTCGAAGCGCTGCGTCGACGTGGAGACCGCGCGCGCGATCGCGCTCGCGCTGCCGCCGCTCGTGACCATCGTGGGCGTGTTCGTGAACCAACCGGGAGACGAGGTGCGCCGGATCGCGGCGCGCGCCCGGCTCGGCGCGGTGCAGCTCCACGGCGACGAGCCGCCGCAGGCGTGCCTGGGCTTCGACGTGCCGGTGTGGAAGGCGCTCCGCCTCGCCTCGCCGCTTCCGCTCGCGTGGCTCGACGAGTGGGAGGGCGTGCAGGGCTTCGTAGTCGACGCGCCGGTCCTCTCAGCCTCCGGGGGTTACGGCGGCACGGGCCAGACGTGCGACTGGGACGTCGCGCGCGAGGCCGCGGCGCGCGCGCCGGTGCTGCTCGCGGGCGGGCTCGGGCCGGAGAACGTGGCCGACGCGATCCGCGCGGTGCGGCCGTGGGGCGTGGACGTCGCGAGTGGCGTGGAGAGCGCGCCCGGCGTGAAGGATCCGGAGAAGGTGGCGGCGTTCGTTCGCCGCGCGAAGGAGACGACGTGAATACGCAGACCCTGCCCGACGCCCGCGGCCGCTTCGGCGACTACGGCGGCCGCTTCGTCCCCGAGACGCTCATGCCCGCGCTCGAGGAGCTGGAGGCCGCCTGGCGCGAGGCCCGCGCCGACCCCGCGTTCGAGGCCGAGCTGCGCGAGCTGTGGACGAAGTTCGCCGGCCGCCCCACCCCGCTCGGCGAGGCCCGCCGCTGGAGCGCGGAGGCTGGCGGCTGCCGCGTGCTCCTGAAGCGCGAGGACCTCTGTCACACCGGCGCGCACAAGATCAACAACACGCTCGGCCAGGTGCTGCTCGCACGGCGCATGGGCAAGAAGCGGATCATCGCCGAGACCGGCGCCGGCCAGCACGGCGTCGCCACGGCCACCGCCGCCGCGCTGTTCGGCCTCCCGTGCGAGGTCTTCATGGGCGCGCTCGACGTGGAGCGGCAGGCGCTGAACGTCTTCCGGATGCAGCTCCTCGGCGCGAAGGTGATCGCGGTGGAGGCCGGCTCGCGCACGCTGAAGGACGCGATGAACGAGGCGATCCGCGACTGGGTCACGAACGTCCGCGACACGCACTACATCATCGGCTCGGTGGCGGGGCCGCACCCCTACCCCGCGCTCGTCCGCGACTTCCAGGCGGTGATCGGGACCGAGGCGCGCGAGCAGGTGCAGGCCGCCGCGGGGCGGCTCCCGGACGCAGTGGTCGCCTGCGTCGGCGGCGGCTCGAACGCGATGGGGATCTTCTCGGCCTTCCTCGGCGACGCCGACGTGCGGCTCGTGGGGGTGGAGGCAGCGGGTCACGGCCTCGAGACGGGGCACCACGGCGCCGCCCTCGCGCGCGGCCGGCCGGGCGTGCTCCACGGCTCGCGGAGCTACGTGCTCCAGACTCCGTCCGGGCAGATCGCCGAGGCCCACTCCATCAGCGCCGGCCTCGACTACCCCGGCGTGGGGCCGGAGCTGTCGTATCTGAAGGACGAAGGACGGCTCGAGCTCATGCAGGCCACCGACGACGAGGCGCTCGAGGCGCTCCAGTGGCTCGCGCGCACCGAGGGGATCATCCCGGCGCTCGAGAGCGCGCACGCGGTGGCCGCGGCGCGGAAGGTGGCGCGGGAGCTCGGGAAGGGCGGGCTCGTGGTGGTGAACGTGTCGGGTCGCGGAGACAAGGACGTGGAGCAGGTGAGGAAGGCGCTCGCGGCGCGGGCCGAGCCCGCGAAGCGGAAGAAGATCAAGGCTCCCGTTCCAGCGAAGCGGAGAGCCGCGCCGAAACGGGGAGCGGTCCGGAAGAGCGCGGGCGCGAAGCGGAGGTCCCGGTGACCACCGCCCGCAAGCCGGCCGAGGGCGCCGCGGCGCCCTCGCGCATCGACGCCACCTTCGCCGCCTGCCGCGCGCGCGGTGAGGCCGCGCTCGTCACGTACGTGATGGGCGGCGATCCCGACCTCGCGACCTCGCGCGCGATGGCGCTCGCGTGCGTGGAGGGCGGCGCCGACCTGCTCGAGATCGGCATGCCGTTCTCCGACCCCATCGCCGACGGACCGACGATCCAGCTCGCCGCGGAGCGGGCGCTCGCCAAGGGCACCACGGTCGCGGATTGCCTCGAGCTCGCGGCGTCGGTGCGCGCGCGCGCCGACGTCCCCATCGCGATGATGGGCTACGTGAACCCGGTGCTCTCGTACGGCGAGGTCCGCTTCCTCGACGACTGCGCGAAGGCGGGCGTGGACGCGGTGATCCTGCCCGACCTCCCGCCGGAGGAGGCCGCCGACTTCGGCCGCCTCGCGCGCGAGCGGGGCGTCGCGACGGTGTTCCTGCTCGCCCCCACCTCCACGGCCGCGCGGCGGAGCGCCGCCTGCGCGAGCGCGAGCGGCTTCCTCTACTTCGTCTCGGTGACCGGCGTCACCGGCGCGCGGCGCGAGCTGCCCGCCGACCTCGGCGAACGCCTCCGCGAGCTCCGCGGCGAGAGCCCCGTGCCGGTGGTCGTGGGCTTCGGCGTGTCGACCCCGGCGCAGGCGAAGGCGCTCGCAGGGCTCGCCGACGGCGTCGTCGTGGGGAGCGCGATCGTCTCGCGGATCGCCGAGGGCGGGAGCCGCACCGCGCGCGCCGACCGCGTGCGCCGCTTCGTGCGCTCGCTGAAGCGCGCCGTCCGTCCCTGACGCATCCACCTTCGAAACAGAGGACCATCAATGCCGCACCGCACCGACGACCTGCGCATCCGCGCGATCAAAGAGCTCGCGCCGCCGGCGCACCTCATCCGCGAGTTCCCCTGCACCGAGAAGGCCTCCGCGGTCGTCCACGACGCGCGCGATGCGGTGCACCGGATCCTGCACGGGATGGACGACCGGCTCGCCGTCGTGGTCGGGCCGTGCTCCATCCACGATCCGCGCGCCGCCCGCGAGTACGCGGAGCGGCTCGTCGCCGAGCGGCGCCGCCACGCCGCCGACCTCGAGATCGTGATGCGGGTCTACTTCGAGAAGCCGCGGACCACCGTGGGCTGGAAGGGGCTCATCAACGACCCGAACCTCGACGGCTCGTTCGACATCAACCGCGGCCTGCGGATCGCGCGCGAGCTGCTCCTCGACGTGAACGAGCGGGGCCTGCCGGCGGGCTGCGAGTACCTCGACATGATCACGCCGCAGTACCTCGCCGACCTCGTGTCGTGGGGCGCCATCGGCGCGCGCACGACGGAGAGCCAGGTACACCGCGAGCTCGCGAGCGGCCTGTCGTGCCCGGTGGGCTTCAAGAACGGCACCGACGGCAACGTGCGGATCGCCGTCGACGCGATCAAGGCGGCGCAGCAGCCGCACCACTTCCTGTCGGTCACGAAGGGTGGCCACTCCGCGATCGTCTCCACGAACGGCAACGAGGACTGCCACGTGATCCTGCGCGGCGGGAAGGCGCCGAACTACGACGCCGCGAGCGTGGAGGCCTCGTGCGCGGACCTCGCGCGAGCGGGCCTCGCGCAGCGGCTCATGATCGACGCGAGCCACGCGAACGCGGCGCGGATCCCCGAGAACCAGCTCAAGGTCTGCGCCGACGTGGGCGCGCAGCTCGCGCGCGGCGAGGGGCGGGTCTTCGGCATCATGATCGAGAGCCACCTCGTGGCCGGGCGGCAGGACCTCGCCGCTGGAAAGGCGCTCGCCTACGGCCAGAGCATCACCGACGCGTGCCTGGGGTGGGAAGACACGGCGCGCGCGCTCGAGGTGCTCGCGGACGCGGTCCGCGCGCGGCGGCTCCAGAGCGCCGATGGCGAGGACTGCAGCGGCGCGCCGACCGGCTCATAGCCTGCCCGCTTGCCTGTCTGACTGACGTCTTCGCTGGGTCACCGCTGCGACGTCACGTGCGAGCGTGATGGACCGTGACACCCCCCATCTGGGACACTCGGGGGGATGCTTCCGGAGACCCGCGCTGCCTTCCTGAAGGATGCCGTCGCCTGCTTTGCTCCGCTCGGGGCCAAAGGCGCGGTTCTCGCACGGTCGCGGGTGCCTGCCGCGACGCTGCGCGACATCGAAACGGCGAAGCCACTCGACTGGCTGCCGGCGGCCCATGCGCTCGCCTGCCTCCACGCCATCGACTCCGTGGGCGGCGAGGACGGCGTCCGGGCCTGTTCCATCGCGGCCATCGAGGCCTCGTTCCGCGCACCGCTCCTCCGCGCGTTCATCGAGGCCGCCCTCGACACGCTCGGCGTGAGCCCGGGCGCGGTGGTGCGCACGGTGGCGCGCGCGTGGCCGCTCCACTACCGGCACGCGGGCGAGCTCGTGGTCCTCGACGACGGCCCGCGCGCGCTGCGGATCGTCCACGCAGGCCTGCCGCCGCTCCTGGCCGAGCGCTGCTGGCGCCTGTCCCTCGCCACCTGCGTGGGCCGCGTGGCGGCGCTCGTCGCCCCCGGAGCGGTCGGCGAGCCGGTGGAGGAGGACGGGAAAACGGTCTACGCAGTGCGCTGGCCGCAGCCGTAGGCCGCGCGGCCGCGCTACAGCGCGCGCCCCACCGCGCCCGCGATCACCCGCACCTGGCCCACGAGCGCGTCGAACTCCGGGATGGAGAGCGACTGGTGGCCGTCGGAGAGCGCCTGCTCCGGACACGGGTGCACCTCGACGATGATCCCGTCGGCCCCGGCGGCGATGCCCGCGCGTGCCATCGCGGGCACGTGCCGGCGCAACCCGATCCCATGCGACGGATCCACGATCACCGGCAGGTGCGTGAGCGCCTTCAGCACCGGCACCGCGTTCAGGTCGAGCGTGTTGCGGGTGGCGGTCTCGAAGGTCCGGATGCCGCGCTCGCAGAGCATCACGGCGTAGTTCCCGCTCGACGCGAGGTACTCGGCCGCCATGAGCAGCTCCTTGATGGTGGCGGACGGGCCCCGCTTCAGGAGCACGGGCTTCCGGAGCGCGCCCAGCTTCTTCAGGAGCGAGGTGTTCTGCATGTTGCGCGCGCCGAGCTGGAGCACGTCGGCGTACTCGGCGACGAGCGGCAGCGTCTCCGCGTCCATCACCTCGGTCACCACCTTGAGGCCGGTCTCCTCGCGCGCGAGGGCGAGCAGCCGCAGGCCCTCCTCGGCGAGCCCCTGGAACTCGTACGGGCTCGTGCGCGGCTTGTAGGCGCCGCCGCGGAGGAAGCGCGCGCCGGCCGCCTTCACCGCGCGCGCCGCGGCGAGGATCTGCTCCTCCGACTCCACCGAGCAGGGCCCCGCCATCACCGCGATCTCATGGCCGCCCACCGGCACGCCGTCCACGTCGACGATGGTGTCCTCGGCCTTCACCTCGCGCGACACGAGCTTCCAGGGCTGCGACACGCGGATGGCGTCGGCGACGCCGGGCATCGTGCAGAAGAGCGCCGGGTCCAGCGCGCCCTTGTTTCCGGTGATGCCGATGGCGACGCGCTGCGCGCCGGGAATGGGGTGCGGCGCGAGGCCCAGCTTCCGGATCTTCTCCACGACTGCTTCCACCTCGGCGTCGGTGGCGTGATTCGACATGACGACCAGCATGGTCCACGATCCTCCGGGACCCCGCACTCTACTCCCGAGCCGCCGCAGGTGCGAACCGACGGCGCGTCAGCGCTAGTACGCCGCCCGCGCGAGCATCTCGAGGTCGGCGCGGGTCACCGGCCGCGGGTTCGTGAGGTGGCTCGCGTCCTCGAAGGCGCGGTCCGCGATGGCCGGGAGCAACGCCTCGGTGACGCCGCAGTCGCGCAGCCGGTCCGGGAGGCCCGACTCCTTCGCCATGCGGCGCACCCGTTCCACCGCCCGGCGCGCGAGCGCCTCGTCGCCCTCCGCCGCGCCCGCGGTCTCGGAGGCCTGCTCGCCCATGGCGCGCGCGGCCTCGGCGTAGGCCGCCGTCGCGTGGCCGAGGTTGAACTCCATCACGTACGGGAGCACCACCGAGTTCGCGAGGCCGTGGTGCACGCCGGCGAGCGGTGTGATCGCGTGGGCGAGCGCGTGCGCGGCGCCGAGCCCCTTCTGGAAGGCCGTGGCGCCGGTGATCGCGGCGATCATCATCTGCGCGCGCGCCTCCGCGTCGTGGCCGTCGCGCACCGCGCGCACGAGGTGGCGCGCGCAGAGCGCGATCCCCTTCACCGCGAGCGCGTCGGCGAGCGGGTGGAAGCCCTTCGCCACGAGCGCCTCGAGGTTGTGCGTGAGCGCGTCCATGCCGGTGGCACCGGTGAGCCGCGGCGGGAGATCGTAGGTGAGCTCGGGGTCGCAGATCGCGACCGACGGGAGGAGCGACGGCGAGAAGATCACCGTCTTCCGGCCAGTCTCCTCGAGCGTGACGACGAAGCTGCGCCCCACCTCGCTGCCGGTGCCGGCGGTGGTGGGGATCGCGATCATCGGCGGGAGCGGGTGCGTCACGAGCCGCCAGCCGTCCTTCGCGTCGTCGTACTGCGCGAGCGGCGGCGGGTGCGCCGCGCGGAGGCGAACGCCCTTCGCCGCGTCCATCGGCGAGCCGCCGCCGAGCGCCACGACCGCGTCGCAGGCCGCGTCGCGGTAGGCCCGGAGCCCCTCCTCCACGTCCACCTCGGTGGGATCCGGCTCCACGCGGTCGAACACCGCGTACGACACCTTGGCCGCCTCGAGCACCGCGGTGAGGCGGGCGAGGAGCCCGCTCCGGGCGATCCCGGCGTCGGCGACGACGAGCGGCCGCCGCGCGCCCAGCCGCGCGAGGTGGTTCGGCACCTCGCGCAGCGAGCCGATGCCGAAGACGATGCGGGTGGGGAACGAGAACTCGGAGATCATGGGGCGAGCTTCTCTCGGCGGGGCGGGCGGGCGCTGCCCCCCGTTCAGATGACCACTGGCCGTACGGTTCGCCGCCGGAGGCGGCGCGGCGGGGAGCTTGCGACGGAACGGAGCAGGCTCAGCGGGCCCCGCCGAGCAGGGGTGGGGCCCTGCCGAGCTTCGCTCGGCGGGGCGGGCGGGCGCAGCCCCCCGTTCAGATGACCTCGAAATAGCGCTCCAGCTCCCAGGTCGTGACCGCGCGCTCCCACTGGCGCACCTCCCACTCGCGGGTCCGCGCGTAGTGCTCCACGAACTCGGGGCCGAGGAGCTCGCGCGCCTCCGGGGAGGCGCGGAGGAGCGCGACGGCCTCCTTCAGCGAGGCCGGGAGGCGCGGGGCGCCCCGCGCCTCGTAGGCGTTCCCGCTGAGCGGGGGCGGCGGCTCGATCGCGTGCTCGATGCCGTGGAGCGCGGCGGCCACGGCGCAGGCCATCGCCAGGTACGGGTTCATGTCCGCCGCCGCCTGGCGCACCTCGATGCGGGTCACCTTCGGGTTGCCGGGGATCGCGCGCAGCGCGGCGGTCCGGTTCTCGACGCCCCAGGTCGCGGTGGTCGGCGCCCAGGCCCCCTCCACCATTCGCTTGTACGAGTTCACCGTCGGCGAGATCACCGCGGTGAGCGCCGGCAGGAGCGCGAGCTCGCCGCCGAGCGCGTGCAGCATCGTGCGGCTCATCCCGCCCTTCACGTCGGAGAAGGCGTTCATTCCGTCGCGCCAGAGGGACAGGTGCAGGTGGCCCGAGCAGCCGGGGAGCTTCTCGTTCCACTTCGCCATGAAGCACGCCATCACGCCGTGACGGTGGCAGAGCTCCTTCACCGCCGTCTTGAAGAGCGCTGCCTTGTCGGCCGCGCGCAGCGCGGTGTCCACCGCGATCGCCGCCTCGTACACGCCCGGGCCGGTCTCGGTGTGGAAGCACTCGAGCTGGATGTCGAAGGCGGCGAGCTGGTCCTGCAGGTCGTGGACGAGCGCTTGGTGCTCCGACGCGCGCAGCCACGAGTAGCCGAACATCCCGGGCGAGAGCGGCGCGAGCTCGCGGTAGCCCTTCGCGCGCACCGACTCGGGCGTCTCCTTGAACAGGAAGAACTCGTACTCGGCGGCGAGGTGCGGCTCGAAGCCGGCCTGCGCCGCACGCGCGAGCACGCGCTTCAGCACCTGCCGCGGAGAGACCGCGAGCGGCCGCCCCTCGCGATCGCAGAAGTCGAGCAGGAAGGCGGCGGTGGCCGGCTCCCACGGGATCATCCGGAAGGTCTCGAGGTCCACGCGCGCGAGCGTGTCGGGGTAGCCGGTGTGCCAGCCCGTGAGCTCGACGTTGTCGTAGAGGCGGTCCTCGAGGTCCCAGCCGAACACCACGTCGCAGAAGCCGAGCCCGGTCTCGGCCACCGAGAGGAACTTGTCCCGCGACACGTACTTGCCTCGAAGGACCCCG
>Ga0306923_10001695_pt1 | contig 19663 bp, 18 predicted proteins | sample sta12Can44000108_FD_203841 | JGI IMG/M metagenome (GOLD analysis project Ga0306923, IMG submission 203841) | Lab enrichment of tropical soil microbial communities from Luquillo Experimental Forest, Puerto Rico - statanox.12C.anox.44.000.108 (v2)... | ecosystem: Environmental > Terrestrial >... | reverse complement strand
TGGAGCCAGGGGCCGTCCGAGCCGAATAGCAATTTCCGCACTCCGGCCCTTCGCAGAGCCTGTTCCAATATGTCAAATCGACGTACTCCCGATGTGTCCGTATAAATATTCGAATGTCGTGCCAGGTGATCGATGAAGGCGGTCTGGGCGCGCCAATCGTCAGCGAAGCTACCTAGGTGAGGAATGATGAAATTCACATCGGGGTATTCGCCGGCCAGCAGCTCGCATACTGAAACCTCACCCATGACATCGTAGAGCACTGGCAACGAGAACATCCGTGCAGCCTCGCAAACCTCCCGGCTAATCCGGGCGTCGTATCGGTGCACTTTGACCCCAATAAAGCCAAATTCTTCGACTGCCTGCCGCAGCAGTTTCGTCACCCGCCCGCGGTCGCGAGTGGCATTGACAAAAGCAAATCCGAAGAACCGACCCGGACGGCTCCCAACGATCCGCGCTACTTCGCGGTTCGCAACCGCGTAGTCGGAATGAAGTGCTGCGAAGAGGACGGTCTGCGTTATTCCAGCTTGCGTAGAACGGCGGAGATATTTCTCAAGTGGTGCAGCCGTATCCCACGGCCCTGTTAGACCGTCACCTTTCCCAGCGTGACAATGAGAGTCAATAATCATTGCGCTCTCCTTAGCAGCGTCGACGCCCGTGGGGTGGACTTCAACCGTTGTTTGCCGGTGCTATTCCCTCGCTCCCCGAGGCACCCAGCTCCGCAAAACAGGCTACCGGTCTCGACGTCGAAAAGTTGGGTAGGGTTGGATGTCCTCGAGCTCCCGGAACGCCTGGCCCCGCCTTAACGCGAGCTAAGGAACCCGGCTCCCTGCACTCGCTCTTGCCAGTGAGCGATTGGCACGTAGTTGTGCCTCTTGTCTCGCGATGGAAGAACGATGGCATTTTGAACTCGTCTTTTCCGTAGACCTTCGGCTAGGGCCGCGGTTGGCGACCCGGGTATGTAGTAGATGTAGACTTTGCAGTTTGGATGCGTCTGCGCCCATGCTACCCAGAAGGTGTCATCGCCCCTATTGTAAGTGCAATCGTAGCCCCAGCACTCTCTGACATGCGCAAGCGCTCGATCTCGGCCTCCCGCGAGTTGCCGCATGAGCCAACCCCCACCGCTGTGGCAGGCGAAAATGAGATTACCGAGAGTTGGTGCGGACCCAGTCTGACGCTGAGGGCCGTAGGCGTGCAACGCCCCTAGAATCTGCTCGATGTAGGCGTCCAATCCGCCTGGCCGAACAAGGCGCCCGGCTTCCGAGCGAGAACCCAGTGTGGGGGCGACGAGGATGACATTGCGTGCGCTGGCGTTGACGCCTTCGCGCAGTGCGCCATACGGGAACCGCTGGCTGTCCCAATATTGGTCGATCGCTTGCCGGCGGATTGCCTCAGCCTTGAAACCATGGAGGTAGAGAATGAGGTCTGCAGCCGTGCTTGGCACGTATTTGTGCGGAATAAATATGCCGGTAATCGGGGGTGCGGTAATTTTGAGTTTGTCCACGATCTGCAGATCGAGTTCGACATAGAGCGTCGTCCCGAGCGGTGTGGACTCTTGCCGGATCAATCTCGGCACTGAGCTCATGCGCGGGGTCACGGGCGTCGGCGCGGGCGCGATCGGGATAGAAGGCTGGGTACCGTCTATCCGGATTAAGGCAAAATAGTTTGGATCGCTAAGCAAGCCTCTTGTATCCGTCCGCGGCGCTGTCTGCGCGATGGAGTTATTTACATTTCCGCCAATAGTTACAAGACGCCCCGGCCGAACTTCCGTCACAATATCACAATGGGTCTTCATGCCGGGCCGAATGTTCTCGTAGGTGGCGCCGCTTCCGGCCCGCCGTTTGCACACGATATCACCGACCTGCGGCGCGAGTTCGCTGATGCGGTATGCCTTGAAAGGGTTGGTGCCGTTAGCTACTCGGTTGTCTTTCGCCCAACGCGTGTACGTTGAGTGAGCGCTACTGTACTTGAATGCGCTGCCGGCACCTGCCGTCCGCATCACCCAGGAGATAAACGCCGCGCTCCAGGGATGATCGTTCTGGAAACTCGGATCACCCAGCTGGGCTTCACTGTAGTTGTTGCCCGTACCGGTCTTCCAATAGTCCTGCAGCGCCTGGCGAACCCTGGAATCCGTTTCCTTGATTGTGCCACCACCCCAGCGCGCGAGTTCCTGATTGGCGACGCGCACAATCTTCTGCCGAAACGCCTGGCTGTCAAAGGTTGGCGCTCCTACGTGGGTGGAGGTTGACGAAACCCCGGGGCGTGATGGGACTCGATGGCGGTGTTGCATGACCTTTTCGAATTCCCATTCGGGTCCAAACCTCCTTGTTAGTTCGCCAGCCTGAGCTCCAATCGCCGGACCATTGCCAGGAGCAGCTGTGACCGGTGGAAGCGCGTTCTCCTTGCAGGATTCGGCGAGGGCCCGCTCGGTTTCGGGCCCGACCAGACCGTCGATGCGCATACCTCGACGCTCCTGGAAGCTGCGGATTGCGCTCCGCGTTTCCGCTTTCATGATGCCATCGGTCGCCAAACGGAGACCCATGCTTTGATTGAGGCAGCTCTGGACCCACTGCACATGCTCCGAAGCTAATTCCGGTGGTTCCGGCTCTCGCCAAGCTGAGATATTCGGCCCAGCATCGGTAATTGGGACCACGGGCCACTCAGGCATTATGACCGGAAAAGTACTCAACCGGCCAAATCGAGACCTACGACGATCGGATGGCAGTCTTCGTGTCGTAACCGCGGGTCTGGTCAATCCGGTGCTAAAGGGCGCCCCCGCTGCCCTAGTGTAAACTCGTCGGGGCCCGATCGATGCAGAGGTTGGACGAAAGCCACGGCCGTAGCTGCGCCTCAAGGAAAACTCGGCCTCTTGTCCCCGGTCATTGTTCGATTGCTCGTAGCCCCGACGCTTGCGCACGAGTTCGGAATCTGTCTCAAAAGGCTCCGGATTGAAACTCAAGAGATTGTTCATCGCGACGCTCCCGTAATGAGAAGGTTCTTTGGTGTTTTCCGGTTTACATTGCTATGTGCCGCGCGGACGATGATCGACTAGGAGTATCATCTCGACTTCGCGATTGCCGACGCGTCGGCGCCCATGCCTGTTGAAGTGCATTTATTGCTGCGTCAATTTCCCCCGCAGTGTGCAGAGTGGTAATCAGGAAACTCAGTTTTATATCCAAGCCGTTTTGCGGCCGATGCAACACGGTCTTGACACCGAGGCTCATAAGCCGGTTATGCAACCAACCCACATCGACGTCGCGCATCGGTTTCAGTGTTTGAACCGGAAAAAACGCGCCTGAAGTCGAAAGGCCTAGTCGCCGCAGACGATCGCGGAAGTGACACACCAGTTCCAACAGACGGCAGCGTATAGTGTCGCCTTGACTCGCGTTGGTGGCAAGGGCTCTCTGGCCCGCGGCAATCGCAGCTAAGGACGGAGGACTGCAATGCACTCTAGTGGCGCTCAGCTCCTTGAATTTGGAAATCACCGTACCACTTCCGGCAATGACCGCAAGCGGTGCTCCAAAACCTTTGGCCAGCGAATTTGCCACAATCAATTCCGGCCCTTCTATTCCATGCCAGGCCGCCGATCCCGCCCCACCCGAGCCATACGGGGCCGCCGGCGTAGGGTGACGTCCCAAGATCCCCAGAGCTTGCGTGTCATCGATGACGAGGTATCCACCCTGCTGGCGCATTAGCCTCAGGTACTCCGGTAATGGCGCCGTTCGGCCGGCAATTGGGCACAGCCCATCCGTGACTACCACGGGCCTAAATCCCGATCTACGATCCCTATGGAGGAGATCTTCTAACGCCGCCGCATCATGGCTGCGGAAGTCGGTTGTCGGGATTCCCTTCGCGGCGACGCGCTCAATGCCCCAACGGGAAATCGGATAGGCTACAGCATCGGTGTAAATCGCGATGCGGTCCGTTGCCAGCACAGCGAACAAATCCCAGAAAAGGTGCAGCGTTGAGGTTCCCAGCATTGCCCGTTCCTGTCCCAACAGTCGGGCCAACTCGTGGGCCAAGCGCTCCCCGTCCCGCGGCGACTCGATCGCCGCGGGACGGCCAGTTGTCAGCTCAACCCACGGTCTCAGCGAATTATGTGGGTGTCGCAGGCCCAAATAAAGTGCGGAGGTGAAGTCGATCACGCGCGCTGCCGTTCCGTCTCACTCGCCCCCCCTGATTCTTGGCAGCCTGCGCTGATTAGTCCTCGGCAGTTGCGCCGAGCCGTATACGTTGGAAGTGATCGCAGCCGTAGGCTGGGGAGCGGGGAGAGCCCTTCCCGTCCCATCCGCCGATAGAGACGTCGCCGCAGTCTGTTGAGCAAGCCTGCGTGCAAGCAGTGCCGAAGGTTGGACGTAACGAATGGCAGCGTCACGGCTGTCGACGACGTCCGCCATCAGATCTACTCCGGTCACAGCCTGATAGCCGTGGATGTAGCGTTGAATCTCGGGCTTCCAGTACCGTGCCCAGTTCTTCGCCTGTTCCTGAATATTTTCGATGTCTACCCAGTCCCCATAACGGATCGACAGCAAAATCCGCTCACCAGTTACGGCCAGTTCGTGGAAGTGGGTGACGGTAGTATCCGTCCATCCTTGCAGTCTTTTCATGCTGTCGACGGCCCCCATCCAACCCTCCTGGTACGGAACCATATAGCGTCCGCGAAGAAACTCCCGCATTTCCGGCCGCGCCAGCAGCCATTGCATCGTCAACATTTCGACCCTGGAAGTCCAAGGCAGGTCACCGAATTGGTTGTGGGCGCCTTCCGCCAGCAGCAAGTGAACCTCCTTGAGGGCATTGAGCAACGGAAACGCTTCGGCGATAACTGTCGTATCGGCATCTTCCCTGTAGAAGACCGCTGTGCGATAGAGCAAGTTGTGGAACGCTTCAATAAATCTGGATCGATCATCAGCGGGTATCAGGCCCGCCGTGGCTCTACCTACAAGCGACAGCCCGTAATGATGGTGATACTCAGAAGCTCGACGTGGTACAGTCAGCCGGTTATGCTCGTCCTGGACGAACCCCCAGATCAGGTTGTTTAAAGGCCGCAAGGGGTCAAGTTCCAGTTCAACTAGCGGGTCTTGTCGGGAACTGCGACGATTTTGAAACCTCAAGCCGATAGTGTGCATCGTTTGAATCAGCATACCTTCTTCGTGCCAGTACGACCAGATAAGCTCAAGGAGACTGGGCGCAGTTAGCCGATGCTGGAGAATCCCAAAGCAATACGGGAGAACCTCCCGGATGTCATTGCGGTCCAAACTCACCAAGTTGCCAACGATCCGATCGAGATACGGTAGGACTGCTGGATTGCCATCGAATGAGACTAAGTAATTCTGCAGACGACTAACCAGATTTTCTATATTAATCGAAGGATCTTCCAAGCGGATCCGTTCCTTGTCTATATCAATTACATTTCCATCTCTGGTGACTATGCCGCTTTCCAGTGTTAGGAATACCTCAGTTGCCAACTTCAAGATGGTATACGCGTGCGGCCCGAGAATGCTAAGCTGTCTGCCGGTTGGAAAGCGTGACGAGTCCAGCAACGTGCCTGCAGGACGACCTCCAAGTAAATTGGGATATGTGCTGATATCGTCGTTGCCACACAAGCTGATGTCGATGAAATTTTGATACCGTGTGAAGTCCAGTGCCGATGTGCGATTGCGAATGGCGACCCACAGTAATTGGTCACGAGTGGGATACGTCCCCGTCCGCTGCAAAGTCACCGCGGAGCGGCCAGTCGTCTCGTGAGCCACTGACGTGAGGATGGCTTCGCCGCTTACTCCATCAGCGGGGAAAGGTGGCAATCCTGCGGCCAGCGTGGCGTTCGGGGTTACGCGAACACTGAGCTGATAGCTGCCGTCCGGTAACTGAGGTACGTTAAACGTATTGGCAGTGAAAGACAGCGGGCCGGTCGTGACGTTGCCGGTAAGTCCGCTTACCGTGACGTCTAATCTCGGATCGTCCGCCGAAAACGCGTAGTTAAAGCTGTTGTAATCGGCGGGCGTTAAGGGACGGCCTCCTCGGGACGAAAGCGTTACCGTCATAGTAACGAAGTCATTCAGGAGCACCCTTTTTGGTAACGGAGAAAGCGAGCATTCCCAGTCTTGCTCGATTGTTCTCAATCCGGACATGATCGTGAGCTCCTATGCTGCGTGGTTCAAGGATGTATTCGCCGGCAAATCGGGTAGTGCTGCGCAGTACGCCGAAGCATCGAGCGTGCTACGCATCGCCCAGTAAGTGAGGAGTTTCCCCAGTAGGTCACTTTCGTGCTCGGGGCTCAGCCTGCCATCTGCCTTGGCCTGGCCGAGTGCCGCGAATGCCAGCGAAGGCCGCGCGCTGTACATCTGCGCCGGGGCCTTGCGCCATACGTCGAATAAGGCCGTGAGTCGGGCGGGACTGCGTTCTTCCGAACTCATCACTTCCCTAAGCGAGCGACCCCGCAGCGATGTCGGGCGATGATTGACCAGCACCGACACAAATTCGGGAATTGCTCGCTCAATCTGTGCGATCAATTGGCGACGCTCGTCATTGAGCGTCGCAACCGGGTAGTATGAGCCCCACAGCTCGGCCGCTTTCCGCCACTGCGGATGCGGATATAACGCGTCACCTATGGCGCAGCTCAGTTTCACTCGAATCCATGGCATCGGATGGGGGTCGTCGACGTTGAGCCGAAAGACGAACGGCCGGGGCAGACTTACCACCCCGATCAGCCCCAGTGTCGAAACGAGTCCTACTTGAGCGATCGACCAAAAATCAGAGACGATCTCGGAGATCCATCGCTCCCACAGTCGCCACACCGCCGGTTCTGGGCTTTTGCGCTGCATCAGTTGCAGGACGGGCCGCAGTGACGAAACCAGTCCGAGGAGGGCCGCGCCTTGATGACCTACCTCGTGAATTAGAGATGACGCGATACCACTGCCAATCATCCGCTCCCGCGGCACCCGGATTATAGCGACCGGATTGTCGCCGCCCCCCGGCAGCCGGGTCCGTGCGCGCCGAATAGCCGCGCCCACGCCTCGGTCGAGATAACAGATCACGGGTGGGGCTACGTAATATCCGGGCAGGGCCAAGGCATCGGCGGAAACGATATCCAGACCCGACATCCAGACCCCGTTCTCACTTTCGCTGCGCTGAGTGATGACTTGATTGAACAGATCAAGTTGCGACAACACCGCGTTGAATCGCAGCCTGAGGAACACGAACCTGCGCTGTGCATCTGCGGCGGAGGCTCGTTGGCCTTCGCCCTTCAACCAGCCTAGGAAGTCTTGTATTCTTTCCTTAAGTTCCCGGCGTCCGTTGGCAAGGAAACGCTCGATTGCGATTTGTGTGGCTGGTAGAAGGCTCGCAGCCAACAGCATCGGTTCGGTCAGAACGAAGGGTTTGACCCGAGCGAGCCGCGCCGACAAAGCGCGCGCTTCTTGGTCCAACATCCAGTGGGCGTACAAGCTCGTGTTCACGGCCGTTCAAATCCCGTAAAGGACGATCTTGTTGCCGCGCCGCATCCAACGGCCGCTGTGTCCGATGGGCAGACCTGAAGATGCGGAAGGCTGCGTGCCCATTTGCGGGCGCGGTTGCAACAAACCGGGCGCATGCGTTTGTGCCGCCAACGCCGCTGCAGCATTCACCGCTGCTCTTGGGTCGGGCCTGGACGGAGCCAACGCTAGATTTTTGACGGCTTCCCCAGCAAAGCTGACATAGCGACGCGCCAGCTCGAACTCGCGGTCCTCGCTGCTGAGGCCTTCTAGCTCCAATCCGAACATCCGCCCGGCCGCCGATGCTGCTTGACCACCCAATTGGGCGCCCGTTCCGCCTCCGAAATAGCCGCCGACAGCTGACCCGATTGCCGGCAAGACTTGTCTCGCGGCACCTTTCAAGACCCCTCCTAGCGCCTTTCCTTCGGGTGAACTCACGAACTTGCCGACGGCCTGTCCCGCCCGGTTGATGAGGTTTCCCAAGAAGCGGTCGAGCTCAGCTTCGCTTGAGATCTCGAGCATCTCACTGGCCAACTCCATCTGCTCGGTCTCACCGAACACCTCCCCTGTCACCGTCTGAAACTGAGTTTCTGCTTCAGCGAATTCGAACTGCTCTGCCTCGAATTGGCCAGCGGCGGCCATTTCAGCTTCGGTTTGGGTATGGGTCTCCAATCGAATACGGTCGATGTTGTGCATAGGATCCTCGTGGGTTTTCCAGGGGGTTTTCGGGAGGACGCCTTGCCTTCGCTCAACGCCCTAACAGTTGACAATGACGATGCTGCGCCCGTGCCGCATCCAGCGGCCAGTGCGGTTATTCATTGAGCATTTGCAGATCGAGGAGGGGTGACCACAGCTGCTGCAAGGGCGTTCATTGGCGACCGCGATACCACTCTCAGCCTTTTGCCGCCCCGTCTGGATAGTTCTGGCGGATATAGATATTGGTGGTGACGGCGCGGCTGCGGTTTTTGCACCTCTGCCGGCCCGACTAGTGATCGGGGGCTGCTTAGCAAGCTTCTCCTGTGCCAAGTCGCCCAGAACTTTCTGCGCCACCGCTATGGGATTGGTTCCGGCTGGAGTGAGTGCCGCGGCCCTAGCGGCTTTCCCGGCCATCCGAACGAATTGGCGACACTTTTCCAAGTCCCGATCAGCAGCACTCATTCCTACTGCCTCCGCCTCTAGCGCCTGACTCACAAGGGAGCCAAGCTTTCCGGCGATGGCGCCGCCGGCTGGCCCGCCAAAGAAAGTGCCGGCGGCGGTCGCTACGAACGGCAGTGCGGTCTTTGCGACGGTTTTGAGGACTCCGCCCAGTGGGCGGATGACACTCGATCCGACTGCTTTGATGCCCCTCCACGCCTTCTTGAAGAGATTGCCGAGGAACTGCTCCAGCTCGGCTTCAGTTGTGACCTCGAGCAGCTCGACGGCCAACTCCATTTCTTCCGCTTCGCTGAAAGGACTTTGCCCATATACCCTACGGAGAGAGTGATAGTCTGCTGGCAATTTTGACCTGAGGTTGACATAATTCACGACACTCTCCCGTGTCCTCGGCTGCGCCAATGTTTCTACTGGCAGTTCACAATGATTAGGTTGCGGCCGTGCCGCACCCATCGTCCTGTCCGACCGTGTCGGGGTCCAACACCCTCGCGCAAGAGCCCCGGCGCGATCTTTTTAGCCGCTGCCACCACAGCGGACTGCGCGGTCGCCGCGGGACTGACGCTCGGTGGTGCGGTCGTCGCTGACTTGACCGCCTGGCCGGCTAGTTGCACAAATTTCTTCGCACCTTCGAACTCACGATCTTCGGCGTTCATCATCTCCGCCTCCAGACCGAGAGCGCTGCCAGCCGCTGACGCAAGACCACTGCCGATCTTCGCTCCAAGGGGGCCTCCGACAAAGCCACCCAATGCCCCTCCGGCCAAAGGCAATGCCTTCTTTGCGAGTCCTTTCAGAACCCCTCCTACGGCCTGACCGACTGGAGAGCGCACAACCTGGCCCAGTGCCCGTCCGGCTTTGCTGATCAGGTCGCCTAGAAAGCGGTCCAACTCAGCTTCGTTGGTTACGCCGACGAGTTCCCCGGCCAGTTCCATAACCTCTGCTTCGCCGAATACCTCAGCTTCGCCTCCCCACTCCCACTCGGTTTCACCGCCCCACTCGAACTGTTCGGCTTCAAATGCTTCCGCTTGTGGGCCGTATTCCAATGATCCGCCGTTAAAGGTAGCCATGATATCGGTGTCCTTCTCAGCTAGTGATCGACGCGTTGCACGAGGGCGTGCCTCGCGTAGTTATCCATTTCAAATACTGTGCCAATCCTAACATGCTGTTTTACCTAGCAATCTTGAATCCCAACAAACGAATTAATCTTCGCTTTCTCTAAAAATCTGGAATGTTTAACGAAATGAGCTTCGCTTCTGGTCGACTAGCTGGTGGTCATCAGGATTCAGCGAATTGACAGATCCGCTAGTGACGCGAGACGACGCCCCCTTGTTGGACGCGGTGCCGACCGTTGCGTGGGGTTGTTGCTTTAATCCAGTCAGAGCGGGACCGGGTGGGGCAGGGTCCTGAGGTCTTGGTGAGCGGAGGATTGGGTAAGGCGCGCGCAGCGATTCCCTTGTTGGCTAGAAGCTCTGGACTGAGGTTGGGGCGATAGAGCGCTTCTGATTTGGAACGACGCCGGCTTGAGCGGATCCTCGACGTCACCACAAGCCGTACAATTCAATTTTGGTTTTGGTTCCGGCACAACCTCAGTGCAGATCTCAAGCGATGGAACGAGTTCGCCAGAACGGTGGCGCGCAGCTCTAAACGGTGCTGTAGTGGGACCTGTGCCTCGCCAGTTGCGATTTCGGAGCATCGGAATACGCCGGCCTCACAACCCCTGTGTGCGAGCAAGCTGCTGATCACCCTCGCGCCGCGCGGCGGAAGAGCTCGTCCAAGACCCGGTTGAGGATAGTGTTATTGCGAAGTTCGGTTGAACTTCGACCCGAAAATCGGGAGAGCGCCGCGATGGTCGCGGCGTCGAGACGACCCGTGTCCGGTAAAGTTAGTCCGAGTACGTGGTTAAGTGCCTCCTGCGCGAATACGATGGTCGTTGCTCCGGTCGCGATTCGCCCTCCGCCGCGATTCATGTCGCAGTGAAAATGGTCGCGGTGATCCGCCCGGTGGTAGTCGATAACGGTTGCGAAGCAGAGCCGCAAGCAGGCATTGATGCGCCGGAGGATCTGACGTTCGCCAGGATCGCGGAAGCTGTGAGCAATGGTTTCGCGGGTGCCGCCGAGACCCCGCCAGCGAACGCCCACGACGTCGATCGCATCACCAAAGGAGTGATTGCTGAGGATATCAGTACCCGTTATACAACGACAATAGTGGGATCCTGCCGTCAAGATTGCTTCTATCGACATGCCGATGTCGGCAAGGCGAGCGACAAAATTTGCCAGCGCGGTGCCCACCGATGGAGCGAACCGTTGGGTAACGCTCCGGCGCGCACGAACTACATAAACGTGATCCGTAGTCTTTTCGTACCGGGTCGGATATTCGAAGCGGATGCCCGCGACATTGCTGACGCACAGCAGCGTCGGTATCGCCGGGCACATAAGCTTGCCGGGTGTCAGACAGCGATCGGTCGCAGCGCCAGGTGACATTACGGGGCAAGGGCGTGGGCCTGCTGGCGTGGACGGCACTGGCGGGGATGGGCTCCCGGTTGGTGGTAGGCGCGCACCAGTTCGGATTAGCGCCGCCTCGGTGAGTGGCCCGACGATGCCATCGGCGGTAAGCTGATGCCGGCGTTGAAAATCGCGAATGGCACTGCGAGTATTCCGGCCGATGACGCCATCAACAACCACGCCCGAGCCTTGAAGTTGATTCAGAGATGCCTGCACCCAACGTCTGTATTCGGGTGTATTTCGACTGCCGATCTCCTGTTCGAACCCGAGTTCACCGAGCAGCTCTTGACCGACATCGTCTCCAAGACCGCCAAACCCCTCCATATCGAAAACGTTCTCGTACGGCATGGTTCACCCTCCTTGCATAGTGCAGACGCTGTTGCGTCGGCACGCTGCCGCAAGCGCGGCAGTGCATGATCGATGTGTTCGAGGCAATGGCTGTGATGATCAGCAAACTCAGCAGGGCATAGCCCGAGATTCTTCATGGCGACCCCCACATAATCCGGAACTGCAACCAACGTGCCAACCACCGAAGCATGGATTTGCTGCGGCGAAACCGCCAACCGACCACTTGAATGGGCGAAGTCGGCTTCGGGGCAAGCAAATATGAGGCGAAGCTGTTTTCGCTGGTTGGGAGTGTTTGGGCGAGCGCGGTCCGAGAAACAAAGCTTATGAGGAATCCGATGCCCGCCGCCGTAAGCGACCATTACCATCGCGCCAGATACTGACCAGCGCCTCCAATGCCTCGCTCAACCCATGCTAGCAGCCAGCAAAGATAGCGAGAGCAGCGAGACATCGCCGACGTCGCCGCGACAGCGCGATAATTTTTTGTTGGGAAATTCAGCGACACGGATCGAACCGCCAAACAACTGTGTCAATGAGGTAGATGGCTCTCGCTCTTCGGAGCGGCCTGGGGATCTAGCGCGCTGAAGACGTCATTATTCGGGATGGTGAGCTGAGGGGAAACGACGGCTGCTTTTCTTGCCTCGCTCGCCGGCTCGGTCTTACGGATTCCGCATTCAGGCTCCGAGCGCCGATCAAATTTCGCCGAGAAGAAATGCTGGCGATTGGCCGCGGCACCGGAAATTTGATCCGTTACTTTGATCGCCGGCCAGTGCGCTGTTCCGAAGTCGCTCTTAGTGAATGATGCGTAGCGGGCGCAGGAATATTCGTCGTCCGCGGCTGACTTGTTGCAAATGGCCACCACTATTGCCGTGACACTGGGTGGCACGCTCCTTGCTCATCAGAGGATCTGAACGAATAGGAAGAACGCGTGATGGCCACTCTCGTCACCGAGCGCATACAAACGGGATCCCTGCAAGCCACACCACCCGTTTTCGGGATGCCGAAACTGGCGAAACTCTCGATGAAGCCGAAGTCAGCGAGCCTACTTCCCGACTGCTCAATTCGCACAGCGATGCCGAGTGCGATCACTTGCTCGGCGCCAATTTAACCGAAGCCTCAGAAGGTAGGCTCAGCGTGCCATTGGGTAGCGCGCTCGGCGGCATGCTGAAGAGCGTTGCGCGGCCAAGCGTGGTCGGACCCGCATCGTTTGGAGAGGCATTGAGTTTGGAGCTCGAAGGACTTCCCGATCAAGAGCTGCAACACGAGTTGACGCAACGGTTCATACGTTTGGCGGCGCAAGCCGCGCGCAACGCATCAGAGGATGCCGAGCTAGGGCATCCTTATCTGGTCGCGCAGTCGGCCCTTGCCAGTGCCGCCGATGTACGCTCCCAGTCTAGCGTACATGCGCATTCCCTCTCTTCAAGTCCGGACTGGACCATGGGTTCGCGTAGGGAACACCATTGTCCTCGAGGGCACCGGATCTCCTTCCTGGCGGGCGCAGCTAATCGAGACCTTCAATTACGACCCGGAAATGGAATATTTTCTGGGCGGGATTGTGAAGTCCGTTGGACGAGCCGTAACCAAGGCGACGAAGACGGCGGGACGGGGCGCCGGTCAAGTTGCGCGCACCGCCGGCAGAGCCGCGCGAGCGGTGGGGAATGTCCCGATCCTCGGGGATGTGGCGCGTGCCAGGATGGGTGCGGTCCGCCTTGGTTTCGGGCCGACTGCGATCGCTTTAGACGCGGGGTTGAGGGTCGCTCGCGGCGAAAATCCTCGGAAGGCTTTGCGGAGCGCGGCAGGAAGCAACTCGATGCCGTGCGAAGCCAACTCAAGCTGGCGGAGATGGTGGCCCCGTTCGTTCCAGGCGTCGGCACCGGAGTTGCCGCGGCGCTCGGAGCGGCGAATGCGCTTGCTTCAGGCCGGCCGATCACCGATGCGCTGGTGGCGGCTGCCTGCGGCGCGCTGCGGGGGGGGGGCGTGGCGCAGGCCGCGTTCGACACCGCGCTGAACCTCGCCAAAAGGGAAAAAACCTCGCAGAGGCCGCCCTCGCAGCTGCGCGGGATCGACTGCCCGGCGGGCCTGCAGCCCGCGCCGCCTTTGACGCGGCAGTCGCATTGGCCAAGGGAAAGCGTCTGCAAGACGTGGCTTTCGCAGCGGCGGGTCGCGTGTTGACGCCGTCGCCTTACGCCGCCGATGCGCTCACCTTCGTCAAGCGAGTAGTGAATGGCCAAAACGTTCAGCACGCGGCCCTGTCCGTGGCCGGCCAGCGCGCAGTGCGCCAGATCCACAATAGTGCGCGCTTGGCTAGCCACGAAATGGAGTTCGAGCAATTTGACTTGGAAAAGTCATTCGCGACGACGAAGGAAATGGTTCAAGGGATTCGAGAGCTAGCAGATTGTTAAAATAGCTTTTTGGGCTGCTTCATGGCGACGGCGCCCCCATTCATCGAGACGAAACTCTAATATTTTCAATGGTGCTCCTGATGGCGTTTCCAGCAAACCCAGTGAAAAATCGCCTGAGCCAGCCCCTTCGCCCGACTTTTTCAACAATCTGCTAGAGGCCGGCCTCAAGCGTGGGCTCACCGGACTTGCATTGCCAGCAAGCCACGCACTCACAAGTCTCCAAAGGGCAGCCCTGAAGGAGAATGTGCGCCTGATAATCGTGAGACCATTGCTGCAGTCAAAGCGGGCGCACGTAGACAGTCCCTCGTGAACCAGCTTGCGAATCCACGTTTCAGGTTCCTCGGCCAAATCCCTGAAGCGAGAGCGGCGCTAATCGGCGCTTTGCAAGGGACCGGCGTAAGCTTACGTCGTGGCTTTTGAGGGCACGACGCGATCGCATTTCTTTGGCTGCTTGCGACGTGCCCAAAACGCGTGATGCTGTAAGTGAAGTTGCCCCGGTTTCGTGGACACCGGACTATTTGGGTTCGAGGAGTCGACGATGGGCAAGACAAGACCAGCCTACCAGCCTGAGTTCCGCCGCCAGATGGTTGAGCTGGTGCGCGCCGGCCGCTCGCCGGAGGAGCGGGCGCGTGAGTTTGAACCGACGGCACAGTCAATCAGGCTGGTTAGCAAGTATGAGCGTAACGCCGGCCGGGGCGACGGCGGCCTGATGACAGCAGAGCTCGAGGACCTCAATCGACTGCGGCGTGAGAACCGCCAGCTCAGGCTCGAGCGGGAGATCGTGTCAAGGGCGGCGGCCTGGTTCGCTCGGGAGACGAACGCGATCCTCCGCAAGGGTTCCCAGTTCGTGAGCGATCACCAGGCCGACTATCCGATTGCCAGCATGTGTCGGCTGCTGAGTGTCTCCCCCAGTGGCTACGAAGCGTGGATGAAGCGGCGGCCGTCGCGGCGTGCAGTGACGGATGCGGCGTTGATTGGCGAAATCCGTGCGGCGCATGCGGCCTCGCGCGGCACCTACGGTGCGCTGCGCATCCATGCCGAGTTGACCGCCAAAGGAATGCGCGTCGGCCGCAAGCGCGTCGCTCGGCTGATGTCGCAGACTGGCCTTGCCGGTGTGAGCCGACGCAAGTTCGTTATCACCACGGTCAAGAGCGACAGCCGTCAGGCACCGGACCTGGTGGAGCGCGACTTCACCGCGTCAGTGCCTGATCGGCTGTGGGTGGCGGATATCACGTATGTCCCGACCTGGGCGGGTTTTCTCTATCTCGCGGTGGTGCTCGACGCCTTCAGCCCCCGCCTCGTTGGCTGGTCGATGGCCACCACGCTCGTCACACGACTGGTGCTCGATGCTCTGAACATGGCGCTCATGACCCTCGAATGCGAACTGCTCGAGCGCTGCCGGTTCAAGAGGCAGACCGGGCGCGAAGCGCAGTGTTCGCCTTCATCGAGGGCTTCTACAATCCGCGACGCCGTCACTCATCGATCGGATACCTCTCACCGATTGACTACGAACGCCGGCATCATGCAGCAACCGTCGATCGCGACGCACGCCAGCCTCGCGCCATGCTCGCGGCCGTCAAGGACAAGCCCCTTCGGGCGGCCGCAGCAAGCGGCCGTCCTTGACCGCCACTGCGCGCGGCAGCCGCGTCAGTGCGGGGGTCGGGACGGAAGAGAAGAATGGCTCCGCCGGGGGCCGAACCAAAGAATGCCACCAAACCGGAGGACAACATAACGTAAAGCCCAGAGAGCCTGATCCAAGCTCTCACCTCTCCACGAAACCGGGGTAAGCCCAGACGTGGCGATTTAGGACATATTGGAGGCGGTTTTGTTATAAGATTCAGTGTCTTATTGAGAGCTAACCGGAGCGGCAATGGCGGACCCGACGGGTGAAGCGGATAAAGGCGCTTTGAAGCTCGATTTCGATCGTCGGCTATTGCTGCAATTTCGCGGCTCCTCAATTACCTCTGACGCCGGACTGCTGGCATACCGCGAGCTAGATGACACGCTGCGCCTAACTGACACTGGGTCCGATACGCTGGCTGATGTGCGGACCGGCAAGAACGGTCGTCATCGGCTGGCGGGTCTTTTGCGCCAATCGGTGTTCGGGAGGCTGGCCGGCTACGAGGACGTGAACGACGCCGAAAGGCTGTGCCGCGACCCGGCAATGCATTGGGTGGTCGGCGACCAGGCGATTGCCGGGACTCCCGCCTCGACCAGCCAGGTGGCCCGCTTCGAGACGAAGTGGCTGAGCCGGCCAGAGAACCTCGTCGCACTCGCGGATCTGCCCGGCCAGTGGATCGACAAAGTGCACTAACAGCGACCGCCAAAGGTGATCGTGCTCGACGTGGATTCGAGCGAGAGCCCCGACCTACGGCGACCAGGAAGGCAGCGCTTACAACGGCCATTTCCGGCTGCACCTGCTATCACCCACTGTTTGTGTTTAACCAGCTCGGCGATGTTGAGCGGTGTGCTTTGCGACCTGGTGACGTCCATAGCGCTGATGGTTGGCGTGTAGTGCTGGAACCAGTGATCGCCCGTTACCGCGGCATCGTGAAGCTGCTGTATTTCCGAGACGGTGCGGCCTTCGCCAACCCCGAGATCTACGAGTTCCTTGAAGCCGAGGGCATGGGTTATGCAATCCGCCTACCGGCCAACAGCATCTTGCAGAGCAAGATCGGATACCTGCTCAGGCGCCCTGTTGGGCGGCCAGCGCCTGACCTGCGCCGCTACTTCGCCAGCTTCAGTTATCAGGCGCACAGCTGGATGAAGCCAAGGCGTGTTGTCGCCAAGGTCGAGTGGCATCCGGGCGAGCTGTACCCGCGCGTCGGCTTTATCGTCACCAACCTGGCGCGCCCGGCCAAGCGCGTAGTCGCCTTCTACATCCAGCGCGGCACAGCGGAGCAATGGATCAAGGAGGGCAAGGGTGCGATCAAGTGGACGCGGCTGTCGTGCCGGACCTTCGCCGCCAACGCGGTGCGCCTCCAGCTCCACGTATTGGCCTACAATCTCGGTAACTTCATGCGCACGCTGGCGATGCCCAAAGCGGCGGAGCCGTGGTCGCTGACCAGCTTGCGGGAAAAGCTGATCAAGATCGGCGCCAAGGTTGTCAGCCATAGGCGGTACGTCACGTTCCAGATGGCCGAGGTCGTCGCGTCAGATGTTCAACGAACTCCTGTCGCTGATCGCCCGGCTGAGGGCGCCGCCGGCGCCAGCATGACGGAGGCTGTGGTCAGATGCGACGGCCGACGGTGCAGGGTGCGGCACGGCGGACGCACCGTAACAAGTTCCGACGCCACGGGTCGCCCACCGGTTGTTTCGGAGGGATAGCAGAACACCCTTTCGGAGCACAGTATCGGACGATCGCGTGTGCAACTCATGAATCTGGCGAATATCGCCGTATACGTGGTGGCACCTATTGTCCTGGTGCGCTATCAGGGCAAGCATCTGGGGAATTCCAATTACGGGTGGGCGCTCATCTGGCGAATGCCGGTTAACGAGGATAGAGCCACAAACGGCAAGGGACATCTAATAATAATAATGAGGGTATTTGATATTCGTCGCAGACAGGAATGGAAAACAGAAAGGGAGGTTCCCGATAAGGAGAGAAGTAGGCCGGAAGGACGTTTGAGCTGGACCCAATCATCGAGTGTATGGTTCACCAAAAAACCAAATGAGGGGAGAAACACACTATGACGGCTATCCGGAAATGTAACGCCGAGCCGACAATTAATATCTTACCTAAAATGGTTACTTATATTGATCGGTTTGACAAGAACATTTCTATTCGTATTCGTATATTGTATATGGTAGTATTTAGCGACGCGCTTGTTGTCTTCAAGAATGCTGATATCTTAGACACCGATTTATGCCATCAAGTGGGGGATGTAACGCTTGCCTGCTTGCATTCGTAGCATCCAGTCACAGGATTTGTCCGCTAGAGCCGGGAGGCTGGAATGCGCGTGCCTCCACACAAAGGGCCAGTTCCGGTGTTGCCGTCCAATGGATGCGGGATAATACGTTGTTGGGCACATTATTGGGGAGCGGATCTGCAATCGATCAAAGATGCGCTCACAAAAGAACTAATAAAGCACGACATTAGAATAGACAGACTTGACGAGAGTGTGCCGAGCGGGGCAGGGATATGTGTCTTCGGCGAGCCCGCACCCGAGCTACTAGTATTCGTCCAAACCGCGAGCCGCGGCGGCCGTGAGCGGATAATAGCTGTTGCGAGCGATGGACGATCGGCAAATGGCTCATCTGGCTGGGAATTACTTGAGGCTGGCGCGTCAGATGTGCTGGTTTGGTCAGATCCGACCCGGGTCGCTGAACAAGTGCGGGCCCGCCTTAACCGCTGGCTCTCAGTCGACCAGTTGATAGAAAGCCCTTCGGTAGCAAACCTTGTCGTCGGCAAGAGCAATGTGTGGCGCGGTACACTGCGAAGCGTAGTAGAGACAGCGCGTTTTAGCGACGCGCCGGCGCTTATTCTCGGAGAGAGCGGAACAGGCAAAGAACTTGTCGCTCAGCTGATCCACATGCTTGATCCTCGGCCATCGAAAAGCGAGTTGGTCGTTTTGGATTGTTCCACTATCGTGCCGGAGTTATCGGGCAGCGAGTTCTTCGGGCATGAGCGTGGAGCTTTCACCGGCGCTGCGTCGGAACGCGATGGAGCATTCGCGTTGGCAAACGGGGGTACTCTGTTTCTCGACGAAATCGGCGAATTGCCATTGCCCTTGCAGGCACAGTTGCTCCGCGTCGTTCAAGAGCACAGTTATAAACGTGTAGGAGGAAACGCATGGCGCCGAACAGATTTCCGATTGGTCTGCGCGACCAACCGCAACCTATTGGAGCTGGTGCGTAGCGGTGAGTTTCGTGCTGATCTCTATTATCGGATCGCGAGTTTCGTGTGCAAGCTGCCCGCCTTGCGAGAACGTGCCGAAGATATAATTCCTCTGGCACAGCACTTCCTGCGGCAAGCTTGCCCAAACGGTGAAGCGCCCGATTTCGATCCCGCTGTGCGCAATTACCTCCTGCGACGGAATTATCCAGGAAATGTCCGGGATCTGCGTCAAGTCGTGTCTCGGCTGATGTACCGCCATGTCGGGGACGGAACGATCACGCTCGGCAATATACCCCCTGAGGAGCGTCCGCCTCCTCAACAGCGGGATGGGCATTGGCTGGATTTGCCCTTCGAGCAAGCAATCCAGCGCGCGGTCCTTTTCGGAGCCGGCCTGAAGGAGATCGGGCGCGCTGCTGAGGACATCGCAATTCGTGTAGTGAGCGAAGAGGAAGGGGGAAGTGTCTCTCGCGCGGCTCGCCGGCTCGGTGTTACAGAACGTGCGCTACAGCTCAGGCGTGCTAACCGGCGTCACTTGGGGGAGGTTTACCCGATAAGTCTTTGCGCCGGGGACTACGCATAAGATCGAGCAACTATTTTCTAACCGATTGCATGAGCGCCCATCCTTTTGTTCGACCCCAACTGCGACTATCCCTCTGTTCTCTAATCGCCACTCAGAAGGCAAGTGGTTTTTCCTCTTGATGCGATGCTGCCGAAAATGTCGGCAGATCTGGGCGTCGAACGCTTGGAAGCCATAGGTCTGATCGGCACGGCAAGGTCAAGCCCGTAGCCGCCTTCGGCGGTGGCTCGAAGAGCCAGGCTTGAGGTCGTCGTGGCGATCAGACAGCGTGCGAACCGGTGTTTTTCAAAACTGTGTCGCAGTTCGCACGCGCCGCGAGATCCGAATCTGATCGATCTCATAATAGACCGTACGGGACTGCAATCCGTAAAATCAGGATCGTCGAT
>Ga0306923_10001693_pt1 | contig 19673 bp, 25 predicted proteins | sample sta12Can44000108_FD_203841 | JGI IMG/M metagenome (GOLD analysis project Ga0306923, IMG submission 203841) | Lab enrichment of tropical soil microbial communities from Luquillo Experimental Forest, Puerto Rico - statanox.12C.anox.44.000.108 (v2)... | ecosystem: Environmental > Terrestrial >... | reverse complement strand
ATGCGCCCACGGAAGGAACAAAATCATATTTCTCTGCGGGCATGGCCTCGGCGACATCCACGATTCGCTTCTCCTGGTAATCCAGGATGAAGTCGATGATTTGAGTGTTGCTGCGGTGCATCTCGGCTCCTGCGGTTTGTGCGAAGCATCCACTGGTAAATGCAAACAAGAAGGTTGCTGCTATCAAATTTTTCGCTTTCATAGAATCCTCCTAGGAAAATCAAGCTCGAAAGAAGGTGCAAGACTGCGCACGATCGCTGCAGTCGACTCAGACGCGGTTTTCCTTAGGAGTGAGGAGGGCCACGATCGGTCTCAGGTGAGCCGATCGACGATACGATGATACGTGAGCTGACGGGTGGCGAAGCTTTGCCGCTTGCCAGCTGCAACGGACTTTGAATTTCGAAATTGCGAAGTTCCGCGAATTGAAATCGCTCGAGGCTGCGCAGGCTACAGCGCCCTTGCGATGATTTTAGCGTGGGTTTGCACCGAGGCGATGCGGCCGCGGTTGCGGCCGATGTAGAGCCGACAAGACGTCGTTGGCTGTTCGGACGATGGCAACTGGCGAGAGACTCACCGACAAGTCCAGTCGCGCAACCAAAGGCCGAGAATGCGAGCACCAGAATCAGGAAGCCCGACGTGATGGAGGAGCCGCGACACACAAAATTAAGCGATAAGACGGAGTTGTCGTTGAAACGTGAGCGGGCATTGGGATTTTGTTCAATACGCGACTTATCGAAGCGTCGCACTCGCGTCCAAAGAAGCGTTACCGGAAGCCTCATAATTCGATAGCTCCTGAGTTGGTCGGCTATCTAGGACGAGTCTGAGCAACAAGATTCCTGCAGTTGAGAACGACCTTCGACGGTGCCACCAGAAAGCGAGTCGACGCGGGGTGCCCGCAGATTTGATTTTCGAGTTGTCCGTCATTCGGAAATCGGCAAAATTATTATTTGTGCTCGACTTCCAGGCTGTCGTCTGTTTGATGGTCGGTGATTTGGAAGCGGAGAAAGTCGTGAATCGCAGCGACAGCGATTGGCTCTGTTGAATACAATTGTACATTCCCACCTAATGGTGTCTCCTCGTACGTGTAACGAATACCGGACTTCATCAGCGTCATTGTCGTCGTACCGGGCGGTACGCCATCGTGGATGAACATCGGAGTGGAGAAGTCCCCGTTCGCGAACATCACTGCGATATGAGAAAGATGAGAACGAATCGCTTCGATGTTTACCTTGTCGGTGGGATCGTTCACCGCCACTTCAATTGTGCCCCCGTCCACCGACAAGCGAAAGTGATGGATCGTTCTATCGTGGGAAAACCCCATGGCTTGGTCACCGTGGCTTTCCACCATTGCGTGGTGTGCGGGACCGGGTTGCTGCTGGTGCATCGTGCAGTCGGCCATTGAATTGTCTTGCTTTTTGTCTTGGCAGATGGCCGAGGACACGAGCAACAGAGTGAACAGTATCGTGGCAAGGTTCTTCATCTTTTTGATCTCCTTGTGAGGTTACTTGCTGAGGTTTTAGCTAGGGGCTCACGTCTGCTGCTAAGGGACTGAAGCAGCATCGCTTGACTGCCTGGAGCAGTGTGCCTCAGCGTTTTCCGCCAATCGCGAACCAGTTTCCGCATGTAGGCTCGTGTCTGCAGTAGTTCCTGAATTTGTTGCTCGAGTGAGTGCAGCTTCTCTTCCGTTAGGCTGAGTACACGATGGCATGGAACTCCTCCGGCGTCACGGGTGCCGAAGATTTCCGAGAGTTCGGCCAGCGAGAAGCCCAAGCGGAGTGCCTGTTGCGCAAGGCGAACGCGATCAACCGCAGATGGGGCGTAGGTACGATAGCCGCCATTCGTTCTCGGTGATGTCGGCAATATGCCGAGCCGCTCATAATGGCGAAGCGTGTCAGCACTGACGCCGCTCAGCCGAGCGAGTTCTCCCGAGCGTAGGGATTTGGCACTCACAGAGTCAAGTATGAACCCTGGAATCGGTTCCAGAGTCAAGTCACCTTTTTGTGTCGGCCAGGAAAATTCCGGGCGGCGAGATTGCAAGTTTGGTAGGTGATCCTCACTTGCCGTCCCATCCGATAGCGGACCCAGGCTCTCATCCCATTAGTAATCTGATTACGGAAGAGTCGCTGACCACAAACGCACAATTGATGCTCGGCTTTCCGGACATATTCCTTTCTTGCAAACTGATAGGACATTCGCAATCGCAACTAACCATTACAAGGGCAGGCGGCAGTAATGCACTGGAGTTCAAAAAGATGCGATCGGGCAGGCGGGAGAGCCGGTACTCGTGCATGGTGGGCAGGCGCCCTCGGCATCTCCCCTGCACAGCCAGCGCGGCTTTCTGCCGGGTGCCGGTGGTAGACTGCGCGTATGGCCGCCAAGAAGAAAACTAAGAAGAAGCCTACGAAGGCGACGAGAACCGCCGGCAAGACGGTGACGCCAAGGAAGAAGCTGGCTAAGAAGAAGAGGGGAATTCCTGAGAAGAAATCGACGAAGAAGCCAGGCCCTAAAAAGGTGGCAGTGAAGACGAAGGCCGTCGGCAAGAAGGCAATCGGTGCGAAGACGGTGAGCGTGCTTAAGAAACAGGTTCGGGAGAAGAGCCAGAGCGTGGATACGGTGGCATTCTCGCCGGAGGGACCGGGAGCGCGTTCGGGTCGGCAATCCGGAGATTTGCAGGGATTGTCCAGCGTCGAGGGTGCGGATTCGGAGAGTGTCGGCGAGTTGCTTGAGGAAGGGAACGCATTCGAGGCCGACGTAGTGACGGGCGTAGAAGACGCCGGAAACGCTGACGAGAAGGAAGTTCGCACGCATGAGGTGTCGGAGGATGATGTTCCCGGCGAATATCTGGACAAAGAGTAGTGAGCGACCGACTTCCTCCGCGCCGGCACAATTCGTATTCTTCTACAGTCCCGATCAACGATGGCATCGACAACCTCGCAGCCATCTGGCGATGGGTCGCTGTGGATCCGGAACGGTCGTTTACCGAACGGCGGCTCAGCAACCTTGACGATGACATCGGTGTCTGGTTCGCATGCGCCAAGACCATTGCGGATTTCATCAGCAGGCCCGCACTCGTCTGGCACACAGTTGCTGACGTGACCTATCACGAATGGAATCTCAGATAATGGGATGGTCCGCCGGCTTCACCCAAGTCGGGTATAAGTCGCGTACGAAGGGGGCGTCCCATGAAACTACACACGATCGGCATTGATCTCGGCAAGACAGTTCTTCGTTTCGTTGGGCTTAAGGCAGGGAACGTCCAGCCCGTCTAGGGAAAACACACAACTGCCCGGAGCAAGAATTCGCCTCCGGGCAGTTGTTTTCAAAAGCATCATTCTCACCGGAAACGTACGGAAAAAGCAGGGCCAGGAGTCAAGACAGGCGCAAACTCTTTAGCGACGCGCAAGCCGTCCCGCCACTGATATCTGGCACAATGATTAGCTCCAGTACAGTGGCATCCGAGAGCTCAACCTGGTGTTCCTCGACCTCGCGTATCGTCTGAGGTGGGCTGAAGTTCCACTGCTGACGCACAATTTCTCGAAACGAGCGCCCGTCGTCCACAGACCATCGCAAGACGAATTCTTGAGTGCGCGTTGTTTCTCCTTCCTCGAAAACAAGGGATATGTGTCTTAGCTTTTGGGGCCGATCGAAAACCAGCCGAATCGTTTGACTTCCCGGCATAGCCGCACGCCAGCCTCGGGTTTCTCCGGAGACCAACGCAGACTCGACGGGGAAACCCTCCTCTTCCGACGTCACCTCGACCACGGCGGCACGCTCGAGGTCTAGCCAGCCTTCGCAGTGAGGTCGAACAGTCTCCGGAGGTGAAGTTATAAGTCGCTTACGCATATAGACTCAGTTTACCTCTGTGCTCGCCGCAGCTGTAGCAATTCCTGGCGCCGGTAATGGTGCAGTCTGAATCCGGAAAAAGAAATGGGCCGCTCCTCCCCCTAAGCGAGCGGCCCCACCAGAATCACACTCTCGAGTGGCGGATGTGAAACAGGCGGGGCAAGTATCGCTCAGTCTACTGGGAAAGCATTACGACTTTAAGGGGGAAGTGGGATGTTTTGAATTTCACTCTCCGCCCTCGCCGGTGACATATCCATCTTCCCAATGGTCCCGGTTTAGCTCGTAACGGTTGATCCGAAAGCCTTCCGGTGCAGCCATGAATCCGGCCTTTGACTTAAGTCGATCAATGGCTGCCTCAGCATCCGCTTCGGTGCAGTAAACGCCAATCAACAAATCCGCATTTTTGCCGTCTCGTTCCTGAACGTACCAAAGCAAGAAAACTGACTCTCCGTTCATGCGGCTACCCCTATTGGCCTCTCCTCCAATAGTCCCACCAATTCCGTCAAGCTCCAAATCAGCGGCGAAGTCGTTCCAGAAATGCTCAAAATAGATGCGTTCGCGACCGTCCACGAGCGCCAGCGGCGTCTCGCCGTAGAAATGGAAATGCCAGAGATCCCGCAGCAGCCATACGTCGCGCCAGTTCCCCACGCCCGGCAAGAAGGCGTCCATCAACAAGCGCCCGAGCAGGTCATTCCCAAGCTCGTCGAATTCCTCAATCGCTAGACGTACAATGTCCAGAGTCCGAAGGAGGCCGTCATGTCCGGACCAGCGTATCGCGTTCTGCGCATTGTCCTACGCGTTTTTTCATTGTTGGCTGCTATTGGAGGCCTCTTCATGATTCTTGCAGACAAACCTCTCGTGGTGCGGGTCTTCCTGCGACCACCCGAGGGGGAGGTCTCGACCCTCCTCCTGTCACTCCTCAAGGAAATGGGTGGCGTCACGCTCATGGCGAGTCTGCTCCTGTGGCTTGCCGCACGCAATCCGGTGCGCAACGTCGCCATCGTGGACGCGCTGATTGTGGGGCTATGCATTCTCTCCGTAACACCCCTTCTCTCGCTATGGGGGACAGGCATTCGGAGTATTTATCCGGCGTATCTCTTGTGGGGACGATCCGTCGTGCGGCTCGCAATAGCAGCTTTGCTCTATTGGCTGAAGCCGCGGGAGACGCGCTGGGAACCTGTCGGAGATTTTTGAAGATTGAGGAACGAGGGACAGGGGAGGTAACGTGGTCTAGCCTGAACACCGTTGCGCTTCGGCTGGACCCAAACAGAGGAAACGGTGAAAACCCTGTGCCGTCCTCTCCCTGCCCTGGAATAAGAGCATAGTCCCGGGCGGCGGGAGCAGAGCACGGTCAAGCGCCGGAGTCACAGCGCCGTCTCAAAGTACTTGATGTTGTTCTGCAACGTATCCAGCGTTCGCTGTACCTGCACAGCGTCTATCCCACGATTGCACATCGCGTTGCTCCGATTTAGACTGCAGACGGGGCTCATCCTGGATAGAGCCTGTCAATCTTCGCGGCCATAATGAAATCGCTCTCGGTCAGCCCATCAATCTTGTGCGTCCATAAGGTGACGTCGGCTTTGCCCCAAGCCAGCAGGATGTCAGGATGATGCCCCTGCTGCTCGGCAAGTTCTCCGACCCGATTGACGAAATCCAGCGCCTTGCGGAAATCCGGAAAGGTGAAGGCGCGGGTGATGTGGTGCTCGGTGACCACCTTCCACTGCGACACTTCGCGGTGCAGCGAATTCAGGTCTCTGCCCTTGAGAGCGGGCACATCCCCGCGGCAGGGGACGCAGGTTTTGTTGGCTAGAGATGACATGATTCAACTCCGGTGAAAGCGTGTATTGCGCCGCCAAGCGCGAACCCGCAACATCGACTGCGATCACCAGCAACATTAGGGTCAGGCCCTTGAATCGCGACTGCCTCGTTGGACCAAGTCTGCGGGGCTAAAATCGCATGGCTTTGAACCGCCCTATCAGGAAGCTGATCGACGCCAGCTACCCGCCGCCATCGTTCAGCCCTCCGCCAGGCAAGCGTGCATGTCTGGTGCACACCGAAGGACGCACAGGCCGTCTCGGCGTTCCTCGACTCCCACTCCCAGCGTGCACAGATTCCGGTGTCATTCGTGAACGTCTGCCAGAAATGACTTGAGCTTGAGGGAGCGCGAGGGGTGACGCAGCTTGCGCAGGGCCTTGGCTTCGATCTGGCGAATGCGCTCGCGGGTCACGGCGAAGCACTGGCCCACTTCCTCCAGCGTGTGTTCTGAACCGTCTTCCAGACCGAAGCGCATCTTGATGACCTTCTCCTCACGCAGGGTCAGGGTGCGCAGCAGGTTCGCGGTCTGGTCCTTCAGGTCCACGTTGATGACGGTCTCGGCGGGCGAGATCGCGGCACGGTCCTCGATGAATTCGCCGAGGTGGGAATCCCCCTCCTCACCAATTGGCGTCTCTAGCGATATGGGCGCCTGCCTGACCTTGAGCACCTTGCGCACCTTGGCCACCGGAACGTCCATGCGCTTGGCAATCTCTTCCGACGTAGGTTCGCGTCCCAGTTCCTGGACCATTTGCCGTGAGGTACGAAACAGCTTGTTGACGATCTCGACCATGTGCACTGGCAGGCGGATCGTGCGTGCCTGATCGGCAATGGCTCGGCTGACCGCCTGACGAATCCACCACGTCGCGTAGGTAGAAAACTTGTAGCCGCGGCGGTATTCGAACTTATCCACCGCCTTCATCAGGCCGACGTTGCCCTCCTGGATCAAGTCGAGGAACTGTAGCCCGCGGTTAGCATACTTCTTGGCGATGGAAACCACGAGGCGCAAATTGGCTTCGATGAGCTCGTGTTTGGCCTGTTCCGCGTCCGTCTCACCCTGCATGATCTCGCGCTGGGTGCGCTGCAACTGCCGGAAGCTCACGCCGGCATCGCTTTCCAGCCTTTCCAAGTCGCGGCGACACTGCCGCTGCGTCTTGCGGTAAGCTTTCTGCAATTCTTCACTGCACGTGCTCTCAACCTTCTTTCCCAGGTTGCTGATCTGGCTGTCGTGCGGGCGCATGATGTCCACGGTTCTATTCACCCGATCGATCAGGCGTTGGCGCTCGCAGCTCCTGAGACCGAGGTTGCGGACGATGAGCGAAATTCGAACGATCTCGCGGCCCAGGCTGAATCGGCAGCGGCGGTATTCGCGCGCTTTCTGTTTTGCCACAATGGTCGGTAGCCGTCCGGCCAACTGGTCGGCTCTTGTGTAATGCTTCTGCAGCTCGTCGATGCGGTACGTGATGTCCTTGACACCGTGCTGCAGGGTCTCCTCGGTGATCTCTTCGTCATCGAAGTCCACAATTTCCTTGATCGAGCGTATGCCGCGCTTCAAATCCTCGCCAATGACCAGGATTTGTCGGATCACAAGGGGCGAGCGTGAAAGCGCCTTCAACGCGCTCAGTTGTCCGCGCTCGATGCGCTTGGCAATGTCCACTTCCCCCTCGCGTGTGAGTAGCGGTACCGTACCCATCTTGCGTAGGTAGATTCGAACCGGATCGTCGGTCTTTTCAACAGCGTCTGGAGGCAGGTCGAGCTCGTCACCCTCCAGTTCCTCCTCAAGCTGTTTTTCGAAGGCCGAGGAAGGTAGCCCAGGCTGACCCTCAAGCACGTCAATGCCAAGCGTGCCGATGGTGGTGAGCAAATCGTCCAAGTCCTCCGAGGAGTGCACGTCATGCGGAATGAGGCTCTTCACGTCGTTACACGTGAGTTGGCCTTGCTCTCTTCCAGCATTGATGAGCTTCGTTATGTCGCCAAGCGCCAAGCGGAATTCCTTTTCAGCGCCGTGCTGTAGGAGAAGCAACTCAGGACCGCCTTCGGCCCAACGGTCTCCGCGGTGTTCCACCCGAGAAATGACTAAGCTTCAACGGCCCCAGCTCAGAAATAGCCACCCCAGGCAGGCAAAATTCATGATCCGTGCCAGCTCTCAACCAACTTGATTCAATATTAGCCCAGCAGAGGACGTTGGTCGCAGGGAAAGCTGATCATGGTGGGAGTTCGCTGGAAGTTATCAGACGGCTCGAAAGAGGTTGTTCCCCATCTTTTCTGGCAGCCGAGAGCACTTGATTCGATGCTCGGCTTCCATCTCCTCTAAACCATCAAAAACGCTGGAGACGATCCTGCTCCCGCAATATTGACATCTGGATTCGACTAGAATCTGCTCGGCGCTCGGCTGGTAGTCGCACAAAGTGATTGGTGGTAGCAACCCCGAGACTGCATTGGGGCCATCCTTTCTGGGAGGCACTCTCATTGTATGCTGAGCGTGGCCAATGATACGTTTCTGCGCAATCCAGCATGAAGTCTTGCGCCCATCCGCCGTCACGTCCGCTGACAAATGTAGGACACGCAGAATTTTGTAGCGGCATTGTGCCCGTGGTCGATGTATTTAGTTCTCTCGCCAAGTGTGGTTCGGCGAAAAGGAGCGAGATTTGGCGTCATTGTAATACTAGACCGTAACCATGGAATCCAGACGGGAGATTCTAATCGGCCTTTCCATTTCGCTTACCGGCAAGTTTTCTGACCAGGGACAACAGGCGCTTGACGGACTGCGACTTTGGCAGTCCTACGTGAACGGCCGAGGTGGGATCACGGTCGGGCAGGCGGCGCCCCAGCCTGTCCAACTCGTTTTCTACAACGATCAGAGCCGCGCCAGCCTGACGCGGGGAAACGCACTACGCCTAGTGCGCCAAGACCGCGTAGACGCGCTCTTCGGACCCTATTCCAGCGGCCTGACCATGACCGTCGCCGAGGTTGCCCGCGAACATCGGAAAGTTCTGTGGAACCACGGCGGGTCCTCGGATGAAATCCTCAATCGCGGCTGGCCGAACTTGGTCAGCACACCGACGCCCGCGAGTGACTATCTGCGCGACCTTCCCCGCCGACTGGCAAGACAGGCTCCTGCTCTGCGCAGGATCTGTATCGTGCACTCCACTCGCGGCACATTCGCCTCGCACGTAGCCCGGGGAGTTGTACAGGCGGCAACCTCCGAATACTCCGTACAGCTCACGGCTTACTCCGCCCTTGACGTTGACGTGCTGGTGCGGGGACTCCGCGTATCGCGACCGGAGATCCTCATCCTGGCCGGAAACTTCGAGCAGGAGATTCAGATCATGCGGGCGCGCCAACGCTGGCCTACTTCGATCCAAACCGTTGCCGCTGTAGCCGCAGGGATCCACGCCTTCCGTGACGAGCTTGGCCGCGCTGCGATAGGAGTAATTGGGCCCAGCCAGTGGGAGGCTGACGCCAGTTTCCCCGCCAACATCGGGCCGGACGCCGTCTGGTTTGTGCGCAATTTTCAGGAGCGGTTTGGACACAAGCCGGAATACACCGCCGCCGGTAGTTTCGCCGTGGGTTTGATCTTCGGGGAGTGCGTGCGACATGCCGGCTCTTTGCGCGACAACGACCTACTGGCCGCCGCCGCCGAACTCGACTGTTTCACTCTTTATGGCAGGTTCCGCCTAGATTCGGCTGGCGGACGACAGGTTGGTCACCGTATCCTGCTCGTTCAGTGGGACCAAGACCACAAGGTCCTTCTGTCGGCCGCCGAACCCCCAATAAGACGGTAAATTAGCAGCGCAAAACTGCGCGCTTTGCATCGACAGGTGTTTGCTCACCCCGCCCGAATTGCCGTCATCCCCAATTTTCGTGATTCGTGATCAGCATTCCCTGGGAGCCAAGGTGCGGTTGCGAGAGGTCCGCCACCACGTCGTCGATTGTGATGAGGCGGCCATTGTCTACCCCTTCAGGCTCATCTTGCATTGGAAACAAGTTCGTCCTTCAGGCTCATCTTGTGTTGGGAAAGACTGGAGCTTCCGCGAGCGAACCGGCGGGAGTATACTCGCCCCAAAGTAAGGTTCGCCTCGATACTTGCCGGGGCCTCCGCACCTGCCCGTGACTGTGAGTTCCACATCCTTTGGGCTCGGGCCCCGGACAACCCAATCACCGAGGCCCTATTCCGATTCACCTTATAGAGAACAGGTCGAGATGGCGAACCTGAATTGAGGAGGCAAACTATGCAAATCCGATCACTCACAGCTTTGGCCTCGAAATTCCTTGTGCTGGCGCTGGTTCTAGCCGGAGCGGCTTGGGCAGCCGACAGCAATGCTGGAACCTGGAAACTGAACACCGCCAAATCAACGTACAGTCCTGGGCCGGCGCCGAAGAGCAACACCGTAACCATCGTCGCCGTTGACAATGGTATCCACCTCACGGCGAACGGAGTCGATGCGGCGGGCAAGCCAACCCACGTGGAATACACCGCCAAGTACGATGGTCAGGACAGCCCAGTCACGGGTATACCCTACGCTGACACTGTCGCGCTGAAGCGCATCGACGCCAACACGGTCGAAAGCACGATGAAGAAGGCTGGCACGCCAGTGATGACCGTCAGAGTAACAGTTTCTTCTGACGGAAAGACGCGCACGGCGGTATTCACAGGAAAGAACGAAAAGGGTGAGAACGTAAATAACACGGTGGTTTACGACAAGAAATGAAGGCCGGCCTCCATTTTGAAAGTTGAGAGTACCTCGGGCGTGACAGATTGCAGTTTTCGAGCGGCGCAATCGGTTAGCAGAACGTCCTGCTACCGATGCTGGAAAAGTACGAAGTCGTCGTGGTGGAAGACGCTGACGATCTGGTTCATTGGTAGAGGTAGGGATCGCTCAAGATGCATACAAGGCCGGTTCTCGCTTGCTCGTAACATCTGACGCGACCTCCCGCCAGCCGAGGGTATGATTCCGGGCTGTGGCTTGCCACAACACCGTACGTTCGCAAAATCAACGACTTGGCAGTGTGTCTACGCCGCCCGTTTTCCTCTAAGATTTTCTGATGTTTGTGCGTCTTCAATACCTTCTCGGCTGGGTCATCTCCACCATCCACTCTCTAAGACGAGCTCATTTTGGAGAACTCTTTGCGCAAAGTAGAACGTTAGCCCGGATATCTTCCTGTGATATAGCCTTCCAGTTGCTGGATGGTCTGTTCCTGATCCGAGATGATCCACTTCACTACATCGCCGATCGACAAGACGCCCACGACGACGTCACCCTCCATGACCGGAAGATGGCGAATGCGCCGGTTGGTCATGATGGCCATACACTCGTCTACCGTTTGTCGTCGAGTCACGAATATCACTGGGCTGGTCATAATCTCTCTGACCGAAGTCTCCTTCGATGAGCGTCCCTTGAGGACGACTTTGCGGGCGTAGTCACGCTCTGAGAGGATTCCGACGAGCTTTGCTTCTGACGTCACAAGCAAAGCGCCAACTCCCTCTTCCGCCATCTTCTCGATCGCTTCGTAGACGGTCTGCTCCGGCGTCACCGACAAAACTGTTTTGCTAGCTTTTTGCTTCAGAACGGATTCAACCGTGTCAGTAAGCCTCATGGGAGCACTTGCCAGGCTGCAATACTAACGCTCAGCCCGGACATCCTCGCTTTGCCTTGGGGCCTGGACCCCTATGTCAAAAGTGAGCGTCTTCGTCGCAACGGATGCCAGAGCAGCTACATCAACTCCTCAATGAACGAGCCGGCCACGTCGGGAGGAATCCGTGCGTCACTATACACCAGCGGGCCTCCGTTAAGTACGGGCTCGGCAGCGTGCAAAGTCGGAACGTCGGTGCGCTCGAAGAATCTGCCTATGGGGATTTCGTCACCCCAGAGCAGCGACTTTTCCATCGCGGCCATCCAGTCGGTCGGGTCATATGCAACGTCGTCTTCGAGCTTCTTGATGCGCGGACGGAACCACTGGTAAGTATTATCGAGATTGTATGTGACGCAAGGGCTGAAGACATCCAGGAATGAGAAACCCTTGTGCTCGATGCCATGCTTGATCAGTTCTGTGAGGTGCTTCTGCTCGCCACTGAAGCCCCGAGCGATGAAGGTGGCCCCGGCGGCCAGAGCTAGCGAAATGGGGTTGACTGGCGCTTCAACGTTGCCGAAGGGCATGCTCTTCGTCTTCATGCCGATGCGGCTGGTGGGCGAGGTCTGGCCAGTAGTGAGGCCGTAGATCTGATTGTCCATAACTATGTAAAGCAGGTCGACGTTGCGGCGCATGCTGTGGACGAAGTGGTTGCCGCCAATCCCGAAGCCATCGCCGTCGCCGCCAGTCACCAGTACGGTCAGCCCGTGATTCGCAAGCTTCACACCGGTTGCCACGGCCAGTGCCCGACCGTGCAGAGTGTGCATGCCATAGGTATTGATGAAACCCGGGAGGTTGGACGAACAGCCGATGCCGCTGATGATGACCACGTCGTGGTTTGGGATCTGCAGCTCGACCAGGGCTTTCTGCAGTGCCGAGAGCACACCGAAATCGCCGCAGCCCGGACACCAATCGGGATCCACTTTGCCTTTCAAATCGACCATCCTCATTTGCTTGGGAGGCGCTAAACCTGTCGCCATTCTCTTCTCTCCTCAAACCATGATTTCGTGGGTCGGAACCGAAAGCTTTGTCTTCCCGGTCAGCTGTTCCTTCACAGCTTCTACAATGTGGTGGGGCATGAACGGTTCTCCGTCGTACTTGCGGACATACCCGTTCGGCACGAAGCTGGTTTCGCTGCGGAGGTAGCGGGCAAACTGACCGCTGTAGTTGTTCTCCACGATGATCGTATGTTGCGAGCCTCTCAGAATGTCGAGAATCGCCTCGCCGTGCAGCGGAACGAGCCAGCGGATCTGAAGCTGATTGGCCAAGATTCCCTGCTCACAAAGGATCTCGCAGGCTTCCTCAATCACTCCTTTGGTCGACCCCCAGCCGATTAAGGTGACATAGGCATCCCGACGGCCCCGCAGCGCGGGTGGCGGAATTGTGGCCTCGATGCCAGCAACCTTGCGCATGCGCTTTTCCATCATGGCGCGGCGCTTGGTCGTGTTGGTAAACTCGTCGCTGATCAAAACGCCGTCTTCATCATGTTCGTCGCTTGCAACCGTGTGAATATGACCGGGCACCCCCGGAATAGCACGTGGCGAAATACCACTGTCGCTGATCCGGTAGCGCTTGTACGCCCCCTCACTTCCAGGCCCGCTGGCCGTGGTGATCAACTCGCCGCGATCGATTATGGGATTGAAGTCTAGATCCTTCGGGTCGACGCTGAGCCTGCCTTCCGACAGCAATAGATCACAAACCACGATGCCTGGACACTGGAAGCGGTCGACGACGTTGAAGATTTCGGGGATGAGCTTGAAGCAATCCCCGATGTCGAGTGGGGCAGCAATGACCCGGGGGTAATCGCCAAAACCCGCGCCGAGCACCTGCCATAGGTCGCCCTGCTCGGTCTTGGTGGGAACTCCCGTGGAGGGGCCGGCCCGTTGACAGTCGATCACTACCACCGGTGTTTCCATCATGGCCGATAGGCCGAGGCCTTCGCTCATCTGAGCGAAGCCGCCGCCGGACGTAGCACACATCGCGCGAACCCCGCCGTGCGCGGCACCGATGGCCATATTGATCACGCCGATCTCGTCTTCCACCTGCCGAACCATGATGCCGGCCTTGCGCGCGTGCGCAGCCATCCAGTGCAGAACGCCGGTCGAAGGACTCATGGGGTATGCGCAGTAGAACTTCACCCCTGCTGCCGCGCCGCCCATGGCCATCGCGGTGTTGCCGCTCAACACTGCGTAGCGGTTCTCAGTCATCGGAAGCGGGCGGGCAAAAGGCTCGAAGTTCTTGGTGGCGTAATCATAGCCCGCCCGCGCCAGGCCGACGTTCTCGGCCACCACAGTCTCATCTTTCTTCTTGAATTGCTCAGTAAGGACGCTCTCTACGGCTTGGAAGCCGATGCCCATCATGCTGAGGGCGCCGCCGATCGCGAGCGTGTTCTGGGCTATCTTGTTCCGGGTGATGTCAGCCAACTTTGAAACCGGGAGCGCGCACAGTTGCACACCTGCCGCGGCAGTGCCGGGCTTAATCATGTTAGCGTTGTAGATGCATGCAGCGCCGGTGGTGAGCAAGCGAAGGTGGCGGTCCATGGCATCCTGGTTTAGAGGGATCAGTAAGTCGATACGGTCACCCATATTGGTGACGTTTTCAGAACCGGTACGAATGGTGAGAAAAGTGTGGCCGCCACGAATAATCGATTGGTACGCATTGTAGGCATTCACGTGCAGCCCACGGCGACTGAAGATCTTCGCGAAAATGTCGCCCGGCGTGGCAACACCCTGACCTGCGGCGCCTCCGATACCGATTGCGAAGGTCTGCCTCATAGCTATTCTCCGAGCGAAAGCCCCGGGGAGCCGCCCGCCTCAGCGCTCAGATGTGACCGCGGCCCTCGATCGGCTTTGATAATGCTGGGCGTGGCCGCCCAGTCCAGCACGTTTCCGACCGCGCTGGACAAGCTCAAGTAAGTTTCCGGATCCTATCCGAGAAACTGCTCAACAGGATTTCTATTTCGCCATCCTGGGTGCCAACAATCATACACCTCGCCACCCGCATTTCTCACGACGGATAAAGAGAGGCGCCGGCGGGGATCTGGTTGTGAGGTTGTGGGCCGGGTTTTCCGGTGTGGTTCGTCAGAATTCCGTGCGTTCGCAGAGCCAATAACTTGGCAGCGTGCCTACGCCGCCCGCTATTCGCTAAGATTCTCTGATGTTTGTGCGCCTTCGATACCTTTTCGGCTGGGTCATCTCCACCGTTCAGCGTCGAGAGGAACTCATCCTCGAGAACCTCGCCCTCCGTCAACAATCGCTGGCTCTGCACCCCAAACGGCCTCGGCTTCGACTCGGGGGTGAAGAAGCCCATACAGAATGACTTCGTGGTCTTTCCGAGCTGTTGCAGCAGGTTCAGGATGATCTTCTCCGCGCCAGTCACATAGAGCTTGCCGCCGGGCTGCGTGAAGTCGCCTGCGTGACCAAGTCCCAGTAAAGAATGCTGTGAACATAACATCGCGATGCGGATCGAGCGATGGGGCAGCGTGCGCCGTGGTCACGCGCAAGCCACGATCAAGGGAACGATCTGATCGCAAGGGCGTAGGCCTTAGAGGTTTTCAAGCGTATCCTTGCAGGGCCGAGCGGTGTGACCGGCATATCGCGGGGGAGTGGAGGCACACGTGACCGTTGAAAAGATTTCCGCAGGTACCCTTAAGGTGGCAAGTATGCCAACTTCCGTTCGGTTCTATAGAGATCTTCTGGGCCTGGAGATCATCTACGGCAGCGAAGAGGCGTATTTCTCCTCGCTCCGCACGAAGCAAGGAAAGGACCCGATTCTCAATCTCGAACGGGGCAATCCTGTTACCCAGTGGGGGCGGCTGATCTTCCATGTTCCTGATGTTGATAGGTTCTGGGCATACCTGAAGGAAAAAGGGCTGTGTCCGGAGGCGCCGCGAGACGCTTCATGGGGCGAACGATATTTCCATCTGTCCGATCCAGATGGCCACGAGCTGTCGTTCGCGCATCCGATCTAGCAGCCTTCGAATAGGCACACGAACTCATCCGGAGGGTACAACAGCTTGCGAAGGTACTCGTGCAACATGCGTTGGCGCATGTCTTGTCTGGGACGGGGCTCTCGGAATGAAACAAAATTCGCCTTGTGTCGCAGATCAAAGAACGATCTTCGCAAACCTGCTTTCCCTGTTGCCGAGTACAGCTGAGCTTCCGGAGAGATCGCGGACGAACTGCCTTCACGGGACCTGAGGGGCAGACCAGACTGTACGTAGAATTGAAACACGCGTCCTTCAGAGCAAACAAAGCCTTGCCTCGGGCTGAAAGGAGAGCCGAAACATGCGGACAGTCTGAGTCAGTCCGCCGACGGAAGGAGGTGCCGTGGCGTACTACAAGCTTCAGATGGACATTTGGTGCGACTGGGATCCGGAGGAGAGCGATTTCGGAGACATAGCCCAGAACATTAGTTCCGGTGACGCCATTTGTACCACGCGCAAGGTGGTTGCCGCCGTAGATCGCCCGCAAGATATCGAAGATGAAGCGGCGATGAGATTCTTTGGCGGGGAAGAGGGCGACGCCGATCAGAGCCAGGGATAGGTTTGTGTTTTCTCACTCGGGCGCCGGGACAAGGAGAAAAGCCCGCGCTTGAGGTGCAACCGCATCCCCGAGTCTAGTATCAGAGCCAACCGGAAAGGTTCTGGCGAAGGGTCGAACGGCTACCGATGCGACCCAAGTGCACCAAAGTGCGCGCTTGCTCCGAGAGCGAAGGCTCGGGGACCGAGGGCTGGTCACGCGCCGCGCCAGTGCCTGCGTGTTTTCTCATCGATGTGGAAGACATCACCATTCGCTCCTGCCGTGTAAGCAACCGTATTGGTGGTTGTACACAGCATCCCCGGTCACGATTGCGCGCGATCCAGCCAAACCCAGGAGGCAAGCTGAGAGGTTCTACCCCGCGTGCGAAATCGCAGTTTTTTCGAGCCTACTTGAATTCCACCACGGAATGTCAATCCAACGAAAAGAACGCGAGCAAGAGACAAAGGCTCGTCTGTGACGAGGCTTCCGTGGGTTTCGCGCTATTCTGATTAGACGTTGAACGACGACGCGCGCCGTGCATCGTGCTGCCAGCACCTATTCTTTTGTAGAGCACGAGTTGCGCGGCTGATGAAAGAAGGGCAACCCCTAGCTAGGCGGGGAAATTGAGGATGGACACCAGGCCGGAGCCCATGGATCGGTGCGGCACGTAGGGATAGGGTGTAATCTGACCCTGAAATTCAGGCGCCCAGTGTCCCGGAATGGCGGTGCCGCAATTCCGACACGAGCCCTCGCTGGTGAGGAAATAGCCCGTAATCAGGTAGCCGAAGCGCTCGATCAGCAGCGCATGGCAGCTGGGACAATAGGTGTTCTCCAAATCACCGACCTTGCCTGGCAGATTGCCCGCGTGGATATACCGCAGACCCGCCTTCTTGGCGATCTCGGCTGCACGGATCAGGTCCTCCGGACGAGTATTCTCCGGGTCGGTCATCTTGTAGTCCTTGTGGAAAGCGGTTACATGCCAGGGAATATCCGGTGACACGCTGACCAGGAACTCCGTCAGCCGCTTGAGCTCCTCTTCCGAGTCGTTGAAACCAGGGATCAGCAGGGTTACGATCTCCACCCAAAAGCCCATCTCGTGCAAGCGACGGATGGTCTCCAGGATGGGCTGGAGGCGCCCGCCCAGCTTTCGATAGTGAAAGTCGTCGAAGCTCTTGAGGTCAACTTTGTAAAGGTCCACCCACGGTCTCAGGAACTCGAGGACTTGCGGGGTGCCATTCCCATTCGAGACAAAGGCCGTCAACAAACCTGCTGCACGGGCTTCCTTGAAGACCGCCACCGCCCATTCGCTGGTAATCAGCGGCTCGTTATAGGTGCTCACCAGAACCTTGGCACCTTGTTGCAGAGCCTGCTGGACCAGCCGCTCGGGGGTAGTTCCCAGCGGGGAACCAACCGCAGTCGGGTCACGGAGTGCCTGGGACGTCACCCAATTCTGACAGTAGCCACAGTGCAGGTCACAGCCAAGCATTCCAAAGCTGTAGGCCAGTGCCCCAGGATGTGCGTGAAAGAAGGGCTTCTTTTCGATAGGGTCGCACTGCACTCCACCGACATAGCCCCAGGGAACGTAGAGCGTTCCGCCTCGGTTGTAGCGAACCTTGCAGACGCCGGGTTGGCCATCCGGGATAGGGCAGCAGTGCCCACAGGCGAAACAGCGCACGCGGTTACGGTCGAGTCTCTCGTAAAGTTCGCCTTCGCGGACGTTCTCGTAGACGATATCCCGCAAAGTAGCCATATGCGGCCGTCCAAGTTGGCCGATTTTCCACACCCCATTCTACTCAAGAACTCGACAGAAATGTCCCACTCGCCGGTCTCGCGGCGTGGCCCTAGGCTCTTCGCCGCTTGGGAACGCACGTCGGCAGCGGTGAGAAAGGCTGTAATTTGTTGCGGACTCACCTTTGCTGGACGCTTTTTACTTCATGCCAGAAAAGCTGTCCCAAACAAATTCTGCACCATGGCATGGGGGGAAAAAATTGGTTCCAACTTAGACCCAGGCTTTGCCCTGATTCTTTGAATTTTGTTTCGCTGGCGAGTTTAATGGTCCTGGTTGAATTTCTTGCTAAAGGCTCAAGTTAGCAGCCAGAGGCTCTCATGGAGGTGAATGGTCATGGCTCAGTTCGTGAAGGTGGGCAGCAGGACAGAGTTCGAGGATTTGGAGGCAGGGAAGCTCGTGGAAGCCGCCGGGCAGATCATTGCCGTCTTCAACGTCGGCGGAAACTACTATGCGATCGAGAATACGTGCCCTCATCGGGGTGGCCCTCTGGCAGAGGGGATCATGGCAGGTGAAGAGGTCATCTGCCCTTGGCACGGCTCCCGATTCAACGTGAAAACCGGTTCAGTGGTGACCCCGCCAGCTCGACAAGGTGTCAAGAGCTTTCCCGTCCGGATCAGCGGAGACGATGTGGAAGTCGAAGTTGATCTCCCAAGCGGCGCCTCATCACAGTGAAGCTCTGAGGCTTTCAAAACCAAGAGCGTACGAACGAGGGACGACGGCCTGTTTCAAACAAGGCCAGATTAGATTTCACAGCAACCCGACCGATGTCCGCGATCCTAACCCGACACAATGCATCCTGGACGATTTGGCTGACCATGTGCAGTTGGTGGTAGCCCGGTACGGACTCGAAGTGCCGGCCGGGTCTTCCGTCAATGGCATCCCGCGGCGCTTCTTCGCTCGCCTTAATCACGTCTAGCACGGCAATCGGTGCGGGTCGCGTGCCAGGGTATGCCCGTCCTTGATTCCGTGATGCGACAGTAGCAGGCTGGCCCTGGCGAGTCGCTGAAGGATCTTGGCCAGCGCTATATGGGGAAATCCATAAACGTCCGCTGGTCTTTGGCACTGAACGAGCTCTCGCGCGGCTGCTCCGTCAGGTGCTTTACGGCAATCAGCCCGTACGATGCTTTCCTGGTCAGTAACATGGCCTGATCGCTTTTTGGCTGGCATTTCAGATCAATGCTGGGGCGACGTGTATGACACGAGCATTTTACCTCCTTACTAATAGCGTGGCTTGGACAAGCCTTGAAACCTAAGCAATCAAGGGCTACAATAAAACTGTACTGATTCAGTACTATATTGACTCGTCGCCCAAAGAGATGCGGCACACGCCGCGTCCGAAGGGGACCGGAAGAAATGATCAGATTAGGCAAACTGACGGATTACGGACTGGTCCTGATGACCTACATGGCGCACAGCCATGATCGGTCGCTGCACACGGCGCGCGACCTGGCTGTAGAGTCGCGGCTGCCATTGCCCACGGTGAGCAAGCTCTTGAAGGAGCTTCTGCAGGGTGGGTTACTGGTTTCGCAACGAGGCATCAAAGGCGGATACAGCTTGGCCAGGGAACCGCGCGAGATCTCAGTGGCTGAGGTCATTGCTGTTCTGGAAGGGCCAATCGCGCTCACCGAATGCAGCACCGACATCTCCGGGCTGTGCGACCTGGAGCCGTGCTGTCCGATTAAGAACAATCAACGGATCATCAGCCAGGCGGTGCGCGGGGCGCTGGGGAGCGTTATGCTCTCCGACCTGATTCGGCCGCTGCATCTGACCATGATCCGGGATGCGCGCGGCAGCCTAGTGCCGACGATTGACTTTGTGTCCGGGAGATTGCAATGAGCACCGACGTGAACACCATCCAGGATCTTGCCGACCGGGAGTACAAGTGGGGCTTCGTGACCCAAGTGGAGGAAGAGAGGGTCCCCAAGGGGTTGAACGAAGACATCATTCGTGTGGTCTCGGCCAAGAAGAATGAACCGGAGTTCATGCTCCAGTGGAGGCTGAAGGCGTATCACCACTGGGCGTCGCTTGAGAAGGCGCAGGCCGAACCAAAGTGGGCCAATGTCAAGTACGGACCGATC
>Ga0306923_10001691_pt1 | contig 19683 bp, 19 predicted proteins | sample sta12Can44000108_FD_203841 | JGI IMG/M metagenome (GOLD analysis project Ga0306923, IMG submission 203841) | Lab enrichment of tropical soil microbial communities from Luquillo Experimental Forest, Puerto Rico - statanox.12C.anox.44.000.108 (v2)... | ecosystem: Environmental > Terrestrial >... | reverse complement strand
CCGCCAGGCCGTACCACTGGCTCGCTTCGTAGCCCGGAATAAAGTCACCGACGGTCGGCAAATCCGGCAGCGCCTCGGCGCGCGTCTTGGAGGTCACCGCGAGCGCCCGGAGCTTGCCAGCCTTGATGTGAGCGATCGAGCCCGGCGTTGTATCGAACATGGCCTGCATCTGGCCGCCGAGCAGATCGACCAGCGCCGGTCCGGCGCCCTTATAAGGCACATGGACCATCTCGACGCCGGTCATCATCTTGAACAATTCGCCGGCGACGTGCTGCACGCTGCCGTTGCCGGCTGATGCCATGTTGATCTTGTTCGGGTTCGCCTTGGCATATGCGATGAATTCCGGAACGGTCGCGGCCGGCACCAACGGATTAACCTCCATCACCTGCGGCACCTGGGCGACGGTAGCTACCGGCGCCATGTCGCGAATGAAATTGAAATTGAGGTTCGGATAGAGCGTGGCGTTGATCGCGTTGGCCGCCGACACCAGCAGCAGCATGTAGCCGTCGGGGGCGGAGCGGATGACGATTTCGGTGGCGAGATTGGTGCCGGCGCCCGGCTTATCTTCAACGAAGAATTGCTGCCTGAATTGCTCGGTCAGCCCCTGCGCGATCACACGTCCGGCAATGTCCATGCCGCCGCCGGGTGGGGTGCCGACGATGACGCGCACGGGCCGCGACGGATAAGTCTCGGCGCTTGCGATCCGCGACAGCGCCGGCAGCGCCATCGCGCCCGCCGCCAGGCGTACGAATTCTCGACGTTTCATTGTGTCTTTACTTCACCGGCACGACGGCCGGTCCCCGTCACACGAAAAACCGCTGCGCATAGGGCGCATCGTCGAAGCCGCGCGCGATGACCCAGTCGGCGATGTCGGAACCGCGGGCGAACCAGACGTCGGAGCGGCCTGCCACGTGCGCGAGGATCTTCTGCAGCATTGCCGCCATCAGCGGCCGCCCGCCCCAGTGCGAGTGGATCGCCAGCGGCAGCATCGCCATCGGCTCGTGCTCGTAAAGATAGTCGAAGGTTTCGCGATAGACATCGAAGAAATCGAGCGGGCTTCCCCGCAGCACGCGGTTGTCGGCAAAGTCGCTGACCGGGATCGCGATCAGGCTGCCTCTTGCGGTCGCGATCTTGAGCGGCATACTGGTGTCCTTGGCCTCGCCATGCCAGACAATTTTTTCTTGAACGAGGAAGTCATAGGTCCTCTGGCTGAAGGCGAGAACCGGGCAGCACCAGCCTTTTGTCTTCTGCCCGGTAATATCTTCGAGCATGCCGAGCGAACGGCGGATCAGTTCGCGTTCCTGCTCGGCCTCCATGTAGACCATCAGCTCGTCCTGGAAATGACCGTGGCCGGCAATCTCGTGACCGCTCTTGATCGCCTGGCGAATGGCGTCGGGATAGAGCCTGGCGCTCGCCGCGTTAGGACAGATGGTGCCGGGCGCGTTGAAGCTGTCGAGCAGGCGCATGATGCGCCAGATGCCTTCATTGCCGCCGTACTGACCCCAGGCAATGCCGGAATAATCGACGGCGCCCGGCTTCAGCGACGTAGTCTGGATCGAATACGGCGCCGCCTTGCCCTCCGACCAGGTTTCCAGCAGCACCGTGATCATCACGGCGATGCGCTTGCCGTGCGGCCACTCGAAATTACTCTTGGTCATAGATAATGCCTTTGGCGAAATGCCTTTTGCCGATATTCGGTCGCACCGAAGCCTTCCCGACAAACTTGCAACAGGCAAGCGCGCAGTGCGTGTGCCGGCGGAAGGGGTCGCTAGCGATAGATGGCGGCAATCGCCAGGAACTCGTCGGCCTTCAGGCTCGCGCCGCCAATCAGCGCGCCGTCGACATTGTCGATGGTCAGGAGCTCCTTGGCGTTGGCGGGCTTCACCGAGCCACCATAGAGGATGCGAACGTCGTTTCCGGCGCCGCCGAAGCGGGCCGTCAATTGCTCGCGAATGAGGCGGTGCATGGCCGCGACGTCATCGGGCGTCGGCGTCAACCCGGTGCCGATGGCCCAGACCGGCTCATAGGCGACGACAAAGTCCGCCGCGCCTTCGGGCAATGAGCCCGCAAGCTGTGTGCGCACCACGATTTGCGCCCGGCCGGCGTCGCGCTCGGCGCGGGTTTCGCCGACGCAGACGATGGGAAGGAGCGCCGCCCGCCGCGCCGCCAAAGCTTTCGCCCGCACTTTGGCGTCGGTCTCGCCATGATACTGGCGGCGTTCCGAATGGCCGACGATCACGGCGGCGGCGCCGGCGTCCCTGAGCATCTCGGCCGATATGTCGCCGGTGAAGGCGCCGGCCGGTTCGGCGCGGCAATCCTGGCCGCCGATGACGACAGCCGAGCCACGCGCCAAGGCGGCGAAGCTTGCCGCCAGGGTCGCCGGCGGACAGATCAGAAAATCAGCTTTGGGCAGGCCGCGAGCTCCCGAAATAATTCTCTCAAGCTCCCCCGCCGAGGCGCGAAGCCCGTTCATTTTCCAATTGCCTGCGACCAGCGGACGGCGCGCCATCGTTCAGCCTAAAACGTCATGCGACAAAGAGCCGTTAGCAGACCGGTTGCGAACCGAAAAGAGGCGTTTTATCTGCAAATCCCGTCGGTTGCGGCCCGCCGCGGCGCTCCCTATGATGCGCCACCTCGGTCCAACGCCGATCGGCCTCACTTTCAGAGTTGGCACTTATGCTTCGAGGTATCCGTAAAGCCTCTGCGAACTGGCTCGGCCGCATCGTCATGGGTGTGGTGATGACGCTCTTAGCCGCGAGCTTCGCGATTTGGGGCATAAACGACATTTTCCGCGGCTTCGGCCGTTCGACCTTGGCCAAGATCGGCAATACCGAGATCCCGATCGAGCTGTTCCGCCAGACCTATAACGACCGGCTGCAAGCGATGCAGCGCCAGACCGGCCGGCCGATCTCGCCGGAAATGGCAAGGCAGTTCGGCCTGCCGCGCCAGGTCTTGAGCGAAATGGTCGCGCAGGCCGGCCTCGACGAGCGCGCGCGCCAGATGCGGCTCGGCATTTCGGATGCCGAGATCGTCCACCTCGTCACCGCCAATCCGACCTTCCAGGACGAGCACGGCAAATTCGATCGCGCGCGCTTCGAATTGGCGCTGCGCAACGCCAATTTCAATGAGCAGCGTTTCGTCGCCGAGCAGAAGAACTTCACGCTGCGCCGGCAAATCGTCGATTCCGTCTCCGGCAACATCCCGCTGCCGAAGAGCTGGCTCGACGTCTTCAACCAGTATCAGAACCAGGAGCGCAGCATCCAATACGTGGCGCTCGGACCGGCGCGGGCCGGCGACGTGCCGCAGCCGACCGACGAGCAGCTGAGCAAATATTTCGAGGCCCGCAGGATCATGTTTCGGGCGCCCGAGTACCGCAAGATCGCGATCGTGAAGGCGACACCGGAGGAGCTCGGCAAGACCGTCGAGGTTTCCGACGAAGAGATCAAACATGTCTTCGACCAGTTCCGTAACCGCTACATCACGCCGGAGCGGCGCCACGTCGCGCAGATGGTGTTTCCGAGCACGGCGGAGGCGCAGGCCGCCAGCGACCGCATCAAGGGCGGCCTCACCTTCTCCGCACTCGCCACGGAGCGCGGACTTAAAGAACAGGATCTCGATCTCGGCACCGTCGCGAAGTCGACCATCGTCGATCCCGCGGTGGCCGATGCCGCCTTCTCGCTCAAGGAAGGCGAAGTGAGCGCGCCGGTGCAGAGCCGCTTCGGCCCGGTCGTAGTCACCGTGTCCAAGATCCTGCCCGAGGAAGCCAAGACCTACTTCGACGTCGCGCCGCAAATCCGCAACGAGATTGCCGCCGTACGCGCCAAGAGGAACGTGCAGGACGTCCACGACAAGATCGAAGACGCCCGCGCCGGCGGCGCTACGCTCGAGGAAGCCGCGGAGAAACTTAAGCTGCCGGTCCTCACATTTGATGCCGTCGATCAATCGGGACGCGACCAACAAGGCAAGCCCATCGAAAATCTGCCGCGCCAGGCGATCGCTGCGGCGTTTGCCACCGAAGTGGGCGTCGACAACGACCCGCTCGAAGGCGACGGAGGCTATGTCTGGTACGACGTCGCCGCGATCACCCCGGCACGCGAGCGCAACCTCGACGAGGTGAAGGCTCAGGTCGAAGCGCAATGGCGCGACGACCAGATTGCGGCGCGGCTGAAAACCAAGGCCGCCGAAATCCTGGACAAGCTCAAAGGCGGCGGCACGTTCGAGAGCGTGGCCGCAGCCTACGGCGTCAAGATCGAGACCGCCGACGCGCTCAAGCGCGGCAAGCCGACCGCCGAAATCACGGACCGCATGATCGAAACCATCTTTCACACCGCAAAGGATGCCTACGCCAGCGCCGAAGGCGACACGCCGACGCGATGGATCGTGTTCCGGGTGACCGGCATCAAGACGCCGAACCTCGATCCCAATGCGGCCGCCATGAGGGACGTCGACCAAGGCATGGCGCGGCAGGTCAGCGACGACGTGTTTGGCCAATACATGGCGTGGCTTGAGAACGAGCTCGGCACGACCGTCAATCAGGCGGCGCTGGTGCAGGCATTGAGCAACGGTTCGGCGGACACCAATTGATTTTTCGGAACGTTCAGAATGCAGATCGAGCCGTCGGCGGAAAGGTTCACGGCCCGCTATGAGGCCAGCGAGCCGCAGGTGGTGTGGACCACGTTGGTCGCAGATCTGGAAACGCCGGTCTCGGCCTTTCTGAAGATCGCGGGCTCCCGGCCCATGAGCTTTCTGCTGGAATCGGTAGAGGGCGGCGCGGTGCGCGGCCGCTATTCGATCATCGGGCTTGAGCCCGACATGATCTTCCGCGTCGAGGGCAAACAAGCCGCCGTCAACCGCATGCCGCAGACCAATCCGGCGGCGTTTGCGCCGATGGCGGAGGCGCCGCTCGCGGCGCTGCGCGCCTTCATCGCCGAGAGCCGCATCGCGCTGCCCGAGACGCTGCCGCCGATGGCGGCCGGCGTGTTCGGGTATCTCGGCTACGACATGGTGCGGCTGATCGAGGATCTGCCGTCGCAGTCGCCTGATCCGATCGGCATACCGGACGCTATGCTGATCCGCCCGATGCTCGTGATCGCGTTCGACGCTGTCGAGGATTCGCTCGCCATCGTCACGCCGGTGCGGCCGCAGGCGGGCGTCACGGCCAAGGCGGCGCTTGCGCGCGCCGTCGAGCGCCTCTCCGCGGTCGTCGACGCGCTCGACCGGCCGCTCGATAAATCGGCGGCCGCCCCCCATAGCGGGCCGCTCGACGTGGCGCCGCACTCGAACACCGCGTCGGACGAATTCAAGCGCATGGTGCTGGCGGCCAAGGAATACATCGCCGCCGGCGACATTTTTCAGGTCGTGCTGTCGCAACGCTTCGAGGCGCCATTCGCGCTGCCGCCGTTCGCGCTCTACCGCGCGCTGCGCCGGGTCAATCCGTCGCCGTATCTGTTCTTTCTCGAATTCGGCGCCTTCGCCATCGCCGGCTCGAGCCCCGAACCCATGGTCAAGGTGAGCGACGACACCGTCACCATCCGGCCGATCGCCGGCACCCGCCGGCGCGGCGCGACCCCACACGAGGATGCGGCGCTCGAAGCCGAGCTGCTCGCCGATCCCAAGGAGCGTGCCGAGCATCTGATGCTGCTCGATCTCGGCCGCAACGACGTCGGCCGTGTCGCCAAGATCGGCTCGGTCACCGTCACCGATCAGTTCTTCATCGAGCGCTACAGCCACGTGATGCACATCGTTTCCAATGTCGAAGGCGCGTTGCGCCCCGACCGCGACGTGCTTGATGCGCTGGCCGCCGGCTTCCCCGCCGGCACGCTCTCGGGCGCGCCGAAGGTGCGCGCCATGCAGATCATCGACGAATTGGAGAGGGAGAAGCGCTCGCTCTACGCCGGCTGCGTCGGCTATTTTTCCGCCGGCGCCGACATGGACACCTGCATCGTGCTGCGCACAGCGCTGGTCAAGGACGGCATCATGTACGTGCAGGCCGGCGCCGGCGTCGTCGCCGATTCCGACCCAGAATTCGAGCAGCAGGAATGTATCAACAAGGCGAAGGCGCTGTTCCGCGCCGCCGAAGAGGCCAAGCGTTTCGCCTCTGCCGCCGGGCGGGGGCAATGACGTCGCCCGCGCGGGCCGTTACTTCACGTCGGGATAAAGCCCGGACGCCTTGACCACGGCGCGGCCTTCTGCTCGGTCGGCCGGAAGCTCCTTGGCGAATTGTTCGGCCGAGGTCAGAACCGGCGTCAGCCCGCGGTTGATCAAAAACCTCTCCTGGAAATCTGGCTTCGACTCCACCGCGACGATCGCCTTGTTCAGCTTGTCGACGATCGGCTGCGGCGTGCCGGCCGGGGCGAAAATACCGAAAAAGGTCGCCGCGATGTGCTCCTTGTAGCCAGACTCCTTGAACGTCGGAATCTCGGGCGCTAGCGGCGAGCGCACGTCGCCGTCGATGGCAAGCCCCCTGATCTTGCCGTCGCGCAGGAACGCCACCAGGTTGCCGATGCCGAAGATCGCGACCTGGGCGGTGCCCGTAAGCATGGCGGTGACGGCGTCGCCGCCGCCCTTGAACGGAATGCGCACGATGTCGGTGCCGTTCTTCTTGTTGAACTCCTCCATGAAGGCGACCTTAGACAGCGACGGCGCCATGTAATTGAAGGTCTTCGGCTTGGCTTTGGCCGCCGCCGCGAGCTCGTCGAACGATTTGACGTTGAGCGACGCGCTCACCGCGAACACTTGCGTCAGATAATAGGGCCGTGCGATCGGCACCAGACGCTGCGCCGGATCGAAGTCGGACGGCTGGATCAGCGGATTGATGACGATGGTTTCGCCGGGAAGGATGCAGATGGTGTAGCCGTCGGGCGCGGAGTCGGCGCAGGCCTTGGCGCCGACGGTGCCCTCGGCGCCGATGCGGTCCTCGACCACGATCGAGGTGCCGAGCGCCGGTCCCATCTGCTCGCCGAGCGCGCGCATGAACAGATCGCTCAGGCCGCCCGGCCCCTGCGAGGCGATCGCCTTGATCGGCCGCGACGGATAGTCGTCGGCAACGGCGGACTGCGATGCCACAAACATCAGGCCGAGTGCGACGGCAAGTGTCCACCGCTGCATCATTTCCCGCATCGTGCAATTTGTTCTTCGCTTTTGTAACAATGCCGCATCAGGCGGGGCCGCGCGCATGCGGCGTAAACGCGCAGCGGCGCGGCGGGAGTGAGCAGTGTCCAATTACCCGATGAAGGTCGAAAAGGGAATTGCCGTGCGAATGCGCGACGGCGTGCGCATTTCGCTCGCCGTCTACCGACCCGACGCGCCCGGGCGCTTTCCGGCGCTGTTTGCCGCCTCGCCCTATCAATACGAGATGGACGAGGTGCCGGCCTATCCGCTGTTTCTGTGGCGCGAGACCGGCCCGATCGAATGGTATGTCGGCCAGGGTTACGCCTATGTGCATGCCGACGTGCGCGGTGCCGGCCAGTCGGACGGCGAATTCGAGTTCATGGGGCTCAACGAGCAGCAGGACTATGTCGAGTTGATCGCCTGGATTGTCGCGCAGGCCTGGTGCAACGGTCGCGTCGGCGGCATCGGCCAATCCTATTACGCCATGGCGCAGTGGCTGATGGCGACCTTGAACCCGCCGGGGCTCGCCTGCATCGCCCCCTATGATGGCCTCGTCGACCAGTATCGCGATTCGAACTACCACTGCGGCATTTACTGCTCGTACCGTTCGGTCTGGTACACGTCACTACGCGCCGACAATCAGCATCGCCTCGCCGGCCGCCACGGCCGGCCGCCGATGACCTTCGATCTGGTCGGCGAGATCATCAATCATCCGCTCGACGACGATTTCTGGCGGCAGCGCTCGCCCTATTGGCGGCTGGACAAGATCAAGTGTCCGGTGCTGTCGATCGGCCATTGGGGCAAGATGGGCCTGCACCTGCGCGGCAACATCCTCGGCTACGAAGAGGTCGCCGCGCCGAGGAAGCTCGTGGTCACCGGGGCCCGCAACACCTTCGAGGCGCACCGCATGTTCGACGAGGTCGAATTTCATGCGCGCGAGCTCAAGCCGTTTTACGACCGGCATCTGAAGGGCGCCAACAACGGCTTCATGGATTCTGAGCCGGTGAAGTTTTTCGTGCGCGGCGCCGATGCCTGGCGCGCCGAAGAAGAATGGCCGCCGCAGGCGACGCCGGTCGCCTATTATCTGCGCCAGGGGCCGTCGGGCAGCGTCACGTCGCTGAACGACGGCGCGCTGTCGACCAATACGCCTTCGGCCACCGAGGCGCCGACCAGCTACACCTATCCGGACTGGCAGTGGGTTAACGGCACCGCCGTGATCGGCGCCGACGGGCGGGTCGATCCGGCGCGCCGCGTGCTCACTTTCACCAGCGCGCCGCTTGCCGCCGATCTCGAAGCGATCGGGCCGATCGTGTTGAAGCTCTACGCGGCATCGACCGCGATCGACACCCAGTTCGTCGTCAAGCTCACCGACCAGCACCCGCAGGACGCGGCGGTGCACGCGGCCGGCGAGCAGCCGGCGTTCACGCCGGTATCAAAGGGCTGGCTGAAGGCGTCGCACCGCGAGAAGGACGCGGCGCGCTCGACGCCGCAGCGGCCGTTCTACACCCATTTAAATCCGCAGCCGCTCACGCCCGGCGAGATCTATCAGTTCGACATCGAGGTGCTGCCGATCGCCTATGTGTTCAAGAAAGGCCACCGCATCCGGCTCGAGCTTGCCAACGGCGACTCGCCCGCGACCGACGGCGTGTTCAACCACCCCTATCATCCGTCATTGATGGGCACCGACACGATCTATCACGACGGCGCACACGCTTCTGCGCTGATCCTGCCGGTGATGACGGTAAACCGGGATTCGTGACGCGGCCCGTCCGCTGGGAAGCTAACGCTGCGATCTAATGCCGGTCGAAGCCGCGCCGCGCCCTTGCCGGCCCGTGGCTACCGTGCGTCACCATGCAGCCGAGAAAAATCCAGCCGGCCATAGCGGCAAGAATGAGCCAGAGCTCGATGTCGACAGCCATGTCGTCCTCCATCATGGCCGCCCCTAACTCATTGAACCGCGGGCGCAGCAAATGGCTCCCGACCGAATGTCGCAGTGTAGGAATGTCGCAGGCGGATCGCGCGCATAAAAGGTTCTTGTGGCGCGATAGACAAGCCGAATGACTTTACGGCGCGAGTGGTACCAGCGCCGCGCGCAACGGCGCGCTGGAGATCATCATCAAGCCGCTGAACGCCTGGCTGAGCTCGAGAATGAGGAACATCGCGCACGACGACAGCCCGAACAGGCACGGGAAGCTGAACGTCGTCGGATTGAGCTCCGCGAACAGGCTGAAGCTCGCAAAGATGATAACCAGCCAGAACACCAGGATGGCGATGAAGGGTCCGGGAATGGCGTTGTCGGCTTCGGCAAAGAGCAAGAGGCGAGTTTGCGCCAAGGTCATTGACCACCTGTATAGCGCGCGACTGTAGGGCTTTCTGCGTCTCGTTCTGCGGCGTCCAGCACAAAGATGATCGCCGACAATGTCACCGAGCTCATGACCGATCCCGCACGGCTCAATGGGATTAAGCTGAATGCATCCGCTTAAGGGCCCGGACAGCGCTGATAGGTCTTCTCATCGTCAAAGGTCGTGCCGATCGAGGCCTTGTCGCCGCCGAGTGATCGGACGATCAGATTCGTAGCGTGGAATTTCCCAGGCTGCACAGCATCGGCGCACCGCCCCCGCGCCGCGTAATACGGCCCCGACTGGCCGGCCCGCTCGACCACCGTGTCTACGGTGCAAGTGCCGTCGGCATCGATGAATTTGTCCGACGCGATCGTGACGTTCGACTTGTCTGCCGACGCGCAATTTTCCGCCTTCAGCGCCCAGGTGCCGACGACGGTCGCAGCAAACGTAGAGTGGTGAACTTCGTCGGCGGGCGCGGCCGAGATCACCGAAAGCAACGCCGTTGCGGCTAGAACGAGCAAACGCAGCAAGTTTGTCCCCCTTTCGGCACGATTAAGTCGCGGCGAATTTGTAACCGCTGCCGGCCCGGTGCACCCGATAGGTCGAGGGCATCGGGAAATGGCTCATGCACAGCAGCGTCGGCGCTTCGCTGAAGCGGTCGAACACCTTGCGCCGCGTTTGTCCGGCCTGCGGCGAGTCGTAATCGGCCATCATGCCCATGTCGGGATATTTGCCCTGCAGCGGCGAATGAATCATATCCCCGGTGATCAGCGCATCCGCGCCGGGGCGGCCGACCAGGACGGAGAAATGGTCGATGGTGTGGCCGGGCGTCGGAATGAACTGCACCTGTTCGTTGAAGGCAAAGTCGCTTTTGACGAGCTCAACCCGCTTGGCGGCGACGATCGGCAAGACTGAATCCGTAATCCACGGCACGCTCGCGGGATTTTCCTTCTCACGCTGCGTCCAATGCTCGAACTCGCGCTCCGCCATTATGTAGCGCGCCTTGGGAAAGGTCGGCACCCAGCGGCCGCTGTTGAGCCGCGTGTTCCAGCCGACGTGGTCGCCATGCAGATGCGTGCACATCACGTAGTCGATGTCGTCGAAGGTAAGCCCCGCCGCCTTGAGCGCCGTCTCGAAGCGGTCGGAATTCATCATATTCCAGAATGGCCGCGTCGGCCGCGGCTTGTGATTGCCGACGCACGAGTCGACGAGGATATTGTGATGCGGCGTCTTGATGACGAAGCTCTGGATACACAGCACCAGCTTGTCCGCTTCGTCGACATAATGCGGCTGCAGCCACGACCGGTTCTCGTCAAGCAGCTCCTTAGTCAGCGCGGGGAAAAATCCCAGCGCGTCGAAGAACGAGCCCTGCTGCTCGACCACGGGATGAATGGTGAGGTCTTTCAGCGCGATCGGCGTCGGCATCGGATACCCCGGCGTGGCGACAAATTCTCGCCGATGTTAGCGGGCGGCTGCACCAGCGCAAGCCCACGCTGCCGCGGGCGCCGCGCCGCAAAGACCTGCCAGACCGTCGGGTGACTAATGGCGCGCGTGCGCCGGGACGCCGGAGTCTTCCCACCCGCGCCGATTTCGCCTAAGCCATAGCGCATCCAGGCTGTAGGCGCCGGCGCCGAACACCACGACGAAGAGCATCCCGCCCATCATCGACAGATGGCCAAAAAATGTCGACGCCTCGGTGCGCGCAGCCGCAGCTGGCGCCGCCCAAAACGCGTGGAAAATGACCGCAAGCACCAGAGTATAGAAGAACAGGGCCGCGGCTGCCCAGCGCGTAAAGAGTCCCGCGATCAGGAGCAGACCCGCGCCGATTTCCATAAGGACGGCGCCCCAGACCAGCAGGTCCGGATACGGAATGCCGTGGTTGCGCATGTTCGCCGCGGTCGCGGCGATGGCGCCGAGCTTATTGATTCCGCCGCGCAAAAAGATCAGCGCGATCAAAACCCGACCGAGAACCAAAAGCGATGACGTAGCAGGTTGCATGACACCAATCCGGGAAACGTCACGGGCCGCCCACCCCGCCCACCGATAAACACCGTGGCCCGGGATTTGTTCACGACCAGGCGCGGACGGGAACTCGCGCCCCAAGCGCGAATGTTACTTGTTCGCCGCCGGATCGCGGTGGATCGGGTCGACCCACAGCACGGTCTCCGGCTTTTCGACGGGCTCGATGTCGAGATTGATGGCGATCGCCTCACCGTCGCTGCGCACCAGCACGCATTCCAAGATCTCGTTCAGGCTGGCGTTGATCTCCTGGTGCGGCACGTAGGGCGGAATGAAGATGAAATCTCCGGGATTGGCCTCGGCGATGAACTCCAAATGCTCGCCCCAGCGCATGCGCGCCTTGCCGCGCACCACATAGATGATGCTCTCGAGATGGCCGTGATGGTGCGCGCCGGTCTTGGCGTCCGGCTTGATGGTCACAGTGCCGGCCCACAGCTTCTGCGCGCCGACGCGGGCGAAATTGATTGCGGCCTTGCGGTCCATGCCCGGCGTCGACGGCACGTTGGGATCGAGCTTGTTGCCGGGAATGACGCGGACGCCGTCGTGCTTCCAGCGGTCGGCAGCGGGGCCATGCGCATGATCGTGGGTCATGGTGCATGATCCCACAAATCCACATCACTCGCTATCGGTTTGTCGGCGACCGCGAAAGGCAAAGGCTTCAGCAGTCGCAGCGAGGAACGCGCGAACGCTCTACTGCGGCACCATGCCGGAGAAGCCGGCCGGATTGTTGGCGAGAACCTGAAAATCCTGCATGCGCCGAGCGGCGCCGCCGATCTGCTGGACCGCATCTGCGGCAACGAAGCGCCGGATTTCCTGCGCGTCGATGTGCGGCGCGAGACTGAAATTGTTGGGATTGATCGGCGGCCAGGCGATCGCCGCCGTCGGCAGTGCGATCGCGGCATCGCCGACGATGGCCTCGTGCGCGACGTAACGTTGGGCGACCAACACCGCGCCCACCATGACCGCGACGGCGACCAACAACGAATGACGCATGGCAGAACCTTGACCCGGAGTTCGAAAAGCGGCCACCCTAGGCCGGCCGCCTCAACGGATCGTCGACGAATTCGTTCGAGTTTTGCGTAAATACGAGCCGCGGTGGGAGCGCGACTTACTCCCCGCTGTTATCGTCGGCCTCTTCAGTCAGGCGCTCCACTGACGCTACCTTCTCGCCTTCGGCGGTGGTGAAGACGATGACGCCTTGGGTCGAGCGGCCGGCGATGCGGATGCCGTCGACCGGACAGCGGATCAGTTGCCCGCCGTCGGTGACCAGCATGATCTGGTCCTGCTCCTCGACCGGGAACGAGGCCACGATGCGGCCGTTCTTCTCGGTGACCGCCATGGCGACGATGCCTTTGCCGCCGCGGCCGGTGGTGCGGTACTCATAGGAAGACGTGCGTTTGCCAAAGCCTTTTTCCGAGATGGTCAGCACGAACTGCTCGGCCGCCGACATTTCCACGTAGCGCTGCTCGCCAAGCTCGATCTGGCCCTCGGCCTCCTCGGCGTCGATCCCGCTCTCCTCGGCCTCGCCGTTGCCGTTCCCTCCGCGGCGCACCGCGTTGGCGCGCTTCAGATACGCGGCACGCTCGTCGGCGGTAGCCTCGATATGGCGCAGGATCGACTGCGAGATCAGCTTGTCGCCTTCCGCGAGATTGATGCCGCGCACGCCCATCGAGGTGCGGCCCTGAAACACGCGCACGTCGCTGACGGCGAAGCGGATGCACTGCCCGGCGGCCGAGGTGAGCAGCACGTCGTCGTTCTCGGTGCAGATCTGCACGTCGACGATGGCATCGCCCTCGTCGAGCTTCATGGCGATGATGCCGGAGCGGCGCACGTCGACGAAATCCGACAGCTTGTTGCGGCGCACGGTGCCGCGGGTGGTGGCGAACATCACGTCGAGCTTGTCCCAGGACGCTTCGTCCTCGGGCAGCGGCATGATGGTGGTGATATTTTCGCCGTGCTCGAGCGGCAGGATGTTGATCAGCGCCTTGCCGCGCGCCTGCGGCGCGGCCTGCGGCAAGCGCCATACTTTCTCTTTGTAGACCTTGCCGTGGGAGGAGAAGTACAGCACCGGCGTGTGGGTCGAGGCGACGAACAGCCGGGTGACGAAATCCTCCTCGCGGGTCTGCATGCCGGAACGGCCCTTGCCGCCGCGCTTCTGCGAGCGATAGGTCGACAACGGCACGCGCTTGACATAGCCGGCATGGGAGACGGTGACGACCATGTCCTCGCGCTGGATCAAATCCTCGTCTTCCATCTCGCCTTCCTGATCGACGATCAGGGTTTTGCGCGGCGTGGCGAATTCCTTTTTGATGGCGGCGAGCTCGTCCTTGATGATGGCCTGGATGCGGACGCGCGAGCGCAGAATTTCGAGATAGTCGGCGATCTCAGTGGCGAGTTTGTCGAGCTCGGCTTTGATCTCGTCGCGGCCGAGGGCCGTGAGCCGCTGCAGGCGCAGATCGAGGATGGCCTTGGCCTGCTCGGCGGAAAGCTTCGTGGTGCCGGCGGGCGACACCGCGTGGCGCGGATCGTCGATCAGGGTGACCATGGCGGCGACGTCGCGCGCCGGCCAGTCGCGCTTCATCAATTCGTCGCGCGCCTCGTTGGCGTCCTTGGCGGCGCGAATGAGCTTGATCACCTCGTCGATATTGGCGACCGCGATGGCAAGTCCGACCAGCACGTGGCCGCGGTCGCGCGCCTTGCCGAGCAGATGCTTGGTGCGCCGATAGATGACCTCTTCACGGAAGGCGATAAAGGAGGACAACAGGTCCTTCAGGTTCATCACCTGCGGCCGGCCGGCCTCCAGCGCCACCATGTTGGCGCCGAACGAGGATTGCAGCGCGGTGAAGCGGTAGAGCTGGTTGAGCACCACGTCGCCCACCGCGTCGCGGCGCAATTCGACCACCACGCGATAGCCGTCGCGATCGGACTCGTCGCGCAGCGCGCCGATGCCCTCGATCTTCTTGTCGCGCACCAGTTCGCCGATGCGCTCGACCAGGTGCGCCTTGTTCACCTGGTAGGGAATTTCGGAAATGACGATGGCCTCGCGCTCCCCGCGCAGGGTCTCGAACTCGACCTTGCCGCGCATCATGATGGAACCGCGGCCGAGATGGTAAGCAGCGCGGATGCCCTGCCGGCCCAAGATGATGCCGCCGGTCGGGAAATCGGGGCCGGGCACGATGCCGATCAGGTCGTCGATGCCGAGCGCCGGATTGTCGATCAGCGCCACGCAGGCGTCGATCACCTCGCCGAGATTGTGCGGTGGGATATTGGTCGCCATGCCGACGGCGATGCCGCCGGCGCCGTTGACGAGCAGGTTCGGAAAGCGCGCCGGCAGCACCACCGGCTCGCGCTCGGAATTGTCGTAGTTGGGCTGGAAGTCGACGGTGTCCTTGTCGAGATCCTCGACCAGCGCGCCAGCGACGCGTTCGAGCCGCACCTCGGTGTAGCGCATGGCCGCCGGCGCATCGCCGTCGACCGAGCCGAAATTGCCCTGGCCGTCGATCAGCGGCAGGCGCATGGAGAAATCCTGCGCCATGCGCACCAGCGCGTCGTACACCGCCTGGTCGCCGTGCGGGTGATATTTGCCGATGACGTCGCCGACCACGCGCGCCGACTTGCGGTACGGCTTGTTCCACTCGTAGCCGTTCTCGTGCATCGAATAGAGGATGCGCCGGTGCACCGGTTTGAGCCCGTCGCGCGCATCCGGCAGCGCCCGCGCCACGATCACGCTCATAGCGTAATCGAGATAGCTCTTCTTCATCTCCTCTGTGATCGAGACGGGGCGAATGTCGGAGGGACCCTCGTCGGCGGGCGGGAGATTGTCGTCGTCGGCCACGTGAAGCCCTGCTTGCTGTTTTGGGCAAAAATCCCACACGAATCGGGACTGAATTTCATAGCCGATCGGGGCCCAAAACGCCACCTTTATCGGCCTCTTGCAGATGGTATTTTCTATATCTATTTCAAGGTCTTATTACGGGAACTTCCGAGCGATTTCGCAACCGCCTGGTGCCCCAGCAACATCGTGACACGGGGCGCCGGAATCGTCCGCTGCGGGGTGTCAAAAGGGCACGGCCATGCTCATCGATTTCGCCATTTCGGCTCTGATTACCCTCCTCGTCGTTGTCGACCCGGTCGGCCTGACGCCGACCTTCCTCGCAGTCACTGAGGGCTTGCCGCGCGCGGCCCGCCGCAGCGTCGCCATGCGCGCGAGCCTCATCGCCGGCGCGATCTTGATCGGCTCGGCCCTGATCGGCGACTGGCTGCTGCACACGCTGTCGATTTCTCTGTCGGCGTTCCGCATCGCTGGCGGATTGCTGCTGTTCTCGATTGCCTCCGAAATGGTGTTCGGCGTGCGCATCCGCCGCGAGGGCGAAGCCGCCGAGGAGGCGGTCGAGGAGCACGTGCGCAACATCGCCGCCTTCCCGCTGGCGATTCCCCTCCTCGCCGGCCCCGGCGCCATCACCGCGACCGTGCTGCTCGCCGGTCGCGCTGGCGGCGATCCGGCGCTGATCACGCTGCTCATCGGTGTCGTGGTCGCGGTCGGCGCCGGCTGCCTCGTCGCGTTCCTGCTCGCCGACCGGATCGCCCGGTTCCTCGGACTGACCGGCAATATCGTGCTGTCGCGGCTTCTCGGTGTGCTGCTCGCGGCACTCGCGGTGCAATACGTCGTCGACGGTGTGCGCGCCGTGCTCGGCTGAGGCGCTAAGGCTTCTTTAAAAGTTCACGCTTCGCTAAGCGCGGATGGCGCGCGCCGTCGCTGGAGATCGGGTCATGGCTACGTGACAAAGCCATTTGAGGTGCGCGCCGCGCGCCCGGCCGACATCCCTGCGCTGATGCGCCTGAAGCGGCTATTGGCGGAGGGCGAGAATGCGCTGCACGCGGTGCGCGCCACCGAAGCCGACTGGCTGCGCGACGGCTTCGGTCCCGGCGCCGGCTTCGCCACCTTTGTCGCCGAAGACGCAAACGGTGTCGTCGGCATGGCGACCTGCAGCCTCTTTCTGCAAGACCTGTTCGTCGAGCCCCATGCCCGCCAGCATGGCGTCGCCAGCGCACTCGCGGCCCGGGTGGCGGCGCTCGCCCGCGACATCGGCAGCCCGATTCGTCGGGCTCACGGTGCATGCCGAGAATCCGGCGCGGAACTTTTATCTCGGCAACGGCTTCCAGTCGCTGCCGCAATGCCTGACCTTCGTGCTCGCGGGAGGAGCGCTCGAAGCGCTGGCCGATCGGGACCGGCGACCGTTGCGCTTGCCGGCTGAAGCGCGCTTCACTCCAAGCGCGGCTGCCACACCATCAGCAGCATCAGCACGGTCATGCCGCTGACAAGCACGGCCGCCAGCATGAACCAGATGCCGAACATCCGTGCATAGGCCTCGGGCAATGGCGCGCGCTTGAGCGCCGCTTCGCGCGTAATGTTGCGCAGGCGGATTTCGACGCGGACGACGACGAGCCAGACCGCAACGATCGCGACATAGAGCGCGAGCGACGCGTAGAGCCAGAATTCATTGAGGAGATTGAGCCCGATCGCCCAGGCCAGCGGGAATCCCGCGATCGGCTGCATCGCGATCGCGCCGGCGACGACGAACAGCTCGATGCGCACCGCAAATTGCGCGACCAGCGCCACCACCGAAGGGTTGCGGGCACGATGGGCCAGCAGCATGAAGCCGGCGACGCCGAGCCAGGCGCCGTACATCACCGCGGCGCTCAGCACGTGCACGAATTTGATGGCAAGGATGAGATTGATCATCGCGCCGGCGCCGCGTCGAGATTGCCGAGCGAAGCGTCAGAACGGAATTTCGTCGTCCATGTCACCGCGCCCGCCGCCGCGGGCACCGGCGCCGGCCGCGGCCGCCACTTTGCGCGTCGGGCCGGGCGAGCCGAAATCGCCGCCACCCTCGTCGGCGCCGAAATCGCCGCCGGCGCTGCCGGCGCGGTCAAGCAAGGCGAGCTCGCCCCGGAAGCCTTGCAGCACCACCTCGGTCGAATAGCGGTCCTGGCCCGACTGATCCTGCCATTTGCGCGTCTGCAGGGCGCCCTCGATGTAAACCTTGGAGCCCTTCTTCAGATACTGCTCGGCGATGCGGCACAGGTTCTCGTTGAAGATGACGACGCGGTGCCACTCGGTTTTTTCCTTGCGCTCGCCGGTCGCCTTGTCGCGCCAGGAATCGGAGGTGGCGAGGCGCAGATTGGCCACCGGACGGCCGTCCTGGGTGCGACGAATTTCCGGATCGGCACCCAGATTGCCGATCAGGATCACTTTGTTGACGCTTCCCGCCATGACTGTCTCCGCTTTCCCGATATATGCGCTGCGCTGCCTGCTGCCTTGGGCTGACACGTCAACCTAGTGCCGGACCGTCCCGTTGCACCAGTGCGCGAGGCGCCGCCGTCGCCGCTTTCCACACAGACCTTTCGTAGCGTTTCGCAGCAGCTGCGGGCCTATCGTCCATGTTCTTATTTTGTTCTTTGCCCTGCCGCAAGAACAATTCGCCATCGCAGCAATATCCTCCGACCAAGATGCTCGAGGTGTGGCTTCTGCGCCAAGGACAAACTAGAGCAAAATCAGATACTTACTGGCTAGAGGAAATCAGTGATCGCTCTAGCGCCAAGTGAAGCGGTAGTTCACTCCCGCGGTGACCATCTGCAGCGAAGAGTTCACTGAGACCGGGAATGGACCGATCCCGAAAGGTCCACCCGGCGTACCAGCACCCGGCGGCGGACCAGTAACAGTAAGGGTCGAGTAGCTCAGATTGTTAAAGGTGTAGGTTTTGGTGCCGAATCCGAGGTAATCGTACTCAACTCTGATCGAGAGATTCTCGTTCATGCCGTACTCAAACCCGACACCGGCCACAAAACCGGTACGCGTATCTGTGAGTGTTTGCTGAGTGAGGACGCCGCCGAGACAAGCGATCGCGCCCCCACCCGGACTGGTCCCGCAGGTCGTACTCACACCAGCGGGCGGCGACGTGGAAGTCACGGACTGCGTATAGTTTGCATGCATCCAGGCGGCGCCGCCCTTGGCATAAAATAACAGGTCATTGACAGCGTAGCCGATGCGTCCAGCTGCGGTGGCGAGCCATGGCGCCGCGTCGGTCGACTGTTGAAAAAGGCCTATTGCGCCGCCCGAAACTGCCGCAGGTGTCTTCTGCGTACCGGAGAGGTTGGTCGCGTACCAGGCGCCCTCAAATCCGACGACTACCGGCGAGAACTGAACGTTGAAACCGGCCTGCGCGCCGCCGATAACGCCAAAGGGGCTGACCTTAGTCTGAACGCCCAAGTTCTGGAATACTGTAGCCGCCGTCGTGGTGACGCCGTCGTTCATCCAAGTGCCGCCGACATTGCCGCCAATGTAAATGCCGCTCCAGTCGTACACCGGTGGGTAATATGCGGGCGGCGGATAGGCTGGCGCGGGCACCGGCAGGTCGGCAGCCGACGCCGCCGTCGCCGCGAAGCTCGCGGCAAGGACGCACCATGCCAGAAGACCGGGACTTGGACGCCTCATGCGGTACCCTCAGACGCAACGGCGTTTACGCCTTTGCCGGCAGTACAGTCGGTCGGGAAGCCATTGGATAGTGCAAAAAAGCAACACCCTTGCGGAATCCGCGGGGTTTGTGGATCGTGGCCACTTGGCGTGGAGCGGTCGGCTCAAAGTTGCCTACTGGAAGTTGCTGCCTCGACGGCTGGCGCTTCCCGTTCGCTACTCAGCTAAGAACGGCGCCAGGGGCGGCTTTGACAATGGCCCTTTGACCGCGCGCACCGAATAGTTGCCGAGCATAATCTTGAATCTCTGTTTCTTGCATGTTGAGCCTCTTTGTTTGGCGGGCATTTCGTCAAAATAAAATTACTGCGATCACGCGATTGGGCCTTGATCCAAATCAACGGCCGCCCCGCCCGCATTTCGGCGTCGGTTTGTGCCGGGTAGTTTTTGCGCCTAGCCCGCTGGCGCGATTGCGCGGCTTATAAGCCTCCATTACGTCGATGCCCGCACGCGCTCACGTCCTGGTCAGCCAGATCGACCGAACCCAAGATAAGCTTGCCCAACCGACCATCGAGCCCTGCGAAAGCTCTTTCTGCCGGTCCCTTGATTGATGAAACAGTTCGACGCTTAAAGTCATTGTGCAGCCTGCGCAGAATTCCGGGAATACACCCTGCCCCGCGCTGGCAAAGCCGCCCCGTTCTCACTATGTTCGTGAACGATCACCGAAAACCGGTCCGGCAA
>Ga0306923_10001685_pt1 | contig 19705 bp, 19 predicted proteins | sample sta12Can44000108_FD_203841 | JGI IMG/M metagenome (GOLD analysis project Ga0306923, IMG submission 203841) | Lab enrichment of tropical soil microbial communities from Luquillo Experimental Forest, Puerto Rico - statanox.12C.anox.44.000.108 (v2)... | ecosystem: Environmental > Terrestrial >... | reverse complement strand
AGACGGCGGCGGTGACCGGCATCCTGATCGCGCTGATCACGACCTCCATCGTCGTCATCCTGAAGGTGTGGTAGGCCATGGCGAAGAAGAAATCGGCTGTGGCACAGGCCCGCGCTGCGGCGGCCGCCAAGAAGGGCGGCGGCGGTGGGGCCGGCATGAACAAGATCGTCGTGCTGATGATCCTGGGCGCCCTGGTGCCGTTTTCCCTGCCCACCGTGATCATGCTGTTCTTCTGCATGCTGCCCACCATGGCCGCCTGGGCCAGCGAGAAGGGGGCCAACAAGTATGCCTGGCTGTGCGTGGGTGGCCTGAACTTCGCCGGCGTGATCAAATTCCTGTTCGACCTGTGGTTCGGTGTCCATACCCTGGACGAATCATTCAACATGCTGTCCGATGCCAGCGTGCTGCTGTGGTCCTACGGCGCTTCCGCCATCGGCTGGCTGCTTTACACCGTGCTGCCGCCCATGGTGTCGTCCTGGCTGGACTTCACCACCGAGCGCCGTGTCGCCGCCCTGAAGGCCGCCCAGAAGCGGCTGATCGAGGATTGGGGTGACGAGGTGACCAAGAAGAACGCATGAAAAAGGCGCCTCGCGGCGCCTTTTTCATGCAAGGGCCAATCGGTGGGGTCAGTGGCTGCTGCCCTGCTGGTCGATGGCCGCGTTCTTCATGGACTTCTGCAGCTTTTCGAAGGCGCGAACCTCGATCTGGCGGACGCGCTCGCGGCTGATGCCGTAGTGCTGAGACAGGTCCTCCAGCGTCACCGGATTGTCCTTCAGCCGGCGCTGGGTGAGGATGTGGCGCTCACGCTCGTTCAGCGAACGCAACGCGGTGGTCAGCAGCTTGCGCCGCCGGCCCATTTCCTCGCGCTCCGCCAGTTCGGTTTCCTGGTCGTCGCGCTCGTCCACCAGCCAGTCCTGCCATTCGCCTTCGCCATCGGCGCGCACCGGCGCGTTCAGGCTGTGGTCGGGGCTGGACAGGCGGCGGTTCATGCTGACCACGTCCGCCTCGGCCACGTCCAGTTCCTGGGCGATGGCGCGGACATTCTCGGGCGACAGGTCGCCGTCCTCGATGGCCTGCATCTGGCCCTTCAGCTTGCGCAGGTTGAAGAACAGCTTCTTCTGCGCGGCCGTCGTGCCCATCTTCACCAACGACCACGAATGCAGGATGTATTCCTGGATGGCCGCGCGGATCCACCACATGGCGTAGGTGGCGAGGCGGAAGCCGCGATCGGGATCGAAGCGCTTCACCGCCTGCATCATGCCCACGTTGCCTTCCGAGATGAGCTCGCCCATGGGCAGGCCGTAGCCGCGGTAGCCCATGGCGATCTTGGCGACCAGGCGCAGATGGCTGGTGATCAGCTTGTTGGCGGAGTCATAGTCGCTGTGGTCCCGGAAGCTCTTGGCGAGCATGTACTCTTCCTCGGGCCCCAGCATGGGGAACTTGCGGATTTCCTGAAGGTAGCGCGAGAGGTTGCCCTCGGGCGCCAGGGATAGGGTGGGAGATATGGCCGTCATCTCTCAATCTCCTCGTCTTGCGCATGGGCGAAGAGGGGGGATCCGCCCACACGCGACAGCCCCTGCGGTCAAGGGCCCGTCATCTCGGTGCAATCATCTTTGCATCAGAATGGCACAGTTGGGAGGTCAAGTATAGGTATATTTACATGGTTTCTAGAAATGCTACTAATGCGCTGATGTCGCTTGGCAATTCGCTCACGAAACGGACTACCTCGCCGGTGGAAGGATGTTTAAACCCGAGTAGGTAGGCATGCAAAACTTGGCGGGGGAACCCTGCCAGCCGACGTCGGCCTTCATCCGGTATAGCTTTGAGCTTTGCCGCACGCGAGCGACCGTAAGTCTGATCCCCCACAAGGGGATGGCCAATGGACGTCATGTGCACGCGGATTTGGTGGGTGCGCCCGGTGGATAGCCGGCACTCCACCAAGCTAATGGCCCCCGAGGCGTACGGTCTGATCACTCGATAGCGGGTGTGCGCGTGCTTTCCGCCATGAGTCACGATCGCCATTTTCTTTCGGTCTTGGGGTGAACGCCCGATATTTCCCTCAATTTCACCTTGTGCGGGAGAAGGTACCCCCCACACCATCGCCTTATACGCGCGCTCCAGCGAGTGGCTGGCGAATTGTTCCGACAGCGCATGGTGGGCGCGGTCATTCTTGGCTACCACCAGCAACCCGCTGGTATCCTTGTCGATCCGGTGCACGATGCCGGGACGCTTCACCCCGCCGATGCCCGACAGCGAATCACCGCAATGGGCCAGAAGTGCGTTGACCAAGGTCTGGTCGGGGCTGCCGGGCGCGGGATGCACGACCATGCCGGCCGGCTTGTCGATGACGATCAGGTCGTCATCCTCATAGACCACCGCCAGGGCGATGTGCTGGGCTTCCGGTTCGGCCGGCTGGTCGGGTGGCAGGGTCACGGCGTATTCCTGGCCGGCTTTGACCTTGGCCGAGGCGTCGGCTATGGTCGCGGAGCCCAGGTCCACCTGTCCCAGCTCGATCAACTGCTTGATGCGGGTGCGCGACAGATCGGGCAGGCGCGCCGACAGCCATTTGTCCAGCCGCTGGCCGGTTTCCTCGGGAGCGACGGGGGCGGGGGACAGCAAAGTGGGTTCGGGCGGCATCGGGCTTCTCGACAGGTTCAATGCGGGGATTGAAGTGCAAGGCATCAAGGCGATCAAGGCTCTGGTTGTTTTCATGGGCCTATTGTTGGTCACCGGCCTGGCCGTGCTGGGCTGGGGCCTGTCCAATACCGCCGGCAAGGTGGGCAAGCCGCGGCCGCAGGTGACGGTGGCGGGGGCCGAGTTCGCCACGGTGAATGTGCCGGTGCCCGCCGGCGCCCGCGTCGAGCAGGTGCTGGTGGCGGGCGAGCGCGTCGTGCTGCGGCTCACCGGCGGCGGCGCCGAGCGCCTGCTGGTGCTCGACCCTGCCGACGGCAAGGTGGCGGGCAGCTTCGTGCTGGTGCCCGAAGCTCCGGCGGGACGCTGATCATGATCCTACAGACCGATACCGCCCAGTTGAAGGCCATGGTGGACGCTGCCGAGGCCGCCTGGCCCGCCGAGGCCTGCGGCCTGATCATCGGCCGCGGCAAGGGCCAATTGGTGCGGGTGACCCGGGTGGTGCCGGCGCCCAACCTGCTGGCCGCCAGCGGCGACCGCTTCGAGCTGGACCCGGCCGTGCGCATCCAGGTCGAACGCGAACTGCGCGAGGCCGGCGGCAAGGACCGTATCATCGGCCACTACCATTCCCACCCCGACGGCAGCTCCGAGCCCTCGGCCACCGATCGCGCCTCGGCGCACGAGCCTGATTTGGCCTGGGTCATCATCGGCGTGGTCGACGGCCAGGCCATCCACACCCAGGCCCACCGCATGGATTCCAAGCGCAACGCCTTTCGCCCGGTGCCCATGCGGATTTCCAAAAAAAGTGCTTGCGCGACGCCTGAGCTTTCGGCATAAAGCGGGCCTCGCGCCGAAGACGTCCCCATCGTCTAGAGGCCTAGGACACCGCCCTCTCACGGCGGCAACCGGGGTTCGAATCCCCGTGGGGACGCCAATTTCCATACCTCGTTGAAATCGCTGGGCACTTTAAGGTGCCATGAGACCGTGTGACTCACGTCGGTGATACACGGGGACGCCCCATGGCGGCACCATACCTGCTCAAACGCCGCGCCGGATGGTATCTGCGGCTGCGCATTCCGGTGGAACTGGCGCCGCTGCTCGGCAGCCATTTGACCCGAACCTTAAGAACGCGCGACTATGGCGAAGCCCGGCGCCGCGCGGTCCTCGCCGTCGCCCGGCTGTACACCTGCTGGCAAGAAGCGGAGGGTGTCATGGCCTCCCATCGGCCGCCCTCAGACGGTTCGCTCACCGCCGACGACTATATCCGCCTCGGCCGCCAACGGCTGCAGGCCCGGCTGGTGGCGGGCGCCGCCGATCTGCGCGCCCGTCTCGCCGGTGAGATCGAGGCCGCGATTGCCAGCGCGCAGACGGCCTGCGAAACCGTGCCGACACCGATGGATCACCGCGCCGTCGCGCTGGCCGAGGCGCGCCATCTGGGCCGCCTGGAGGGGCTGCGCGAGGCGATGACGGCCCTGGGATCCGCTTCTGCGCCAGCGTCGGCACGGCCGGTCGCCGCAGCATCCTCGTCGCCACCCTCTGGCGGGCGGCGGGAAAGCACGGCGCCGTGGCCATCGCTGATCGAGCGCTTCTTTACCGCACGTCCTAGCCTGGGCGCGCGGGCGGTGGTGAGCCATCGCCAAGCTTTTGTCGAATTCGCGGCGCTGATCGGGGCTAAGCCTGTTGGCCAGGTGAGCAAGGGCGACGTCGCTCGCTACGCTGAGTGGCTAGAGACCAAGACCAACGGTCGCAACGGCCGCGCCCGGTTGGCTCGTACTACGCTGGTCAAGAAGTTGCAGCACATCCGCAGTTTCTTCGCCTGGGCCGAGGAGAAGGCCTATATCGGGTCCAGCCCAGCCCTCGGGGTGCGCCCGCGCACCCAATCCCGCCAGGAACGGACCGACGAAGGGCGACGGGCCTTCACCGAAGCAGAGTTGGAGCGCCTGTTTGCCTCGCCGCTGTTCATTGGCTGCGCCGGTGCCCGCTGCCGCAGTGTGCCCGGGACGCTGATCCTGCGCGACGAGCGCTACTGGTTCTTCCTCGTCGCCCTGCTGACCGGCGCTCGCATTGAGGAACTGGCCGAGGCGCCGAGCACGCTGGTCATGCTCGGCGACGTCGCCTGCCTCGATTTGCGCGCCGCTGCCACCAAAACCGGCAATGCCCCGCGCCTGGTGCCGATCCTACCCGCCCTCTCGCAGCTCGGCTTTCTTACCTGGGCGGCCGACAAACGGGCGGCTGGCGCTGCCAAGCTGTTCCAGGGCGGCGCCGCCTGCGCCGACTGGAGCAAGTGGACCAACCGTTATCTTGACGCCATCAGGCTCGACGCCCCCGACACCGCCACGTACTCGCTCCGCCACAGCTTCCGCCAGATGCTGCGGGCTGCCCGTATCGGTGACGAGTTGATGAACAAGGTGTTTGGCCACGCTGCAAAGGGCAAGGGGATAAACGACACCGGCGCGCGCTACGGCCGAGCGCTGTCGATACAAGAGGCACGGCTCGTCGCCACGACGGTTCGGCCGCCTCTCGCGCTCGATCATCTCGAAACTGGTCCCGCAGGCAATAGTTAGCCACTGAGTGTAGCCCCCTGTACCGCCAGGCGCAGGTGCTGTACGTGAGGGAGCTGCGTGAATCCTCCTGAAAGCTGCGGTTTCCGGCGAGCGTTTGGGGCGGTCATGGTGTGTGCGGCAAAACTAGTGTTTGCCGAATTTGCTTGAGCACTGAATCCACCAAAAGTTTAAAATGTGTGCGAGGCTGAGCTTTTCGTTCGAGCGGGCCCATCATTGGATGCGCCGTGATGCCACAAGGGGCCGGGGATCACCGGGCAGCCTGTCACAACGTCTCACACCATCGGAGCGTTCATCGTAATGTCGGCCTGCCAGAGTTGAGCCTTGATCGATCTTCCCGCCCGCCTCGCCGAGGCGCTCGCCTGGAAATTGGCTCTTACGGTTAACCGCCTTCTACAGCCGCCAGGCACCGCCGATGATCGTGCCTCGATAACTGGGTTGCTGCGTGAGGTGAGGGCAGCCCAAGCCGACGGGTGGCGCATGGCTCGCTCCGACCTCCTTGCCGAGGCGGAGACCGAGTTGGCCCGCATTCGGGAGATGCCGGAAGTGCTTGAACTTAAGCGGTGTCGGGACGAGTTCATGGCCCACACGGTGCTGGGTTGTGAGCGGAAAGGAATGCAGACCCTCGCCGTGCAGGACCTTTCCGAAGCGGTCGAGCAGGTCGTCAATGACTTCCATTTTGCCATCACGGGCGAGCCGTCACCGCTCCATGACCGCTCCATGGATTGGCTGGAATGGGCCGGAGCATGGTGGGAGCGCGTTATGCCCGAGCCTGCATGTCCTTGAATGACGGCTCCCTAATTCCCGCGAAGAAGCGGGGTAGAGCAGGTTACCCCCGTCCTACCTGCCTCCACCTGGAGATACATTCTCGGCTTTCGCTATGGCGCTGGCGCCATAGCAAGTGCTCTCGTTCGTTCCTGCGGCACTCCTACCCCAATACCTCCGCTGCCCAGCGTGCTTCGGCCTCCTTTGCGAAGCTAGTGTATCCCGCTTCATCAGACGGCACCTCCACCTTGCCCTCCGGCCAATTTATGGCTTGGGTGGATGCCTCAGGCACCGCATATCGGTGGACCGTTGTCTTGACGACACGCGAATACAGGAACATTTGCGGAGGGTTCATTAGGTGGCGAAGAAAGGCGGTGTCGAGTGGTTCGCCGGGTCTGCGGAAAGGCAGTTCTCCAACGCCGCTTTCGGGTTGCATCCCGCCAAGGGGTAATGTCTCGCTAGTGAAGAAATGCAGTAGCTCGTCAGCGGATATGCATGGCACGTTATTGAACAATAGGCCGGAACCGAGAAAGTGAGGGCTGACAATGATGGGCTGGAATATCAAATCGTCAGGCTGACCACGATATCCAGTGAATTTTGCCACTTCCTTCCGGTGTTTTTCCAGGTCAGAAGCGCGAACGTTTGCCTGCATGCCGCCATATCCAAGAATTTCTTTGAAAAAGCGCCCAAACTCGGCGGGGATGCAAGGGTATTTGGCAAATTTTGTTTCGCCCACCAATACCAGTTTTCCAACCCTGGCGAGGATATCCAATTGATGGCCCCATCTTTTGAGATCGGTTGGTTGCACCCACCAATCTGCATCCGGAAACGCGGATTTGAAGCCGTTAATAAGGGAGGCGCGCAAATGCTGCTCCCATAGCCCGCCACGAAAAATAAGAAGTTGCTGGCTGCGGCACCGCTCACCCCACAAGTCCGCCATTCGCTGTATATTTGGGTGCATCAGCGAAGGTAATACGGGACAGAGAATGTCTGGTGTCAGCCGCACGAATGGTGCGCCCCAAATGCCGTCACCCTTCTTTTCCTCGTGGTCGTAGATGAGGAATTCAACCATTTTTCGCGCTGTCGGCTTGCTGAGGTTTAGAATTTTGCTAGCGAGGCCAACGGCGTCATCAATGTGTATTAGGCCAATTTCGTCTGCCTTTCGGATCTCGCGGATTGCGTCAATCATGAGGCGCCAGACCTTAATGACCTCGACGAGGCCATGATTATCTAGCTCAGACAAAGGACTTGTGAGCATGGGATCCAGCCACGCAGGCAGCGCGCTAAGTAGGGCTGGAAGATAAAACGGCATTTCGTCGGTTGGGCGCATTTCGACAAAGAAGGACGCCCGTGGGACTTTGTATTTTGCAAGTTTAATTACAGGAGGGGCCGCATCACGATGGCGGCCTGCTGCCCATTCATCCGAATAAATAACGTTCATCTGCTGCGCTTCGATCTGCCGGAGGAATTCGGCAATCCCCTCGTGATGCAGCATTACCTCGGCTGACGGAGACGCTGGGCTAAGGGTTATTTCGTCCCTAGCCTCGCTCAATTGCCACTCAGACCAAAGAACGCGGCCCCACATAAATTCGTGGACATAAATGGCATTAAATTTTTTGAGGGCCTCGTAGAGGATTTCGTCGATTACCGGCGTCGTCCCGAATTCGGCGATCCCGCCGAGATATTGAAGTGCTCGGTTAAGTGTATCTCCGAATGCGGTTTGAGCGTGATCGCCGGTGAACTCGTCGTTGCCTGACGTTGGTTTGGATGCCGCTTTCTCACTCCATGCGATAAAGCACAGGGCAATTTTCGAATGTAGATCAAACTTGTCAAAGATAGACAGATTGAGAGCATCCACCTCAAACCAGTAGGTTGAGAGTTTTTTGCCAAAACACAAGCCAGCATTAAATACCATCTTATCCGAATGATCTGGTTCGCCTGCGTTTGCAAAATCTGTTGCCCATCTTTCTTTTGTCCATGCGCGGGTGGTTGGTGTTTTGATTTTATTTTCGCGAAGTGCTTCCAAAAATTTTCCCATGGCCCGCAGCTCCCGTAATGGTCGAGCGACCTTAACATTGCCCTTTGAGGTGGTCCATGGATGGGCGCGAGGTCTTTGTCCGCATTAGTATGGGCGGATGCTGAGATGGGACCCGTTTGAAAGCCGGGGGGGGGCCCTAGACGAGCGATAAGGGCGTGGCGGGGTATCCCGCCGCCTAGATTTTTGGGGGCATTGCTGCGAGGAGACGGGAATGCGGGGCAACGGGCTTGATAGGGTTGCAAGGTGAGGGGTTTGTTACCCCTGGCGTTACCCTGCTAACCCTCCCCTGCGCGGGGCGAGATGTAACCCGTTGAAAAATATGGTGCCGGTTGCAGGGCTCGAACCCGCGACCCCCTGATTACAAATCAGCGGCTCGCCGGAGCGTTTGCGTGTACGCATAAATGCGAACCAGCGGAGTTTGGGGGGCGATCGGCTAACGGTTATCATTCGTATGGCCTCTGCCAAACTCTCTTTCCTCTCGGCCGCCGCGTGGCACCACTCCCATCTCTTTTCAGGCCAAGCCGTCCCTAGGACGGTCCAATCATGCTGGAGGTGGGTGTGGAAACATTCAGCGCCGAGGACCTTGCCCGTCACGCCCGTGCCCCAGCGACATTACGGGCCTATGCCGCCGACTGGCGCGCGTTCAGCGCCTGGGCGGCCAGCCAGGGCTTGGACGCGCTGCCGGCGACGCCGCAGATGGTCGGACGCTATGTGGCTGATCAGGCGGGGCGGCTCACCCCCGGCACGCTGGAGCGCCGGGTCTCGGCCATCGTCGTCGCCCATCGCCAAGCGGGTTACGTCCTTGATCGTCATCACCCGGCCATCGCTGAGCCGCTGGCGGGGTTGCGCCGCCTGGTCGGCAGCGCGGCCCAGCACCAGAAGGCGGCGCTCACTGGTGCCGAGCTGCGGGCCATTGTCGCCACACTCCCCCAAACGCTCACCGGGCAGCGCGACCGAGCGGTGCTGCTGCTGGGCTATGCCGGGGCGTTTCGCCGTTCGGAACTCGCCGCCCTCCAACTCTCCGACCTGTGCTGGACCGGCGACGGGGTGGCGGTGACCGTGCGCCGGCGCAAGGAGGACGCCGGGGGCTGGGGTGGTGTTAAGGGCATTCCCTTTGGCAGCAGCGAGGCCAGCTGCCCGGTGCGGGCGCTGCAGCGCTGGATTATGGCGGCCGGCCTCGATGAGGGGCCGACGTTCCGCCCCATTGATCGCCACGGTAATCTGGGGGAGGCGGCCCTGTCGGGGGACGCGGTGGCGGACATCGTCAAACGATCGGTGCGGCACTGGGCCCTGGCCAGCGGCCGGGCCGTCAGCGCCAGCCAGGCCGACGAGCTCGCCGCTTCGGTCGCCGGCCACAGTTTGCGGGCGGGGATGATCACCACTGCGGCCCGCGAGGGGGCGAGCGATTGGGATATCCTCGAGGTGTCGCTCCATCGTAGCCGCCGCAGCCTCGGCCGGTATGTCCGCGGTGGCCGTTGGTTTGCCAATCCGGCCGCCGCGCCGGGGTTATGAGGAGCCATGGCGATGGGGAACGGAGCCTACCGCAAAGATGGGGAGGGGCAGGTCATGGGGCCGTAGACCCGACTCTTTCGATCGAGGCCAAAGGCCAGGAAAACCCAAGCCATTCCGCCTCGGTCTGACCCCTGATATGCCCTACATATCGCGCCCCAGCCAGGGCAGGCTCCCCACGGCCGCGTCAGGCTCCGTTCCACGCCGCCATGAGTCTTCCGGTGCCTTGTTCAATTATCAAGACCCGGGCTATTCCCGCCCGAGGACAGCCCGGCCAGGGCGGCGCGGCCGGATTCGCTTATGGCAAAGCCCATCTGGTTGTGGGGCCCTTTCGAGGTGACCCAATGCCGCCGCTTCAACTCCTGTAAGGCGTCAGAAAATCTCTGGCTCAGGAGGTTAACCTCACGCTCTCCCAGCCCGCCTTTCTGCACGACGAGATAGCGGGCGATCTGCTGCCGCGTGTAATGCCGACTGGGGTCGATGGCCAGCACCCGCAACACCTCCCACACCAGCTGTTTCCGCGTCAGGGTAAAGGGATCGAACCGCGCCGGGCCGTCACTGGTGGTGGTCGCATTGGGTGGCAAGGTATCCCCTCTCTCAGATGGTGCCGCGGCGTTGGGCGCGGCCTCCGCCCCGGGCTCAACCTCACTGTCCACGGCCGCCAGCGCCGCCAGGATGGCGGCGATGACCTGGCTGGTGGGATCGGCCGCCTCGGGGTCGCGGGCCATTGCGTCGGCCAGCAGGCGCTTCAGTTCTGCCCGCCCGCCGCCGTCTTTGCCCAAGGTGCGGAGGTTCTCGAGCAGCTCGGGAAGCCCTGCCGGAGCGTTCGCGCCGTAGGCGTCCAGCGCCGCCTCGACGATCCGCACGACCTGCTCGTAGGCCAGGTGCAGCAGCGGCAGCGTGGCATTGAGGATGAGCGCCAGGGTGGGATCATGGGGAAAAGTCATTGCCCGTCTCCGGCGTGCCAAAGGTCAGGGCGGTGTGCCAGCGGATGGCGTCGAGCGCCGCCGGCGAGAGCGGGCCGTCGTGCAGGAGGGTGCGAACATAGTGGAGATCAAAGTCGCCGCTGACCGACCACAACGCGTAGCGCTGTTTGAACAGCTTGATGACATTTTCCACGTAGGCGGTGGTGATGGGGAAATCGAAGTAATTCAGCACGTGATCATGGGCGCGGCCGCCCACGGTCAGCAGAAAGCCGGACAGTGTGTTGATGGCGGGGTTGAGCGAGTCAAGGCGGCCGAGGATGGCGCGCAGCGCCGCTTCGGCCCGGGTGCGATCGGTGATCTTGTACCAGTTCAAGAGATCCTCCTTGAGCCGGTAAAGGAGATCCCCTCGGTCGCCCAGCGCCGCCAGCACCAGATCGCGCCGGTCGCGCTCCGCCGCGCTGAGCGAATAATCCCGTGATTCGGTCAGGTATTTGGCGTCGTCGCGGCGGCGGCCGGACGCTGTCACCGCGCTCAGCCGTCGCGGCCGGATGGCAGTGGCAGCGTGGCGGATTGCTGCCAGGGCCTTCAGGATGTCCGCCACCACGTGGCGGAGGTCGGCGACGATGGGCAGGCCGGGCCAGACCGTGTCGATCAGGATGGCGAGGTCCGAGGCCAGGTCGCATGCCGCCGCCTTCAGCCGCGCGGCGCCCGGCAATCGGCGTAAGGTGACGATGGCTGCCTTGCGGTCGGCGTCGGAAGCGTAGGGCAGCACCAGGATCACATGGGAGCCGGCTTTCCCCTTGGGCATAACCGCCGCAAGGACGAGGTGATTGCGGCCGCCGCAATGGGCGACGTCGAGACCGATATAGCCCTCCGCCGGCAGGCGCGGGCGGTAGGCGCGCCAGAAATCGTGGGCAAAGGCGCGGCAGAGTCGGTTGACCAGGCCGGGAGAGATATGATGGCGCTGCGCTACCGCCATCGCGGACATCCACATCCAATCGGCCAGCATCAGGACGATGAGCGGAATCGGCAGCCGTGCGGCCTGATTGAAGGCAATGGGCAACTCACCGCGGGTGCGGCCGTCGTGGCAGCGGGGCCGGGTGAGGACGAGCCGGGCTAGCAACGGTTCGCCGAGCAGTCGGCCAAGGCAGATCCTGGTCAGCACATGGCGATCGTGGGGCCGGCAGCCCGGGCACAGACAGTCGCGTTGCTCGGCAATGCGGCATCCCGAAGCGGTGACCGCCCACTCTCCGCTCTCATAACGGGCCGTCGCCAGCAGCCGCAGCCACGACATGATCGCCGCCATCTTGCCGGTTTCACAATTATCCATGGCGGCTCGCGGCCCCGATGTCGCCGCGGACAGTGATCTCTTCCCCGCTATCGCCAGGGCGATCGTCGTCCGGGCGCCGCTCGCCGCTCGCCACCTGGCGGACGAAGGTGCGGCTCACTCCGAATTGTGTGGCGATGGCCGTGGTGGTTGGGCGATTTGTGCCCGATTTGGCACGTTCAGCCAGCGCGGCGGTAATCCCGGCGATGATTTCATCGGAAATGGAGCGATGCCTGGCCATTGATCTCATGTCCTGCGAAGCCCTCACTTTCTCCGCAGGTGGCGGTGGCACTAATTCCGTCAATGCGCCGAATTCGGCAAAGAGAGTGCCTACCGCTTAGGAGGCGCTTCCGTGGTGGCAGGCGCGCGTGTGCTGCACGCAGAAATCCCGACGTGAACGCAAACGGGGGAGCTTCTGGGCACTCTGTCTGACCGTGACCACGTAGGGACAGACGGACGATGAGGTGAGGATGTCGGAATTCCGGACGTTGTCTGAACGCTTGGAACGGGTGACCCGTCGGATCGGAGAGACGATGGAAACACTGCTGGACAGCGTGCGCGCCGACGGGTTCCCGGACGCCACCGCAGAGGACCTCGTCTATTACTTTTATCAGTACGGCAAAACGGCCGAGAACTGCAAAGAACAGAGCCGGGAGGGGGCTTCGAGCATGGCTGCGCCCCCAACAGGCGAGAGCGAGCCTGGGGCGACACCGGAGACCGTCGCATCTGTAAGCTTCGAGGCGGACGTCGCCTCCTCCGTCGAAGCGCCGCGGCATCCAGCCATCCAGGGCCAGAATAGTGAGCCAAGGGGGCTGGACAGCGTGGTGGTCCCCGAGGCGGGGGAGCCCGTTCTTGCCGCTTCTAGCGAAGCGAACGATCCGGGCATTGGTGCCGGGCCGCAGCGCGACTTCGAGCCTTTCACCATTCGCCAGGGAATAGCCGAAATTGCAGCGACCTTTAAGACAGAGGCCTTCTCCGTTGGCCAACTGTGCAGCCTAGTGGAGATGCGTTATCCAAAGTTCAAGTCCACCAGCATCCGTCGCACGTTCCAGGAGATGGCACCCACCTTCGTGAGAGTCCGCCATGGCCTCTATCGAAACCCCCCTGCCAGCGGCAAGGAGGCTGACCTTACCATCGAGGCTCGGGCTGATAGGCCATATCCTTGACAATCTTGATCGCGTCGCCGAGGGTTTTCGTCCTGGACGTGGGTGTTCTGCTCCATGTGGCCCAGAGCTCAGTGTCCAATGAGTCGGCTTGAGAAGCTGGAGCAGGTCTACTCTTCCGTTGGAAGGTGGTAATCAACCCAGTGCGCTTGCACAGCATCGTTCACCGTCTGGTGCCGAGGATCGTCCTGTTTGTGACGCGATGGACTGTTCGGGCGGAGCTGTGATCTTCCACGCCATGAACACCGGCATTAAGCGCGCGTCTGGTCGCTCTGGGCATGGATGGTAGTGGACGGGATCGCCTGTTCACACGGGGCGCCATGGGCCGGCATGGCTTGCCTCTCCAAAGAGAAATGGTCGAGCTAACTAAAATTCCACCCCCACCCCGTACTTAGGGCCGGTGACGGGGGTGCGTGGCTTCCTAAAGATCATGGTTGACGGGGGGTTCCGGGATTGGGGCCTGCCGGTAACGAGAATACCATGGAGAGGAAGCCGAGATGAGCACTGGTTCTTCGCACAATGGTCCCGCGCCGGTTTGGACGCGCGACGCAATTCGCGGCCTGTTCGACGAGACGAACGGCAAGATCGATCCCCGCATCTACACCGACCAGTCCATCTATGAGATGGAGATGGAGCATCTCTTCGGTCGGTCCTGGCTGCTGCTGGGTCACGAAACCCATGTCCCGAAGCCGGGCGACTTCATGGCCGCCTACATGGGCGAAGACCCGGTGATCCTGGTGCGCCAGAAGGACAACAGCCTCAAGGTCTTCCTCAACCAGTGCCGTCACCGTGGCATGAAGATCTGCCGCGAGGATAACGGCAACGCCAAGGCGTTCACCTGCAGCTATCACGGCTGGGCGCACGACATCGCCGGCAACCTGATCAATGTTCCCTACGAGGAGCGCGCCTTCCCGAAGTCGTTCGAGAAGTGCAAGTGGGGTCCCAAGCAGGCTCGCGTTGACACCTACAAGGGTCTGGTGTTCGCGAACTGGGATCCCGAGGCGCCCTCGCTGATCGAATGGCTGAGCGACGGCACCACTTGGCTCGACCACATGCTCGACCGTTCGCCCGCCGGCACCGAGGTGATCGGCGGCATGCAGAAGTGGGTGATCCCGTGTAACTGGAAGTTCGCCGCAGAGCAGTTTAGCTGCGACTTCTACCATGCCGGTACCGTGTCGCACCTGGCCGGTGTGGTCGCTGGTCTGCCGGAGGGCACGGATCTCAGCGATTTCAAGCTTCCCACCGAGGGCGTCCAGTGGCGTTCCCAGTGGGGTGGTCACGGCTCGGGCTTCATGGTCGACAATTCGTCGATCCTGGAAGTCATCATGGGCCCGAAGGTGGTCGAGTATTGGACCAAGGGGCCTGCCGCCAAGATCGCCGAAGAGCGCCTGGGTGGCCCGGAGCATTCGACCCAACCGGTCGGCAACCATATGAGCATCTTCCCGACCTTCGCCTGCCTGCCGGGCATCAACACCATCCGCACCTGGAATCCGCGCGGCCCGAACGAGACCGAGGTGTGGCTGTTCCAGGTCGTCGATCGCGACGCCCCGGCTGAAATCAAGGCCGAATATCGCCACCACAACATTCGTACCTTCTCGGCCGGTGGCGTGTTCGAGCAGGACGATGGCGAGAACTGGGTTGAAATCCAGCGCGTTCTCCGTGGCCATCAGGCCCAGCGCACGCCTCTGAATTGTCAGATGGGCCTTGGCATGTCGAGCCATGACCATCCGATTTACGAAGGGAAGATTGGTTACGTCTACAGCGAGGAAGGTGGCCGCGGCTTCTACAATCAGTGGGTGCGCATGCTGACCGAACCGAGCTGGAGCACTCTGGGCCCGCAGGCGGACGCCAAGGCGGCCGAATAACCAACCACCCATTGTCGGATCAGCCCGGAAACCGGGCTGATACACACAAATCGTAAATTGGAGAAGACTGATGCGTACTTTGCTGAAGAAGCCCGTCGCTCCGCTGGCCATGGAGAAGGTCGGCCCTGAACTGCAGCACGAGATCGAGCAGTTCTATTACCGCGAGGCCGCGCTGCTGGATCGCCGGTACTACGAAGAGTGGCTCAAGCTGCTTGCCGATGATCTGCGCTACTATATGCCGCTGCGCTATAGCCGCGTGGTTCGCCACGAGGACGAAGAATTCGGTCCCGAGGATGCCTTCGCCAACTTCGACGACAACATCGTCTCCATGCGCGGCCGCGTTCGCAAGTTGCTGACCGACGTTTCCTGGTCGGAGAACCCGGCCTCGAAGACTCGTCACACGGTGTCCAACGTCATCATCACCGTGACCGACATTCCCGGCACCTACGAGGTGGATTCCGCCTTCATCACCTACCGGAACCGTGCCGAGCATCAGGTCGACATCTGGGCGGGCGAGCGTCGCGACGTGATCCGCCGTGCCGACAATAAGTACGGCTTCCAGATCTCGAAGCGGACGATCCTGCTGGATCAGAGCGTCATCCTTGCCAACAACCTGAGCATTTTCTTCTAAGGAAGGGAACAGGATGGCATTTACCAAAGTCTGTTCGCGTCAAGACGTTCCTGAGGGCACTGCCCTCAGGATTGACGTCAAGCCTGAAGCGATCGCGATCTTCAATATCTGTGGTGAGTACTTCGTAACGCAGGATCGTTGTACTCACGGCGACTTTTCGCTCGCCGATGGATACATCGAAGACGGTGTCGTCGAATGCTCTCTTCACTGGGGTAAGTTCTGCGTTCGCTCGGGAAAGGTGAAGGCGCCGCCGGTGTGCGAATCGCTGCGCATCTATCCGGTCCAGGTGGATGGCGACGATGTCTTCGTCGATCTGGACGCGGGACACTCTGAATAAAGAAAAACGTGGTGTCCGCAGGGCTGCGACCTTTTACCAGGTTGTGGCGACAATAAAAAATGAGCAGGGCGGAGGGAAAGTTCTGAAATGACGAATAATCTCCATTTCGATTCCGTCGTGATCGGCGCTGGTGCAGGCGGTGTCTGCACTGCGGCGCGCCTTGCTCATGGCGGACACCGCACGCTTCTTGTCGAATCGCTTGATCGAATCGGCGGTCGGGCGTCCACCAGGGATGTCGACGGCTTTTTGTGCAACACCGGCGCCCTGGTGATCGAACTGGATGGCATGGTGGCGCAGACCTACGAAGACCTGGGGCTGTCCCTTCGCCTGTACGAACCTAAGCGCGCTTCCACAGTGCTGCGCTGGAGGAGGCGTGACATCAACGTTGCGGAGGGGGTGGGTGGCTGGTTGCGCAACCTGAGCCAACCTGCGCTCAAGATATTATCGAAGATTCCCCGCTTCCGTCCGGAGGCGGGGCAAACGGTGGCTTCGTGGCTGAACGGCCTGACCTCCAATCCGGCCGTCCACGGACTGGTCGATAACGCGGTCGGCGCCATGTTCGCCGCCAATAACGCCAATTTTCCCGCAGATGTCTTTCTGCACTATTTCAGCAAGGGCACCGGATTCAAGAAAATTGGGATGCCGGTCGGCGGAACCATTGAAGTCTGGAAGCCGTTGGTCAGCGTTCTACACGTCAATGGTGGCGAGGTTTGGCTCGATTCCAAGGTGACACGCCTCACCTTCGCTGCCGATGGCTCCGTGAATGGCGCGGTCATCGAGCGCGGTGGTGAAAGCATCACCGTTTCGACGCGGGCGGTCGTCAGCAATGTAGGGCCTCTGGCGACCGTGCGCCTGGCCGGGGCCGGGCATTTCCCGTCGGGATATGCCGAGAGTGTGGTCGCCGCCACCGCCCCGGCCGCCATCATCACCGTCCATTTCGCCAGTCGGACGCCGTTGGCGACCTTTCCGTGCCTGGCCCTTTTCGCTAAGTCCCGTCGGTTGGTGTATGCCGGCAACTTCAGTGCGCCAGAACTGCGACGGGCGCCGTCGGGCTGGCATCTATATTGCGGCGCCTCCGTGCCGCGGCCGTCGCAAGGCGAGTTCGACCTGCAGAAAGAGACCGATCTGCTGCTTGAGGATTTGCGTGAGCATTTCCCCGGCTTCGAGAAGGCCAAGATCGTGGCGGTCGATGTCACCGCGCACGACTGGCCAGCCCAGCGGGCCATCACCGGCTTCGATCTGCCGCAATCGACCCCGGTCCCCAACCTGTGGAATGTCGGCGACGGCGTCAAGCAATGGGGTGATGCGGGGACCGCCGCGTGTGCGGAAACCGCGCGTATCGTTGCCGGAGAGTTGCTGTCCCGTTGCCCTGGGCGAAAGTAGCAAGAAATAAAAACCTGTTAGGGATGCAATGGCCATGGTCAATGTTGTTGGAATTATCGGTGGCGGTCTGACTGGGGCAACGGTCGCGCAGACTTTGCGCGCCGAAGGATTTGCAGGTCGCGTTCTGGTATTTGGCGACGAACCGTACCAGCCTTATGACCGCCCCTGTCTGTCCAAAGGCGCGTTGCTGGACGGGCCGGACCAGCCGGTGGAGATATTCAAGTCGGGATGGGCTGAGGCCGCAGACATCGAATTTTTCCACGGGGTGAATGTCACCAATATTGACCCGGCCACCGGCATGCTCACGCTCGATAGTCACATTACGGTCGAGGTCGACCGGATTGTGCTGGCAACCGGATCGCGCGCCCGTCGCCTTGTCGTTCCCGGGGCTGGACTTGACGGTGTCCACCACCTCAGGACCTGGGCGGATTCGTTGTCGCTGCGGCGTGCCATCCAGCCGGGCACGAACCTGGTGGTCATCGGCGGTGGCCTGATCGGCTGCGAGATCGCCACCACAGCGACCAAGCTGGGTGCCAAGGTTACCCTGGTCGAAGCTGGCGGTGAATTGCTGGAGCGGGTTCTTGGTCCCACCATCGGAGCGTTCTGCCGGAAAGAACTGGTCGCGATGGGGGTTGCGATTCACCTCAACAGCCAGATCGAGGCGATCCTCGGGACGGGGGTGGTCTCGGCGGTCCAGTTGTCAGGTGGTGGCAAGCTCGACGCAAGGGCGGTTTTGGTCAGCATTGGCGGCGAGGCGGTCACGGAACTTGCGGCCAACGCCGGCCTGAAGTGTGCGAGCGGGATCGTCGTCGACGCCATGGGGCAGACCTCGCACCCGAACGTGTATGCGGCGGGTGACGTCGCCCGCTGGCCGGTACGGTCAGGCGGGCAACGGTGCTTGGAGACTTACCTGAATAGCCAGGCCCAGGGCGAAACCGTGGCCCGCGCCATCCTGGGCAAGGGACAGCCGTTGCCGCAAGTGCCCAAGTCATGGACGGAAATTGCCGGTCACCGCATCCAGGTTGTGGGCGACATCGTCGGTCCGGGGACCGAGATCGTCCGGCAAAAGGCCGAAGGTAGCTCGGCCATTCATTTCCGAGTTGCACCGGACGGTATCGCGGCGGCGGCGGTTTCCATCGACGCCCCGGCCGAATTCGCCATGGCCATGCGCATGGTCGAAGGTCAGGTGAAGCCGGATCTGCGGCAACTCGCCGATCCCGAGGTGGCTCTACGGACTTTGCTTCAGAAAAAATAAGACTATTCAAAAAATATAGAACAGGGAGTGGAACATGAAGCTGAAAGGCGAAGTGGCATTTATTACCGGTGGTGCTTCCGGCCTTGGACGGGCGATCGTCGATCGCTTTATCGCCGAGGGGGCGCGCGTCGCCGTATTGGATCGATCGGTCGAGCGGTTGCAGAAACTTCAGGCGGATCATGGGGCTGCCGTGGTTGGTATTGCCGGCGACGTGCGCTCGCTTGAATCGCAGAAGAAGGCGGTGGAAGTCTGCCTTTCGCGCTTCGGGAAGATCGATTGTCTGATCCCCAATGCGGCGATCTGGGACTACAGCACCGCTTTGGTGGACATTCCCGAGGATCGCATCGACCAGGCCTTCGACGAGATGTTCCACGTCAACGTCAAAGGCTATCTGCTGGCGGTGAAGGCTGCGCTTCCGGCGCTCGTCGCGAGCCGGGGTAGCGTCATCCTGACGATCTCCACCTCCGGCTTTTACGCGGCCGGCGGCGGGCCGCTTTATGTCGCCACCAAACACGCCATCGTTGGGCTGGTGCGCCAGTTGGCGTATGAACTGGCCCCTTACGTCCGGGTGAACGGTATCGCCCCCGGCGGCGTGGGCGGCAGCGACATTCGTGGCCCGGCGTCCTTGGCACTCGACAACACCAGCATCAGCAGCATTCCGCTGGATCAAATCCTTTCGGAAATCCTGCCCCTGGGCCAAATGGCGTCGGCGCAGGAATATGCGGGCTCGTATGTCTTCCTGGCATCGCGCGAGGACAATGCGCCGGCGACCGCAGCGATCATCAACCTTGATGGTGGCATGGGGGTTCGCGGTTTTGGTCAGGCTGCCGGCGGAACTGATCTGGCCGACAAGCTAGGTGAGAAGATCGCGGCATTGCGATCCTGAATTCTGCTGACGACTGCTTGTTCACCTGCTCATTCGTCTGATTAGGCGAACCCACTGCGCTCCACTGAGCGGAACGGATAATGCAGGTTCCCTGTTGCCTTGCTCTGATTCGTATTTTGCTCTGGACAGGCAATCTACGGACAATCGATAGGGCAAGGTGTCGAATGCGGTTTTACCCCTTTGCTCCTTGGCCGCATTCGAGGGGGTGGGGCGGGCGCGGTTGCCGAACTTACGTCCGCCCCCCTCTTCGATGGTCGTCGACTTCACGCTTCGAAGTGTAGTCGTCACGCGCCCCCCTGCCTTTCCCACTTGGCCTTCCGAACCCATCCGCCTTGCGCGGCGCAGCCACGTGACTGCGCGGGGGGGCTATGATGCCGTCTGACGCGACCGCCTAGCCTGAAATCGAGTTGACTCTAAAATCGAAACTG
>Ga0306923_10001683_pt1 | contig 19711 bp, 16 predicted proteins | sample sta12Can44000108_FD_203841 | JGI IMG/M metagenome (GOLD analysis project Ga0306923, IMG submission 203841) | Lab enrichment of tropical soil microbial communities from Luquillo Experimental Forest, Puerto Rico - statanox.12C.anox.44.000.108 (v2)... | ecosystem: Environmental > Terrestrial >... | reverse complement strand
ATTGCTGATGCGGAAGCCCGAGGGCAGCTCGAAACGCAGACCCAGGCCGGGATGGCTGAACACGCGGTCGCGCACCACGCCCTGATCGACGTCGTCGCCATAGACCAACCCGTCGATGCGGTCGAGATAGGCATCGGCGCCCAGAGTGCCGGTGGGCGATGCCCCCGCCGCCTCGGTGGCGGCGGCATGGACGCGGTCGACGGTGCGCGGATGCGAGGCCATGAAGTCCAGTTGATCCACCGAATCGGGCGAGCGCCCAGCCATGACGGCTTCGAGCCGGGCCTGCTCGCGCAGCTTGTCCAGCATGGAGACCATGGCGTGGGGATGCCAGCCGGCGCGCACCATGTAGCGCAGGCCCAGGTGGTCCGCCTCGCTCTCCTGCTCGCGCGAGAAGCTTTGCAGATAGGCCGCGGCGCCCATCTGCGCCGCCTCGCCGACCCCCGGCACGCCGACCACGGCCCCCAGCACCACCGCCAGGAAGCCGCCGGCTTCGGCACGGCTGACCCGTTCCGCAGTGTGGCGGGCCAGCACGTGGCCGATCTCGTGGCCCAGCACGCCGGCCAGTTCGGCCTCGTTCTGGCATAGCGACAGCAGACCGCGGGTGACATAGACGTAGCCGCCCGGCAGCGCCATGGCGTTGACGATCTGGCTGTTGAGCAAGGTGAAGCGGAACTCGGCGCCGGGGGTCTCGGTCACCTGCACCAGGCGCTGGCCCAGCCCGGCCACATAGGCGGCCAGCCGCGGGTCGTCGTAAGCGCCCCCGAATTCCTTGATGATCTGGGGATGGCTCTGGCTGCCCAGCTTACGCTCGTCGTCCTCACTCAGCAGGTTGAAGCCCGAGCGGCCGGTGCCCGGCGCCACCTGACAACCGGCCAGCGCAAGGCCGGTGAGGCCGAACAGGGCTTGGCGTCGCGAGAACTTCATATCGGTTGAACCGTGACCATGGGCATAGCGCCCAAGGATAGGCGCACCGCGCCTGGGGGCAAGGGGCAATGCGTAAACTGTAGCCGGCCGCGCCGGAATGCCTTACAAGTCGGCAATCCGATTTCCAGCCGGGGGGAAGATGGAGGCTCGAGTCGAGGATTTCCTGAACGGCATGCTGGATGGCTGCACCCAGTTGGCCGAACGTTGGCAGCGCCGCCACGCCCGCGGCCTGGACTGGCAGGTGGCCCGGCTGACCTGCTGGGAGGAACTGGCCCGAGCCCTGCCGACCGAGCTGTCCAGCCCCAACGGCCCCCGCCTGGACCTCGATCCCGCCGATTACCGGCTGATGTGGAGCGAGGCGCGCGCCCTTCACCTGCTGGAGCGCCTGCCGCCTGTCGACGCCGAGGACCTGCCCGCCCTGGTGGAGCGGCTTTACGCCACCATCGCCTCGCGTTTCGACCCCTCCGGCCCGTTCGCCGACGATCCCGCCCGTGCCGGCGTCGCCGCCTGGGCCGCCCGCCATGCCGACAGCCCCGGCCTGCCGCAATCCGCCATGGCCCTGGTGGATTTCATCCAGACGGCGCCGCTCGCCGCCCGCAACGCCCAGGTGGCGGCCCTGCTGGCGTCGCTGCTGCCGGCCTGGGCGGGGCAGCCGCTGATCCACGTGCTGCCGCCCGACGGCCGCGCCGAGGAGGGCTTCGCCCACGCTTTGGCCGCCGCCTGCGACGGCGAGGACGGCGCCTGGATCGCCTATTACATGGGCCGGGCGCGGCGGGTGCTGAAACGCATGCCGGTTTTGGCGGAAGGCATGGAGGCCATCCGCCAGCGCTGGTGCGACCTGTTCCGCCGCGCCCCCTTCGACCAGATCACCGCCGAGCGGCTGGCCCGCGCCCTGGTGGCGCTGCCGGTGATCACCCCCTCCTTCCTGGCCGACACCGCGCTCACCTCGGAGGCCCTGAACGACGCCCTGGTGTTGCTGTTCGCCGCCGACGAGGCGACGGAAGTGGAACTGCCGGAGCAGACGGTCACCCTGCTTCCCGCCCCCTTGCGCCTGCTGACGGCCTGAGTCACCCTCTCCCTAACAAGACGAAGGGGGGAGGACGGGATGCATCTGTATCTCGACGTGGATGGGACCCTTTTGCGCCGAGCCGGCCATGCTCGGCTGCGCGGTGATCTGGCACCGGCCGATCATTTGCGGCCCTTCCTGGAATGGGCTACCCGCAATTTCACCTGCATCTGGCTGACCAGCCGCGACCGCACCGGCGGCAGCGCCGCGGTGCGCGCCGCCTTCCGCCAGGCCGTCGGGCCCGGCGACGAGGCCGACCGCATCGACGCCCTGCTAGCGCGGGTGGCACCCTCGTCGTGGTGCGATTCCAAGGCCGAGGCCATCGACTTCGCCACCCCGTTCCTGTGGCTGGACGACGCGCCCGAGGAAGAATCGCTGGCCCTGCTGGAACGCCACGGCGCCATGGATTGCTGGGTCTCGGTGTCGGTGGACCAGCGCGCCGACGACCTGCGTCGGGCCATGGGCGTGCTGGAGCGCCGCATCCTCGCCCCGGCGTGAGCAAAACCCCACATCCTTTGTTCCGCCGCGACAGATTCAAGGTTATTCTCTCAATCTGTGGCTTGGGGGTGTGACGGGCGTCGCGATGATTGTATTGCTGCAATCCATGCGCAGGATGAGCACGGTCAGCAAGAAGCTGGTCATCCTCATCATCGCCTTCAGCTCGCTGGTCACCCTGTTCCTCACCGCCTTCCAGATATTCATGGATTATCGCGTCCAGCGCGCCGGCGTGGACGAGATGCTGGAGCGGGTGAGCATCTTCTTCCCCCCGCTGGCCGCCAGCGTGTGGAGCTTCAACGACCAGCAGATCGCCCTGTCGCTGGAATCCATCGTCAACCTGCCCAAGATCGAGCGCGCCACTGTCACCGTCACCGACGGCGGCAGCAGCTGGACCGCGCAATCGGGGCAATCGAACCGCCAGTTGGTGCGCAGTTATCCGCTGACCTACCAGACCCGCGGCGAAACCCGCGCCATCGCCACCATCGAGATCGCCGCCGGCCTCGACAACATGTACCAGACCCTGTTCTGGCAGGCGGTCACCATCCTGCTGGGCAACGGCCTGAAGACCTTTCTGGTGGCCAGCTTCATCTATGCCGCCATCCGCCACCTGGTGACCATCCGCATCGAGGAGTTGGCCCGCCGGGTCACCGGCCTGGTGCCGCAGCTGACGCCGGACTGCGTCACCTTCGTCGACGACGTCCCGGTCGGCCCGGCCAAGGGCGACGAGATCGACGCCGTGCGCTGGGCCTTCGACGGCATGGCCGAACGCCTGAAACTGGTTCTCGCCGACCTGAACGCCCGCAACCTGCAGCTGGCCGCCGAGAACCAGGAGCGCCAGCGCGCCGAGGCCGAGCTGCGCGACGCGGTGGGGCAACTATCCACCGCCCTGGTCGAGGTGGAACGCTTCGCCTATGTGGCCGCCCATGATTTGAAGGAGCCCATTCGCTCCATCGTCAGCTTCTCGCAGCTGCTGGAACGGCGCTGCCGCGACAGTCTGAGCGACCAGGGCCACGAATACCTGGCGTTCATCATGAACGAGGCGCTGCGCCTGTCCCACCTGGTGACCGACCTGCTGAATTACAGCCGTTGCAAGGGCGAATCCATGGCGGTGGCGCCGGTGGACTGCTCGCAGACCGTGGCCGAGGTGGTGGCTTCCTTGCGTGAGGGCATCGCCGAGGCCAAGGCCGAAATCACCTGCGGCCCGATGCCGGTGGTGCGGGGCGACAGCAGCCAGCTGAGTCAGCTGTTCCAGAACCTGATCGCCAATGCACTGAAATTCGCCCGCCCCGGCGTGCCCCCCGCCATCCATATTGAGGCCGAGCGCACCGACGATGCCTGGCTGTTCAAGGTCAGCGACAACGGCATCGGTATCGAGCCGCAATACACCGACTATATCTTTGAAGTGTTCCGCCGCCTGCACACCCGCGACAGCTTCCCCGGCACCGGCATCGGGCTAGCCATCTGCAAGCGCGTGGTGGAAAACCACGGCGGGCGCATCTGGGTCACCTCCACACCCGGCGAAGGGACCACCTTCCTGTTCATCCTGCCCGACCGCGACGTGTAAGGGCTTATTGCCCGCGCAGGATATGGTCCTTGTCCAGCCGGGCCGCGATGGCTTCCAGCTTGGTCATGACCGCCTCGGCGTCGGGGTAGGTGCGGCTGAGCACCAAATGGACGTCGATGTCGGCCAATGTGGCGGAGCGGATGTTGGCGACCGGGTATGCGGTCAGCATCTCGGCGGCGGGACCGGCATAATCCAGCAGATAGTCGGCTCGGCCGTGTTCCAGCATTTGGAAGCCCGCGCGGTGGCTGTCCACCGTGCTGCGGGCGACGGCGTTCTTTTCGTCGGCCAGGAAGCCCGCCAACTCGCCGTAGGAATAGCCGCGGACGACAATCAGCGACTTGCCGGCCAGATCCTGAAGGCGACGCACCGGCGGCGTGGTGCCGGTCCAGTACACCTTCACCTCGGTATGCGCCACCGGATCGCGGCTGACCAGGCAGCATTCACGCAAGGCCGGCGCCGCCACCAGCATGGAGAACTGGGCCGTGCCGGCGCGCAGCAGGGCGAACATGCGCGACGCCGGATAAGGGGTGCCGTGCCACGGGATGCCGGCTTCCGCGAACAGCGCCTTGGCCACACGCAGCAGCGGATTGAGCGGCGCCCCTTGCGCGTCCACCTCGGCGGTCCACACCGACTGGTCGGGATAGGCGTATTCGATCTCGGGCGGTGCCGCCACGGCTGGCCGGGCCAGCATCAGGGCCAGCCCCAGAGCGGCGGCGATGCGGTGCAGTGCCATGACTCCCTCCCGAAATGCAGGCCAAGTATAGCACGGATGGCACCGGTGGTAAGGGGGCCAGCGGATGCATTTTCAACTGATCGTCACTAGTCAAGCGAAGAGTTCCCCGCCAATATGCAGGCGAAACGGGAATATCGAGGTGAATCGCCATGGCCGGTCGCGGTTGGGTTTCTGCTTTGCTGGTCGGGTTGCTGTGGGCTTCGGGCGCACATTCCGCCGAGGTGCTGCGCGCCGCCTACGAGAATAAAGCACAGCCGCCCTATTACCTGGGCGACACCGCCGCCATCGACCAGGACCGGCCCGGCGTCGCCATCGAGCTGATGCGCATGGCGGCGGCGGAAGCGGGCGTTGAGGTGGAATTCGTGCGCATGCCGTGGGTGCGCTGCCTGAAATCGCTGCAAAAGGGCGAGATCGACATGATCTTCAGCGCCTCGTTCAGCGAAGACCGGCTGGAATACGGCCTGTATCCCATGGCCAACGGCAAGCCCGATGCCAACCGCCGTATCGCCACTCGGACTTACGCGCTCTACAAGGTGAAGGGCAGCCCGGTAAGCTGGAACGGCAAGACCCTGGGAGGTCTGGACGGCCCGGTAGGGGTGCAGTCGGGCTATTCCGTTACAGAGGACCTGGGCAAGATGGGCGTGAGGACCGAGGAAGCCCAGGCCTCGCTCACCAACTTCAAGAAGCTGGCGTCGAAGCGCATTCCCGCCGTGGCGGCGCAGGAGGTCGATGGCGACGCAGTGCTGGCCACCGGTGAGTTCCCCACCGTCGAGAAGGTGGCGCCGCCGTTGGCGACCAAGGACTATTTCGTCATGGTCAGCCACCAGTTCTACGAGGCCAAGAAGCCCGTCGCCGAACGCTTCTGGGCCAAGCTGGCCGAGGTGCGCGAACGCGAGGTGGCCAAGCTGTACGCGAAGTACAACAACTAGGGCCTGCCGCGGGAGGCTGGGGTACCCCCATAGGCTCGGTTTTCGTCATGGCCGGGCCTGACCCGGCCATCCACGAGCCCGCGGCAGAGGCAAAGCGGGCGGTACCGCGTGGATGCGCGGATCAAGTCCGCGCATGACGACTGCTCAGGCCCCTCACCCCTGCTTCAGCACGATCAGCGTCAGGTCGTCGTAGAGGGCTTGGCCGCCGATGTGGCGGCGGACGTCGGCGACCACCGCCTCCTTGATGGCCTCGGCGTTGTCCTGCCAATGCTCGGCCACCACCTGGCACAGCCGCTCCAGGCCATAGAGGTTGTGGGCGGAATCGGCAGCCTCGGTGATGCCGTCGGTATAAAGCACCACCGCATCGCCGGGGTGCAGCAGGATGGTGATTTCGGCAACGAAATCCTTCACGTCATCCACTAGGCCGATGGGCAGGCCCAGGTCCATGGTGTCGATCAGCTCGACCTTGCCGCCCTGGCGCACCACGATGATGGATTCGTGCTGGCCGCTGACCCGCACATGGCCTGCGATGCCGTGCTCTCCCTCCGGCGCGTCGGGACGGTAGTCGAGCAGGGCCAGGGTCAGGTTCTTGTCGCTGCCCATGCGCTCGACGTTCTTGTAAATAGTGCGGTTGAGCACGTCCAACAGCCGCACCGCATCACCCTCGTCGCTGGTGACCAAGGTGCGCACGGCGCTCTGGGTCATCAACATCACCACGCCGCTTTCCAGCCCGTGGCCGGTGACGTCACCGATGCCGATGCGCAGGCGGCCGTCGCCGGCCTGCAGGATGTCGTAATAATCGCCGCCTACTTCCGAGGCCGGCTCCATGAAGGTAGCCACGTCCAGCCCGTGGATCTGGGCCAACTCGGTCTCGGTGGGTAGGAGCATCTGCTGGATGCGGCGCGACACGTCCAGTTCGGCGCCCATGCGCAGGTTCTCGGCCTTGAGCATGCGGTTGAGCGAATGAATTTCTTCGCTGGCCGCCTCAAGCTCGCGGGTGCGCTCGGCCACCCGCCGCTCCAGGTCCTGAGTGAGCGCCGTCAGTTCCCCTTGGGCGCGGTCACGCTGGTCCAGACCCTGCTGGGACGAGCCGAGCAGGGCGTTCAGCGAAGCGACCAACACTCCCAACTCGTCGTGGGCATGGCCGGCCAGGGTGGGAATCAAAGCGGCGCCGGGATGGTCGGGGTCCACCCGCGAGACCAGGCGCGACATCCGCACCAGCGGCCGGGTGATCATGGTGTAGAAGATGCCCACCACCAGGGCGACGATGGCCAGCGACCGCAACAGGCCCAACCCGGCGTTGACCATGGCCATGTCGAGGAAGTTGCGCGCCACCGCCTGGGGCGACAGCTGGATGTCCAGCCGCCCCACGTCGGTGCTGGCGCCGTCGCCGCGGCGGCGCTCCAACGTGCGGGAATAGACGGTGACGTCGCCGAACAGGCGATCGGCCAGGCCGGCCCAGGCCGAACGATCGCGAGTGCGCTCCGTGAGCCCCAGGGTGTCGCCGAAATTGTCGACGATGCGAGCCTCGTCCACCACCTCGTAGCCGACCAAGCCGACGACCACCTGGCGAGCCAGGTCGCCGTTGAGCTGATAGGCCGCCTCGACCGCCGAGCCGTCCACCGTCTCCATCATCTGGGTGGCCTGAGCACGCACCTCGTCGCGGGTGTTGCGCCAAGCGATGAACAATTCGGCGAAGCTGCCGACCAGGCTGAGTGCCAGCACCACCGCGACGGTGACGGCGGCCTGCTTGGCGGTCAGGCTGCGCAGGCGGGTTGCGGCAAGCGGTGCAGTCACGGTAAGGCCCCTTCACCCCCCGACGGGGGCCTTTAGATGATTTCCATGCGCAAGGTGGGCATCAGCTTGCACAGATTGACCAGCGACTTGCCCTGCCACGAGACTTCCTTCGAGCCCAGCACGGTGAGGTCGACGACCTTGCGGTTGCGGATTTCGATGACGAACTTGGACAGCATGGCGATGCCGGAGCTGTTGAGGAATTCGAGGTTCCTCAGGTCCAGCACCATGTTGCCCTCAGATACGGCGGCCGACAGGAAGCGGGCGATGGGGCCGTATTCGTCCAGGCCGTTGAGGCGCAGAATACCCTTCAAATGGGCGGCGCGGCTTTCCGCATCCCATTCGACGGTATAGTTGTCCCCCTTGATGACGGTTTCCATGTGCATGCCCACCCTATATTTCCAAACGAACCTGGGTGGTAACGCGGCAGGCCCCGTCCCCCAGATCGTCGAATTTCCAGCCCAACTTAGCACCGTAATCATTGGCCATGGTGATCAGGCCCAGGCCCGACCCGCCGCTTTCGGCCGCGCGCTCCAACTGGGTGACGTACATCATCGCCGGGTCCGACGCTGCCAGCTCGGTGACGAAGGCCTGGAAGGCCCTGACGCGCTCGGCGGCGGTGGCGTTGCTTTCGACGAAAACGATGGCATCCTCGCCCAACACCAGCTTGATGTGGATGGGCTGGGCCAGCGCCTCGTCGCTGTATTTCATGGCGTTTTCCAGGAGCTCGTTGGCGATGTAGTTCACCGCGCCGCGAATTTCCTCCTGCCGCGCCAGACTTGCCGGATCGTGTTCGTCGCGGGGAAAGAAGGTGGTGACGTAATCGGCCAGAAAGTCGGCCGACAGCCCGTTGTTGCGCCAACGCTGCTTGAGCGGCATCGAACTGGCCGAGAAGGTCAGCTCCAGCCCCTCCTTGATCTCAGTCCCGCCGTCGCGGAAATCGCCGATAATGTTGGCCATCCCCTAATTCTCCCCCAAGGCGACGTCCGTGCTGCGGCGCCGCAAACTTGGAATGTGCCATTCATGGCGGCCACGGGCAAGTGGGGGGTGACGCCCGTTCACAACTCCGTCAGCCGCGCCTGGGCACGGGTGAAGCACTGCGCCAGCCCCTCGGTGCGGGCCAGCGCGTCCTCGAGTCGACCCTCGCGGATGGCGCCCTCGATGGCGGCACAGGCATCGCTCATGGCCACCAGGCCTATCATGGAAGACGAGCTTTTGAGCGAATGGGCCGCATAGGCCAGAGCCTTGCCGTCGCGCATGGTGGTCGCTTGCCGAATGTCTGCCAGCAGGCCTTCGGCGGTGCGCAGGTATTCGCCGACCAGTTCGTCCACCCCATGGTCGCCCAGCATCTCGCGCAGGCTTCCCACCACCTCGGGCGACACCTCGCCGCCACCGCCGCCCTCGCCCATGACGCGCTCGATGACCTCGGCCAGTTGCTCGGGCGAGAAGGGCTTGGGCACGAAGTCGTTCATGCCGGCGGCCAGGCACTCACGGATTTCATCCTGGGTGGCGGCGGCCGTCAGTGCCACCACCGGCAGCGCGCCAAGCGGCGGCGGCAGGGCGCGCAGGGCGCGCACCGCTTCGAGGCCATCCATCACCGGCATGTGCCGGTCCATCAGCACCAGATCGAATTTTTCCGCCTGCAGCCGTTTCATGGCGTCGGCGCCGTTGTCGGCGGTGACCACCACGTGGCCCTTGCGGGTCAACATGCCCACCGCGACACGCTGGTTGACCGGGTTGTCCTCCACCACCAGCATTTTGAGCGAGCGCAACGGCGGCTGTTCCGCTGGGACCGAACGCACCGGCTGGGGCGTCGCCCGGGGGCGTTCCCCCACCGGCGTGCCGATCCAATCGAGCGCGTGGGCCAGCGCCGCTTCGGTGACCGGCTCGGGTACGGTGACGGTGACGTGGCCGTCGGAATGGGGCGGCAGGGTGCCGGCGGGCGAGCTGATGATTGCCGGCAAGCCGTGCCGGCTGGAAAGGTCGAGGGCATCGGCGCGCGGCACCCGCGCCCCCACCAGCAGCACGTCACCCGGTCGGGCCACGGCATCCACGCCGGCCGGCCCGACGCATTCCGCCGGGATGCCCCAGCCGGCCAGGCGGGTGGCGGCGGCGTCGCGGATCAGCGCCTCGGGCTCGACCAGCAGCACCCGCGATGGCGTCAACTGGGGACGGACGCGCGGACGCTCGCCCGCAGCCTGGCCCAGCGGCACCTCGAACCAGAAGGTGCTGCCGTCACCCGGCGTGCTGTCCACCCCGATCTCGCCGCCCATCAGCTCGACCAGCTGCTTGCAGATGGCCAACCCCAGGCCGGTGCCGCCGAACTTGCGCGACACCCAGGTATCGGCCTGGACATAGCGGTGGAACAGGCGGTCCTGCGCGTCGGCAGAGATGCCGATGCCGGTGTCGGTGATGGCGAAGCGGATGCGCTCTAATCCGCCTCTAAGCGACACCCGCACCACGATGGCACCCTTTTCGGTGAACTTGGTGGCGTTGTTGATCAGGTTGGTCAGCACCTGGCGCAGGCGCATGGGATCGCCCATGGCCAGCGCCGGAATGGCCGGGTCGATGACCTGGGCCACCGCCAGGCCGCGCTCGCTGGCCCGCATGCTCATCAGGCCCAGGCTTTCCTCGACCAGCTGGACCAGGTTGAACTCGATGTTCTCCAGCTGCAGGCGGCTGGCCTCCAGCTTGGACAGGTCGAGGATGTCGTCGAGGATGTTCAACAACAGCTTGCCCGACGACACCACCGTCTCGGCCATGTCGCGCTGCTCGTGGGTCAGCTCGGTGTCCAGCAGCAGCCGGGCCATGCCCAGCAGGCCGTTCATGGGGGTGCGCACCTCGTGCGACACCACGGCGACGAACTCGGCCTTGATGCGGGCCAGCGCCTCGGCGTGCTCCTTGGCCAGGCGGATGCGCTCGTTCTCCAGGCGCAGCTGCTCGTTGGCCAGCTCGCGCTCGACATCGATCTCGTCGGAATGCTCGGTGATGGTGTGGACCAGGAGTTCCAGGTCGTCCTTCTGCTCCTTCAGCGCGGAGAGCAGACGCTGAAGCTTGGCCTCCGCCCGGATGCGCTCGCCGATTTCGCAGCGCATCTGGTCGTTGGCCAGGGCAAGCTCGGCCTCGATAGCGTCGCCATGCTCGATGGCGGCCTGCAATTCCAGCTCGAGATCGAAGTTTTGCTGCTCCAGCCGGGCGAGTTCCGCGCGCAGGGCCGCGAATTCCTCGCCCGATTGGATGGCGTTGCCGGCGCTCACCTGTCCCCCCTCAAAGAACTCCCATAAGTGTCCACAGATATGCGCGGAAATCAATCGCTTAAGGACACTTCCACGACCTCCACCCATACGTTCGCAAAGCATTCAGTCGAAGGATTAGGTCTCGGCGACCTGTTGGTGGCTTGCGCCCAAGGAACCGGTCCCGCTGCTTCACCCTGGGGCGCGAGGAGTTCGAGACTTTCCTCTGCCGGGACAATCCCATAGGCTGGCGCCCTGGCGCACGATGGGAACTAATGAAAGTGACATTGAAGTCGAAGCTCGAAGGATTGCAGGCCTGCCGCGGCATCGCTGCCCTGCTTGTGCTGCTTTATCACGACGCACTTTCCTACCACCCCATCTCCGCAGGGCTTTACGACTTTGCCACTCAAGTGCGGCTGACCGGGCCGACGCCCTTCGATTTCGGCCATGCCGGCGTCGATTTTTTCTTCGTCCTCAGCGGGTTCATCATCCTTTGGGTACACCAGGGCGACATTGGCCGGCGCGAGCGAATCGCGCCGTACGCCAGGCGCCGCTTCATGCGCGTCTATCCGACTTATTGGCTGGTGCTGGCAATGTTGCTTGGCGTCTATGCCGTGCGCCCCGACATGGGTGGCCAGCACGCCCACGACCTGGCGGTCATCGTGAAATCTTTTTTCCTGTGGCCGCAGCCCCCCTACCCCATCGTCACCGCCACCTGGACGCTGTCACACGAGCTGTTGTTCTACGTCCTGTTCGCCATAATCCTGTTCCATCCCCGACTGGGCGCCGCCGTTTTCCTCGCTTGGCTGGGGCTGATCGCCTGGGTGAACATTACCGAACCGGCCAACTTCCCGCTCGCCTTTCTCGGCAGGCAGCAGAACCTTGAATTCTTCATGGGCATGGCGGTGGCCTGGATTGTGCGCCATCGATCGGTTCCGCTGCCCTGGTGCTTTGCTGTCGCAGGCGCGGGCCTGTTCATCGCTTGCGGCCTGACCGAAGCGTATACCAGTCTTCCGGTGGGGCGCTTCGAAGCGCTGGGCTACGGCGCCACCAGCGCGCTGCTCGTGCTGGGGGTCGTCGGGCTTGAACAAGCGGGCCGTTTGCGGGTGGCGCCCATCCTGTCGATATTGGGCGACGCCAGCTATTCCATCTACCTCACCCATATGGCCCTGCTGGCCGTGCTCGCCCGCACGTTCCGCGCGCTCGCCCTACCCGAGCCGCTGGCCGGCTGGCCGGCCTTCGTGCTGATGGCGGTGCTTGCCACTTCGGGCGGCGTCCTGTTTCACCTGATGGTCGAGCGCCCGATCCTACGTTGGCAGAAACCGTCCGCCCGCCGCAGGCCGTTGGCCAGTAACGCGCCCTAGGCTAGAACCGCCAATCAGCGCCCCCACGTGCCGAACGGCACCACCTTGTTGTCCACGTCGTGGCCGATGTCGGCGCGGCCCAGCCACGGGATGCCGGAGCGTTCGCACCAGTGGCGCACCACCTGCTCCTCGGTCATGCCGAAATCCGGGTCATTGGGCGTGATGTCCGAGCAGCGCCCCAGGCAGATGCCCTCGACCCGGCGCAAGGCGGGGGTGCTGGTGATCTGGCCCAGCGCCCGGTCGATGCGATACATGGCCTCGGACACCTCCTCCAGCATCAGCACGTGGCCGGCGAGATCGGGCAGGTAGGGCGTGCCGATCAGGTGCGACAGGATGGTGATGTTGAAGGCGGCTGTGGGAGCGGCAGCGACGGAAGGCTCCAGCGCGCCCTTGTCTCCCTTCGTCAGGAAGGCCAGTGCCCGCGCCACCGCCACTTCGCCGCCGGCACGGTTGAGGTCGGCCGGCATCGGGCCGTGAGCCACCTTGCGGCAGCCGGCGGCATAGAGCGCCCCCAGCATGGCGCCGGCATCGCTGTAGCCCATGTACACCTTGTCCCGGGCGGACGCCTTCAGCCCCGCCAGCACATCTTCCACCAGACGGAACGAGCCATAGCCGCCACGGCCGAACCATAAGACGTCGAAGCTTGGATCGTTGGCGACCTCAAGGAATGCCTGGGCGCGCACGGCATCGACACCGGCGAAATGCCCGGAAATTTGGAAACATTGCGGATTGAACCAAATATCCGGCGCGCTATCGCCGTAAATACGGGAAGACATGTCATGCAATTTCTGAGGCAATGCCTCCGGGATGCGGCAGCTTGGCGCCACGATACCGATTTTTACTCGCCGGTCTCGCATCAAGGCCTACGTCCTTATTATCGCTTGCAAAAGGCGGCAGGCGAATTGTAGCCTCCGACCATGGAACGAGATAGGCAATATTTCTTCTGCGGCATCGGCGGCAGCGGCATGCTGCCCCTGGCCCTCATCGTGCAACAGCGTGGCTTTTCGGTGGCCGGCTCCGACCGCGCCCTCGACCAGGGCCGCACCGCAGCGAAATTCGATTTCCTGCGCGCCCGCGGCATCGCCCTGTTTCCCCAGGACGGCAGCGGTGTCACCCGCCCCGACATGGTGTTGGTGACCTCGGCGGCGGTGGAGGAGACGGTGCCCGATGTGAAGGCCGCCCGAGCGCTCGGCGTCCCGTTGATGACCCGTGCCCAGCTGCTGTCGCAGCTGTTCAATGCCGCTCCCAAGGCAATCGGCGTCGCCGGCACCAGCGGCAAGTCCACCACCACCGGCATGATCGGCTGGCTGCTGCACCGCGCCGGACTGGCGCCCACGGTGATGAACGGCGCGGTGATGAAGAACTTCGTCACCGCCGACACCCCCTTCGCCAGCGCCCTGGTGGGCCACGGCGAACTGTTCGTGGCCGAGGTGGACGAGAGCGATGGCTCCATCGCCCAGTACGACCCACACGTGGCGGTGCTCAACAACGTGGCCTTCGACCACAAGAGCATGGACGAACTGCGCCGCCTGTTCGCCGACTTCACCGGCAAGGCCAAGGCGGCAGTACTGAACCTGGACAATGCCGAGGTGGTGCTGCTGGCCGATAAGCTGCCCGCCGGCCAGCGTCTGACCTATTCGCTGAGCGATTCCAGCGCCGACCTGCTGGCCGGCGACATCACCCCCGCCCCCGACGGCATCGCCTTCACCGTGCGCGAAAAAGGCGGCGAGCCCATCCCCGTTCGCCTAAACGTGCCCGGCCGCCACAACGTGGCCAATGCGCTGGCCGCGCTGGCCACCGCCCGCGCCCTGGGCCTGCCGCTGGCCGAGGCCGCCCGCGCGCTGAACGGCTTCGCCGGCATCCGCCGCCGGCTCGAAGTGGTCGGCAAAAGCGGCTCCGGCATCACCGTGATCGACGATTTCGCCCATAACCCTGACAAAATCGCCGCCACGCTCGCCACCCTGCACGACTTCCCCGGCCGCCTGCTGCTGATGTTCCAGCCCCACGGCTTCGGGCCGCTGCGGCTGATGAAGACCGAGTTCATCGACTGCTTCGCCGCCAATCTGGCGGCCGACGACGTGCTGGTGATGCCCGAGCCGGTCTATTTCGGCGGCACCGTCGACCGCAGCGTCAGCAGCGGCGACATCGTCGCCGGCATCCGGGCCAAGGGCCGCCAAGCCCGCGCCTTCCCCGACCGCACCGCCTGCGGAGAGTTTCTGGTGCAGACGGCGAAACCGGGGGACCGCATCGTGGTGATGGGCGCGCGCGACGACACCCTATCGACCTTCGCCGAGGAGTTGCTGGGGCGGGTGCCGCAGCCGGCATAGGCAGCCCGGGGCGGGGTCTTGCGGGCGGCGCCAGTCGAGGGATTATAACGTTGGGGACTTCCACGCCCCCGGTCGCCATCCATATGACGTAGCGGGAATAACGGGCTGGCTGGGTGAAGCGCCATGGCCGGGGTAAGGCGGGCGAGACGGGGCGACGAGGTGGGGATTGCCGCTATCGAGGTGGAGACCTGGAGGGTCGCCTATGCCGGCGTCCTGCCGGACCGCACCCTGGTCGGAATGTCGGTCAGGCGCAAGGCGTGGCTATGGGCGCAAGAGCTGAGCCACGGGGCGGACGGCGTCTGGGTGTGGGAGAGCGGGCGCTCCCAACTCCTTGGCTTCGGCCATTGCTGCGTTTCGCGGATGCCGGACCTTGCCTGTGACGGCGAGGTGACCACGCTCTATGTACATCCCGACGCCCAGGACCAGGGCATCGGCCGCGCCCTCCTGCTGGCCATGTTCGCCGATTTGAGGGGACAAGGGATGCGGTCCGCCCTGGTGTGGGTGCTGGAAGATAACCCCGCTCGTTTCTTCTATGAGCGGATGGGGGGAAAGCTGGCTTGGCGCCGCCCGATCCAAATGGGCGGCGGACAAGTCCAGGCATTGGGGTATTACTGGAACGACCTGGAGGCCGTCACGTAGCCCCTCCGGCTCAGATGCCGGCGTACCACTCGTAGCCACGATCCTCCCAATAGCCGCCCTTTCCCCGGCCAATGCCGGAAAGGCTGTCCACCGCCTCGATGGCCATCACGTATTTGGCCATCTTGTAGCCCAACTGGCGCTCGACCCGCAGCCGCAGCGGCGCCCCGTGGGGAACCGGCAGCATTTGTCCGTTCATGGCGTAGGCGAGAATGGTCTGGGGGTGGAGGGCGTCGTCGAGGCCGACGCTTTCGTAATAGCGCCCACCGTCGTCCATGGTGTCGGCGCAGCGGAAGACGACAAAGCGGGCCTCCGGCCGGAGGCCAACCCTCGCCAGCAACTCCGCCAACGGCACGCCGGTCCATTTGCCGATGCAGCTCCAGCCCTCGACGCAGTCGTGGCGGGTGATTTGGGTGCGGGCGGGCATGGCACGCAGATCGTCGAGGGAGAACGCGCCGGGACGGTCCACCAGCCCGGCCACCTGCAGGCGCCACTCGGCGAAAGCCCCGGCGGCCAGGCGGCGGTAGTGGGGATCGTCGGGACTGGTGCTGCCATTGGCGCGGAAATGGGAAGAAATGTCCGCCTCGGCGTATTCCCGGGCCAAGGTTCGATGGGGCAGCATATCCCGGTGAAGCCAGCGGTTCGCGCCCTCGGCACTACCGAGAAATTCCTTCACCCAGGACTGCTCGGACAGGCGGTCGCAGCCGCCCAGCATCAGCGCCCCGAAACCCGCGACCGCCCGCCCGAGGAAACCGCGCCGGTCAATTCTCATCCTCGGCCTCCTCGATCGCATAGCGGCCGGAGATCATGGCGCGCAGGTTGTTCCACAGGCCGGACAGCAGGACCATCAGCACGTGTACCAGGAAGAACGCCACGAGCAGGGTGGCGACGATGAAGTGAACCGAGCGGGCGGACTGGCGTCCGTCAAACAGGTCGAGCAGGAAAGGCGCCAGACTGTCCAGATGGGGCGACATGGCCATGCCCGCCAGGGCGATGACCGGGAGCAGCAGGAAGATCACCACCAGGTAGGCCAGCTTCTGCAACACGTTGTAATGCCGCGCCTCCTCGCCCTTGGGAAAGCGCAGGCGCGCGTGGTCGGCGATCGTGCGGCCCATATGGCGCAGTTGAGCGCCGGTCGGCAGCAGATCGCGCCGGAAATGTCCGCTCGCCAGCCCGCTGGCCAGATAGACCAGGCCATTGATCACGAACACCCAGGCGAAGAAAAGATGCCAGCGCCGCCCCATCGCCAGCCATTGGGGCCCCGGCAGGGTAGCCCATGCGGGAAAGCCCCGCTCCAAGCCGCCGGACAGGCCAAGCGCCCCGGTGGTGTCGAGGTCACGGCCGAAGACCGAGGTCACCCCACGCACCTCGCCCTCTTCGTTCATAACCGCCGACATGGACAGCCAGGGCCGGTCGAAATCGGAAGACTGCCCCCAATACAGCGCGGGGTGGGCGTTGAAGATCTGCAAGCCGCTCATCAGCAGGACGGTCAAAGCCACCACGTTGACCCAGTGGGTGACGCGGACGACCGCCGAATGGCGATGGACCCATAGCCTGGGTGCCGAAGGCATGGCCGCCTCCCTCTCCAGTGAAACTACCGCGCAGCCGCCCGTTATTCGGGTCCGCACCGATAAACAGGAACAGGTGGCCGATGGGTCGCCGTGGACGACCGAAGAGCTTGAACACCAACGCTATTGGTCAACGCGCCTATGATGAGAACCCGGAACTCGGGGACTATCGCCTTCTGACGCTCGACCGGTTGCTCGGTCGTGAACCGGCCCCGCCGCCCAGCGACGTCGGCGACATCGAGGCGCGCCTGTCGCGCGGTGAATGCTTGCCCCGCTTCGAGGTCTCGCAGGGAAGCCGGGAGCGCGCCGAGCGCATCCGTGCGGCCTTGAAGGAACGGGCGAGAGAGGGAGTTGGATTGTGGGCTGAAATGAAAAACCGCCCTCAAAGGGGCGGTCGGTCTGGATAAGTGGCGGAGGGGGTGGGATTCGAACCCACGATGAGCTTGCACCCATACCGGTTTTCGAGACCGGCGCATTCGACCACTCTGCCACCCCTCCGCTGGGAAAAGTCGCCTGGTCGGTGCGAGGCGCGGAGACTAGCGTAACTCGCTTGCCTCCGCAACCCCGTTCGACAGGGATTTTCGCCGATGGCAATAGGGGATCGCGGCGCTCAGCGCGGCGCGATCACCATGACCATCTGACGGCCTTCCATCTTGGGAATTTGCTCGACCTTGCCCAAGCCTTCGAGGTCGTCGCGCACCCGCTCCAGCACCTTCATACCCAGGTCCTGGTGTGCCAGCTCGCGGCCGCGGAAGCGCAGGGTGACCTTGACCTTGTCGCCTTCCCCGAGGAACTTGCGCATGGCGCGCATCTTCACATCGTAGTCGTTGTCATCGATGTTCGGGCGGAGCTTGATCTCCTTGATCTCGATGACCTTCTGCTTCTTCTTCGCCTCGTTCTTCTTCTTCTGGGCTTCGAACTTGAACTTTCCGAAGTCCAGAATCTTGCAAACCGGCGGCTCGGCATTGGGCGACACCTCGACCAGGTCCAGACCAGCCTCTTCGGCCATGATCAGACCCTCGCGCAGGGTGACGACACCGATCATTTCCCCGTCGGCACCGACCAGGCGGATGCTGCGGGCGTCGATCTCTCGGTTGACGCGGGGCCCATCATTCTTGGGCGGCGTCTGCATTGGCGGCCTAGCTATGAAACCTTCTCCATCGGCAAGAACACGAATATGGGCCTCCCCGGCCGCGTTCCCCTCCGCGGCTTAAGAGACCCGGCTCCCCGTCACAAACCCACCTCCGGCATCAGGCCGGAGGCGTAGCTTCGTGCGCGAGTTTAGCAACTGCTTGGTCCAACGCAACAATTTCTTGGTCCTGCGAACCCAGGCGGCGCAGAGCGACGGCACGATTCTCGGCTTCGCGCTTGCCCACCACCAGCAGCACCGGCACCTTGGCCAGCGAGTGCTCGCGCACCTTGTAATTGATCTTCTCGTTGCGCAGGTCGGTTTCCACCCGGATGCCGGCCGCCTTCAGCGTCTTGGCGACCTCAAGCGCGAACTCGTCGGCCTCGGACACGATGGTGGCGACCACCACCTGGGTGGGCGCCAGCCACAGCGGGAAACGGCCGGCGAAGTGCTCGATGAGGATGCCGAGGAAGCGCTCGAACGAGCCCAGCACGGCACGGTGCAGCATGACCGGGCGCTTGCGGCTGCCGTCCTCGGCGGTGTAGGCCGCCTCCAGGCGCTCGGGCAGCACGAAGTCCACCTGCAGGGTGCCGCACTGCCAGTCGCGGCCGATGGCGTCACGCAGCACGAATTCCAGCTTGGGGCCATAGAAGGCGCCCTCGCCCGGGTTCAACACGGTCTCCAGGCCGGCGGCCTTGGCCGCCTCCACCAGCGCGCCTTCCGCCTTGTCCCAGGTCTCGTCCGAGCCGGCCCGCTTGGCCGGACGGTCGGAGAACTTCACCCGCACGTCCTCGAAGCCGAAATCCTTGTAGACCTCCTTCAGCAACTGGCAGAAGGCGATGGTCTCCGAGGTGATCTGGTCCTCGGTGCAGAAGATGTGGGCGTCATCCTGGGTGAAGGCGCGCACGCGCATGATGCCGTGCAGGGCGCCCGACGGCTCGTAGCGGTGGCACGAGCCGAACTCGGCCATGCGCAGCGGCAGGTCGCGGTAGGACTTGATGCCCTGGCGGAAAATCTGCACATGGCAGGGGCAGTTCATGGGCTTGACCGCAAGATGGCGCTCATCCTGGGTCTTGATGGTGAACATGCTTTCCGCGAACTTGTCGGCGTGACCTGAGGCCTCCCACAGGGAGAAGTCCACCAGCTGCGGGGTCTTCACCTCGACATAGTCGGTCGCCTCCAGCCGGCGGCGCATGTAGCTTTCCACCGTGCGGTACAGCGTCCAGCCGGCGGGGTGCCAGAACACGCTGCCCACCGCCTCTTCCTGCTGGTGGAACAGGTCCATCTCGCGGCCCAGGCGGCGGTGGTCGCGCTTTTCCGCCTCTTCCAGCATGTGCAGGTAGCCGTCCAGGTCCTTCTTGTCGAACCAGGCGGTGCCGTAGATGCGCTGAAGCATTTCGTTGCGCGAATCGCCGCGCCAATAGGCGCCGGCCAGCTTCATCAGCTTGAAGGCCTTGCCCAGCTTGGCAGTGGTGGGCAGATGCGGGCCGCGGCACAGGTCGATGAAGCCGCCCTGGCGATAGAGCGAGATCTTCTGGTCGGCGGGGATCGAGGCGATGATCTCGGCCTTGTACTTCTCGCCGGCCTCGGTGAAGAACTTCACCGCTTCGTCGCGGTCCCATTCCTCGCGGGTGATGGCCTCGTCGCGGGCGACGATCTCGTGCATGCGGGCCTCGATCTTCTCAAGGTCCTCGGGCGTGAACGGGGTGGGGCGCGCGAAGTCGTAATAGAAGCCGTTATCGATGGCCGGGCCGATGGTGACCTGGGTCTCGGGGTACAGTTCCTTCACCGCCTCGGCCATGACGTGGGCGGCATCGTGACGCAGCAGCTCCAGCGCATCGGCGCCATCCTTGGCGGTGACGATGGACAGCGCCGTGTCGGTGGTCAGAGTAGTCGAGAGGTCCTTCAACTCGCCGTCAATACGAAGGGCCAGCGCGGCCTTGGCC
>Ga0306923_10001682_pt1 | contig 19715 bp, 23 predicted proteins | sample sta12Can44000108_FD_203841 | JGI IMG/M metagenome (GOLD analysis project Ga0306923, IMG submission 203841) | Lab enrichment of tropical soil microbial communities from Luquillo Experimental Forest, Puerto Rico - statanox.12C.anox.44.000.108 (v2)... | ecosystem: Environmental > Terrestrial >... | reverse complement strand
CAGACGGTGTCGAGGAGTCCCCGCACCGCTTGCGGCGTCTTCGCCATGGCGTCGTCGAGCCGGTAGTGGGCGAAGTCGGCGAAGCCGAGCAGCCGGGCGCGCTCGGCGCGCAGCCGCACCATCTCGGCGATGATCGCCTTGTTGTCGGTCGCGCCGCCATTGTCGCCGCGCATGGCGAAGGCGCGAAACACTTTTTCACGCAGGTCGCGCCGCTCGGAGAATTGCAAGAACGGCTCGGCGCTGGAGCGCGACAGCGTGACGACGTGGCCGGACAGCTTGCGCTCCTGGGCTTCAGACTTCATCGCCTCGCGCATGAACGGCGGCAGGCCCGCGAGCTCGGCCTCGTCGTGGAGCGTAAGTGCGAAGCCTTGCTCGTCGGCCAGAACGTTCTGGCTGAACGCGGTGCCAAGGCTTGCCAGCCGCTCGGTGATCGCCGCGAGCCGCGTCTTGGCAGCCTCGTCGAGACCGGCGCCGGCGCGGCGGAAACCGGTGTGATAACGCTCGAGAACGCGCCTGCCTTCGGCATCGAGGCCGAGCGCGTCGACGCCGCGCGTCAGCGCATCTACTCGCCCGTACAGGCGGGCATCGGTGTTGATCTTGTTCCAGTGCCGGGCCATGCGCGGCGATATTTCGCGTTCGATCTCGAGCAGGGTGTCGTTGGAATGGGCGCCGGCCAGGAGGTGGAACGCATCTCCGATCCGCGCCAGCAGCCGGCCGGCGCACTCAAGGGCAACAATCGTGTTGTCGAAGCTTGGCGCAGCCGGATTTGCGGTGATCGCCGCGATCTCGCCCGTGTGCTCGGCGAGCGCCCGGTCATAGGCCTCTCGGAAATGCTCCGGCTCTATGTGCGCGAACGGGGGGACTTCGTCGGGGGTGGTCCATTTCGCTAGGAGCGGGTTGGCGGACGGGGCAGGGCTGGTCATTCGGGACCCTCACGTCTTGACAAGGTTTCTCGGCAAGGTTTCTCGGCAAGGTTTCTTGGCAAGGTTTCTTGGCAAGGTTTCTTGGGAAGGCCGGCATGATATAGGTCATCGGAGCCTTTCGACCAAAGCCGCAAGGAGTGCCCGCCAATGCCCCGTCACGCCCATTATGTCCCCCATGGCGTCATTCCAGCCGTCCTGCTGCCGTTCTTCGACGACCTCTCGATCGATGAGAAGAGCTTCCGCAAGCACCTGCGCGATGTGGCCGCGACCGAGGGCATTTCGGCGATCACCATCAACGCCCATTCCACCGAGGTCGCGTCCTGCAGCTTCGAAGAGCAGCGCCGCGTGCTCGCCATCGCCCAGGACGAGATCGGCGGCCGGCTGCCTTTAGTTAACGGCATCTGGGCCGACGGCAGCCTGGAGGCAGCCCGCATCGCCCGCATGGCGGAGGAGGGCGGCGCCTCGGCGCTGCTCGTTTTCCCGCCGGCGCCCTTCACCCTGCAGCAGTCGCCCGCCATGGCGGTCGAGCACTTCAAGCGTATCGCCGACGCGTCGAGCCTGCCCATCATCGCCTTCCAGTATCCGCTGGCGACCGGCCAGGGCTATCCGCGCGACACGCTCCTGAAGATGGTCGAGGCGGTGCCGACCATCCGCGCCATCAAGGACTGGGCTGGCAACGTGTCGCAGCACGAGATGCATATCCGCGAACTGCAGAGCCTGCCGCGGCCGGTCAACGTGCTCTCGACCCACAGCGCCTGGCTGTTCTCTTCGCTGGTGCTCGGCTGCAATGGCCTCCTCTCCGGCTCGGGCAGCGTCATCCCCGACCTGCAGGCGGCGCTGTTCAAGGCGGTGCAGGCCAACGACCTCGCCGAGGCGCGGCGGCTGAACGACCGCATCTACCCGCTGGCGCGGGTGTTCTACGCCGACCCCTGGGTCGACATGCACAACCGCATGAAGGAGGCGCTGGTGCTGCTCGGGCGGCTGCCACGCGCCGTGGTGCGGCCGCCGCTGGTCAAGCTCACGCGCGCTGAGATCGACCGCATCCGCGTGGCTCTGGTCGAGGCCGGCATGCTGTCGAAAGCCGCACGGGACGCGGCTTAAGCCTGCCTTGATCCTGCCGCGACTTTTGGCGTAACTGCGCACCCATGGACAGCCCCAACAATCCTATCCAGCGCCCCCGGCGCATCCTCTGGCTCAACGTGCTGACGGTGGTCAGCGCCGCGATCCTGATCAGCGCCGAGGTGTTCGGCGCCGCCTTTGCGGGCAGCTGGGCGATCGCCAGCCTGTTCGCGCTCGGCAGTTTCGGCGCGCGCATCCTCGATGGCTTCTTCGTGCTCTGCGGCATCTTTGTGATGGTGCAGTTCGTGCGCGCGGCGCGCCGGGTCGAGCCGTTCACCGCCGGCTGAGGCCGGCGGCGACGCCGACTTCTCGACCACGACGCGGCGCCTTTACGTCTTGTTAAAACAAAAATTGTTGCGTCAAGGGCGCGAATGGATTATTTCGACTCTTGCCCAATTTCGCACGTGCCTGTGGCCGTGTGTCGGTCGGTGGGCATCCGGACAAGAGGCCGGACAGCCGCCTAAGGAAGAAATACTACTTCCTTGCTCCCGCGACCGGCAGCCGGAGGCGAACCGGCGATGCCAGCTCTCCACTGGCGACGCGGCTTAAAGCAACGACGGAAGGGCTTTTTTGGATGACGGCCGGCGCCAATGCCGGCGACACCGAAAGGGCTTGTCCTTCTTTGCCAGCAGTGCGGAACGGGGCTTCCCCTCATCCGGACCAAGGCAGCAATCGCAGCGGCGGCTTCAAGGACTTCGCATGGTGCGGAGCCATGTCCGTCGCAGGAGGTTCACCTCGGCGGCTACGCCGCCGGCCGGATAGAGGAGCTGGGTCGAGATGACCACACGCATCCGCGAATTTCTCAAGCGTCGTACCGATACTGGACCCTGCCTCGTGCTCGACCTCGACGTCGTGCGCGAGAACTACCAGAACTTCGCCAAGGTGCTGCCCGACACCAGGGTGTTCTATGCCGTCAAGGCCAACCCGGCGCCGGAAATCCTGAAGCTGTTGGCCGATTCCGGCTGCTGCTTCGACGTCGCCTCGATCAACGAGACCCATGCGGTGCTCGCCGCAGGCGCTACCGCCGACCGTGTCTCCTACGGTAACACCATCAAGAAAGAGAGCGAGATCGCGACCGCCTTCAAGCTCGGCGTCGCGCTGTTCGCCGTCGACTGCGAGGCCGAGGTCGAGAAGGTGGCGCGCGCCGCGCCCGGCAGCCGGGTGATCTGCCGCATCCACTGCGACGGCTCGGGCGCCGAATGGCCGCTGTCGCGCAAGTTCGGCTGCGAGCCGGACTATGCCGCCGATATCCTGGAGCTCGCCCATAAGCGCGGGCTGGTGCCCTATGGCGTCTCATTCCACGTCGGCTCGCAGCAGCACAATGTTGAGGCCTGGGACCGCGCGCTCGCCTCGACCGCCACGATCTTCCGCACCTGCGCCGAGCGCGGCATCAGCCTCTCGATCGTCAATCTCGGCGGCGGCTTTCCGGCCAAATACGTGCGCAAGACGCCGAAGCTCGAGAGCTACGGCAAGGCGATCTTCAAGTCGCTGCGCAAGCACTTCGGCAACAACCTGCCCAACACCATTGTCGAGCCGGGCCGCGGCCTCGTCGGCAATGCCGGCATTATCGAGGCCGAGGTGGTGCTGATCGCCAAGCGCAGCCCCGAGGACGAGGTACGCTGGGTCTATCTCGACATCGGCAAGTTCCACGGGCTCGCCGAGACCATCGGCGAATCGATCCGCTATCCGATCCGCACCACCAAGGATCGCGACGAAACAGCGCCCTGCATCGTCGCCGGCCCGACCTGCGACTCCGTCGACGTGCTGTACGAGAAGACGCCGTATCCGCTGCCGGTGTCGCTCGCCATTGGCGACAAGGTGTTGATCGAGGCCGCCGGCGCCTACACCACGACCTATTCGTCCGTCGGCTTCAACGGCTATCCGCCGCTGCGGCAATACGTGATCTGAGACTTTGTTGCCCCCGCGCCCCGGCACCGCCGGGGCGCGGTTTTTATTTCGGCTGGGCGTTCGCCGGCGGCGGGATTACCGACGGATCGCCCGTCTTCGGGGTCGGCGCTTTCATCGCCGGATCGATATCCGGCGGGCAGATCACGCCGGCATTCTTGTTGGCATCATTCAGAGCCTGGCTGGTGCGCTCCTGCGGCGTGCAGCCTTTCGGATCGGGCGCCTGCGCCTCGGCGACGCCGGCGCAGGCCAGTGTGAACGCAACTGCCAGCGTGGCTCGTGACGCCTTCGCAATCATGACCGTCCTCCCTGGACATTGCTGCTGCTGGGATAACGATTTGAGGGAATTGCGGGTTCCTCGGGCGCGGAACCGTCTCAGGCGAGGTCGAGAATCCCGGCTTCGCCGTTGTCGGTGCCAAACGCGAGCAGGGTGCCGTCGGCGCTCCAGGCCAGTGCCGAGACCGGCGCGTCGCCCGGATTCTTCGCCAGGATCTCGGCACCGTCGTCGATGCGCACCAACAGCACCATGCCGTCCTCGTAGCCGGTGGCGACGATGTCCTGGCGCGGATGGCAGGCAACCTTCGCGATGCGATGCTGCGACGGCGCCAGTTGCCGCGGCTGCTTGCCCATGGGGCCTTCCTTGGTCTGGAACGGCCACAGGATGAGCTGCGGCGCGCCCGAGGTCGCGAGCCACTTGCCGCCCGCGGTCCAGCCGACCGACATGACGCGCGTGGCGTAGCCTGACATGCGCATGTGCTGACGATCGACTAGGCGCCAGCCGTGCAGCATCGGCTCCTGCATGGCGGTGACGAGGAAGCGGCCGTCCGGGCTTACGGTGACGCCGAGATGCGAGCCCTTCCATTCGAGCTTTTCCGGCGTGCTTTGCGGCGCGTTGGGAAACCAAAGCGTGGCGCCATTGTAGTGGGCGATGGCAAGGCGAAAGCCTTTCGGCAGGAAGGCGAGGCCGCCGACGGTCGACGGCGCATCGATGCTGCACAGCTCTTTGCCTTGCACGAAGGCGGTCTTGCCGGCCGACCAGGCCACGGCACCGTCGGGGCCGACGGCGACGTGATCGATCCAGCGGTTCTTGGGGTCGGTGGCAACCGTGCGGCTCGTGCCGCTGACGTCGGTCTGGACCACCTTGCCGTCGTCGCCGCCTGTGACGATGACGCTCTCGCCGACCGCCGTCGCCAGGATCGCGCCGCCATGGACCGTGAGGGTCTTCGCCTCGCCGCGCGGCGGCGCCAACACCATCGTCTCGTCGCCGAGCACGAACACCGCCATTCGGCCGAGAAAATGGGCGGCGATGACGGCGCCGTTCGCCGCAACCGCATGGATGCGCTCGACGACGGAGGCGGAGTCGTTGCGGGTCTCAGACATGACCGCCAGTTACGCGATGCAGCTTTCGAACCCTTCGGCAATCTTCTTGCCGGGCAGATTGCGGCCGATGAAGACGATGCGGCTGTCGCGCTTCTCGTCTTTCTTCCACGGCCGCTGGTGATCGCCGTCGAGGATCATGTGCACGCCCTGGAATACGAAGCGCTGATCGTCGTCCTTGAAGGCGAGGATGCCCTTGCAGCGCAAAATATTCGGGCCTTCCTTCTGGACCAGATCTTGCACCCACGGAAAGAACTTGTCCGGGTTGAGCGGCTTGTCGGTTTTGAGCGAGATCGATTGCATCTCCTCGTCGTGATAGTGCTTCAACCCGCCGTGATGGTGCGCGTGTTCGTGGTCGTGATGATGATCGTGGCCGTGCCCGTGATCGTGGTGATGATGGTCATGATCGTGGCCGTCGCCGCCGAGGAAGTCCGGCTCGAGATCGAGGATGCGGTCGAGGTCGAAGGCGTTGCGCTCCAGCACCTCGTTCAGCGCGATCTTGGCGCGCTCGGTCTTGTGCAGCCGCGCGTAAGGGTTGATGCCGCGGATGCGCGCTTCGACTTCGCTCAATTCGTCGGCGCTGACCAGGTCGGTCTTGTTGATCAGAATGACGTCGGCAAAGGCGATCTGGTTCTTGGCTTCCGGCGCGTCCTTGAGGCGCTCGTTGAGCCACTTGGCGTCGGCGACGGTAACCACGGCGTCGAGCTTGGTGCGGCGGCCGACGTTTTCGTCGACGAAGAAGGTCTGCGCCACCGGCGCCGGATCCGCGAGCCCCGTGGTCTCGACGATGATGGCGTCAAACTTGCCCTTACGGCGCATCAGGCCGTCGAGGATGCGGACGAGATCGCCGCGCACGGTGCAGCAGATGCAGCCGTTGTTCATCTCGAACACTTCCTCGTCGGCGCCGACCACGAGGTCGTTATCGATGCCGATCTCGCCGAATTCGTTGACGATGACGGCGTATTTTTTGCCGTGCGGCTCGGACAGGATGCGGTTGAGCAAGGTGGTCTTGCCGGCGCCGAGATAGCCGGTCAGCACGGTGACCGGTATTTTGTCAGTCATTTCTGCCCTCCGTCGGCCCTTCTATATAGGTATCCGGCGCGGCTTGCATCAGCGCGAAACGCAGCGCTCCGCGACGATTGCGCCGTGCCCAAAACCTTGATCGGAGCCCCTCTTTGACTATCGTTCTGCGCCGACAACGCAGCCAAAAGGGGAGGCATGCATGCGCGACGTCGTGCTGATCGCCGCGGGCTTGGCCGCAGGCCTTGCTGCCCCAGTGACCGCCATGGCGCAGAACTACCCCGAGCGCGTGGTCCAGATCATCGTGCCGGCGACGCCCGGTTCGAGCGCCGACATTCTCGGCCGCGTTCTGGCAGAGGGCATGTCAGCGGATTTCGGCAAGCCGGTGATCGTGGTCAATAGGCCCGGCGCCAACGGCGTGCTCGGCACCGCCGACGTCGCCCGCGCCAACCCCGACGGCTACACGCTGTTTCACGGCGCCGGCTATTCGATCACCGTGCAGCCGCTGACCGACAAGGACATCGGCTACAACGTGAAATCGTTCACGCCGATTTGCCAGACCTTCAAGAACGACCAGGTTATCGTGGTGCCGCCGAATTCAGCCCTGAAGACGGCGCAGGACCTAGTCGAAGCGGCGAAGAAAAAACCCGGCGCGCTCAATGTCGGCATTCCGGGCATCGCCACCGTGCCGCATCTCGCCATGGTGCAGCTCGCCGACCTCGCCCATGTCGAATTCAACAACGTGCCGTTCAAGGGACCGGCCGAGGAGATCCAGAACACGCGCAACGGCCAGCTCGATTTTTCTGCCGTGCCGCTGACCGCGGCTGCCGCCAGCGGGCTTTTGATGCCCGGGATTTTTGCGCCGTCGCGCAATCCGTCGCTGCCTAACGTGCCGACCTTCAAGGAGCAGGGCTTTGACGTGGCGCCCTTGAGCTTCGGCGGCCTGCTCGGTCCGGCCGGCATGCCGGCCGCGGTGACGAAGAAACTGGAGAACGCCTGCATCGCCATCTTGAAGGGCGAGACGGCGCAACGTGTGGTGAAGAACACGTTCCAGCCCGCCGACTATTTCGCCGACGCCACAGGCTTTGCCCGTGATCTCGCAACCGATATCGCGGAGAAGACGCCGCTGGTCGGCAAGCTCGATCTGAAGTGAGGGCCGCTATGGCCCTTACGCCTCGAGATGGCGCCGCGGTAGCAGGAGCCAGATGAGGCCGCCGACCGTTCCGGCCACGACCGACAGCAGGTAAAGCGCTCCCGCCACCAGGATGATGGCGGGGCCGGCTGGCAGGCCGGCGCGCGCCGCGACGAAAAGTCCCACGAAGCCCGAGATAATGGCGCTGCCGACTGCGACCACCATCATGACGGTGAGGTCGCGCGCCCAAAACCTCGCGATGAACGCCGGCAGCATCATCAGGCCGACCGCAAGCAGGGTGCCGAGCACCAAAAAGCCGCCGACCAGGTTCAACACCATGAGCGCCAGGAAGGCGACGTGGGCGGCGCCGCCGGCGCGGCTCACCGAGCGCAAGAAGCCGGGATCGACGCAGTCCAGCACCAGCGGCCGCCAGATCAGCGCCAGTGCGACGAGCGACACCGAGGCGACGCCGGCGATGAAGAGGAGCGCCGCGTTACCGATCGAAAGCACCGAGCCGAACAGCAAGTGCACCAAATCCTCGTCGCTGCCCTTGACCGAGACGATGGCGACGCCGAGCGCGAGCGAAATCAGAAAGAAGGCCGCGAGCGAGGCGTCTTCTTTCAATGCCGTCGCGCGCGCGACGAGACCGGCGCCGATGGTGATAAGGAAGCCCGCGATCAGACCGCCGGTCGCCATGGCGAAGACGCTCGCGCCGGCAATAAGGAAACCGATGGCGACGCCCGGCAGGATGGCGTGGGAAAGCGCGTCGCCGATCAGGCTCATGCGCCGCAGCATTAGGATGAGGCCCAGCGGCGCGGCCGAAAGCGACAGCGCAAACATCGCAGCGAGCGCCCGGCGCATGGCGTCGGGCTCAGCGAGCGGCGCGGTCAGCGCGTCGTGCAGCATCGCCTCAGGCCGCTTCGCGCACGCAAGTCGCGGCGTCGTCGTCGAACGCCTCGCACATGCGGCGGGCCTTTTCGAGATTCTCAGCCGTCAGCACGTCGCGCGTCGCGCCCCAAGCCACCGGCTCGCGGGCGAGCATTAAGGTGCGTGGAAACGCCGCACGCACCAGCTCGATGTCGTGGGTGGCGGCCAGCACCGTGCGCCGCTCGGTATGCCAGCGCCGCACCAGATGCATCAAATCCTCGGCAGTCCTGGAGTCGATGGCGCCGAACGGCTCGTCGAGCACGATGATGCGCGCGTCCTGCACCAGCAGGCGCGCGAACAGCATGCGCTGCATCTGGCCGCCGGACAGCGATCCGATGGCGCGTTGCTCGAAGCCGGTCAGCCCGACGGCGGTGATGCTGGTTTCGACCGCCCCGCGAGCGTCGCGGCCGATGCTGCCGAACACGCCTTTGCGGCGCCACAGCCCCATCGCCACCATGTCGTAGACGTTGATCGGGAACGTGCGGTCGATGTCCGCCACCTGCGGCAGGTAGGCAATGTCGTGGGCGATAAAACCGTCGCGCTCGATATGGCCGGCGAGCGGCTTCAGCGCGCCGACGATCGCCTTGAACAAAGTCGATTTGCCGGCGCCGTTCGGGCCGACCACGGCCGTGAGCGAGCCCGCCTCAACGGTGCCGTTGAGATGATGCACGGCCGGATGGCGGTCGTAGCCCAGCGTCAGATCGCGAAACTGCAGTGCGGCCATGGCGATCGGCTCAGTGCATCGCCCAAAGCGTAAAAGCCCAGACCAGCGCGATCAGCGCGCCGGCCAATCCCAACCGTTGCACCGCCGAGTAGCGCAGCAATGACGGGGAGAGGACTGGCGAGGGGTGGGGGACTTCGCCATGGTGATGATGGCTCATAATGTAACAATATAACATTGCCGCGGAGGCTGCCAACCCACGGCTGTCGGTGCCGGCGGCGGCGACACCAGCCGGTGCCGAAGCTGACGCAACTTGTCGCATTTCGCTCGCATGGCGCCGTTTGTGGCAACGAAGGTCGCATTGGCCCTCCGCTACTTTCGCGCTAATGAGGGCCTACGAAGAAGCGGCCCGCCGCGGCCGCAGGGGAGGAAATCGATGAAACGTCTGACCGCCACATTTGCCGCCGCCGTTGCACTGGCGGTCGTGGGCTTCGCCCCAATCGGGGCCGCCGGCGCCGATCCGATTGTCATCAAGTTCAGCCACGTAGTGTCGCCCGACGCGCCCAAGGGCAAGGCGGCGCTGCTGTTTAAGCAGCTGGCCGAGAAATACACGAACGGCAAAGTCACGGTCGAAGTCTACCCGAACTCCTCGCTTTATAAGGACAAGGAGGAACTCGAAGCCCTGCAACTCGGCTCGGTGCAGCTCTTGGCGCCGTCGATTTCCAAATTCGGTCCGCTCGGCGTCAAGGAGTTCGACGTTTTCGATCTGCCCTTCCTGATGGTCGACGATGCGCGCGCCCACCAGATGACATCGAGCCCGATGATGGCGGACCTCAACAAGAAGCTGGAAGCCAAGGGCGTGTCGCCGCTCGCCTATTGGGACAACGGCACCTATGTGTATACGTCGAACGTGCCGCTGATCTCGCCGGACGATTTCCGCGGCCTGAAGATGCGCATCCAGGGCAGCAAGGTGCTGGACGCCGTGGCGCGGCAGCTCGGCGCCATTCCGCAGATCATCGCCTTCGGCGAGCTCTATCAGGCGCTGCAGACCGGCGTCGTCGACGGCGAGGACAATGTGCCGTCGAATATCTGGACGCAGAAGTTCTACGACGTGCAGAAATATCTCACCGTGTCGTATCACGGCCGTCTGACCTACTCGCTCATCACCAACGTCAAGTTCTGGAACTCGCTGCCGGCCGACGTGCGGCCCGGCCTCGACCGCGCCGTCAAAGAGTCGACTGAATTCTTCAACGAGACCGCGGCGAAGGACAACGCGCAGGCGCTCAAGGACATCGCCGCCACCGGCAGGATCCAGATGCACACCCTGACCGATACCGAAAAGCAGGCCTGGATCAACAAGCTGATGCCGGTCCACAAAGAGATGGAAGGCCGCTTCGGCAAGGAATTCATCCAGAACATCTACAAGGCTTCGGGCTTCGTCCCGCCGCAGTCGTAAAGCCGGTCAAACCCTCCCCGGGCAGCGGGGAGGGTTTTTAAGGTTCGTGGGGGACACCGGTGCTCGACCGTCTCCTGAATCGGCTCGAAGAGTGGATCATCGCCACGCTGATCGCGGCGGCGACCGCGCTGACGTTCGTCGCCGTGGTGCATCGCTATGGCGCCAGCAACTCGGCGAGTCTGGCCCGCTGGGCCGGCCTACATCAGCTGTTCTGGCTCCGGGTGTCGGCGGACTGGGTCTATGTTGAGCTCGCCGCCATCAACCTGTCCTGGGCGCAGGAGCTCGCCACCTACATGTTCGTGTGGATGGCGAAATTCGGCGCCGCGCTTGGCGTGCGCACCGGCATCCATGTCGGCGTCGACGTCTTCGTCAAACGGCTGTCGCCCAAGGCGCGCAAGCCGGTGATCGTGTTCGCCATGTTGTGCGGCGCATTGTTCACCGGCGTGATCGGCACGCTCGGCGCGGTCTATGTCTATCAGCTCGATGCCGACCAGGTCTCGCCCGAGCTCGAATGGCCGAGCTGGATGATCTATCTGTGCATCCCGCTCGGCTCCTATCTGATGTGCTTCCGCTTCCTGCAGGTGATGTGGCGCTATCTGCGCACCGGCTATGTGCCGCATCAGGGCCACGGCGAGGACTACGAGCCGCCGCATGAGGATGCAGGCACGCCGGTCGTCGAGGCGGCGCGATGACGGCGCTGTCGCATATCGGCAAGCAAGCCGGCGCGCCGCGCTCGACCGGCGACTTCATCACCGCGTGGTCGATCGTCATCCTGCCGATCGCGCTGGCGCTGATCTGCATCGCGGCGCGGCTCGACCTGATCCAGCTGTCGCACACGACGCGCGCGGAGCTGCTGTTTGCGCTCCTTCTGGCGCTGATGGCGTCGGGCATGCCGATCTCGATCGCGCTCGGGCTCTCGGTGCTGACCTATCTGTTCATCCTCTCGAACGTCGATCCGAAGATGGTGGGCCTGAAGCTGTTCACCAGCATCGACCGCTTCGAGATCATGGCGATCCCGTTCTTCATTCTCGCCGGCAATTTGCTCACCGCCGGCGGCGTAGCTCGGCGCATGATCGACTTCGCCACCGCGCTGATCGGCCACTGGTACGGCGGGCTCGGGCTTGCCGGCGTCGTCGCCTGCGCCTTGTTCGCCGCGATCTCCGGCTCCTCGGTCGCGACCGTGGTCGGCATCGGCTCGATCATCCTGCCGGCCTTGATGGAGCAGGGCTATCCGCCGCGCTTTTCCGCCGGCGTGATCGCGACATCGGGCGCGCTCGGCATCCTATTCCCGCCGTCGATCAATCTCGTCATCTACGCGGTCGCGACCTCGGGCATGCAGCCGCGCGGGCCGACCGGCGCGGTGGTCGATTCCGCTTCCATCGGCCAGCTTTTCATCGCAGCGCTCGTGCCCGGGCTGATGCTCGCCACCATGCTCGGCATCACTACCTGGTATCGCGCCTGGCGCAACGACTATCCACGCATGAAGCGCACCAGCTGGGGCGAATGCTGGCGCGCGTTCCGCGAAAGCGTCTGGGGGCTGCTGCTCATTCTCCTGGTGCTGGGCGGCATCTATTCCGGTCTATTCACCCCGACCGAGGCCGCCGCCTGCGCCGCGACCTATTCACTCGTCATCGCGGTGTTCGTCTACAAGGGGCTTAAATTCTCCGAAGTGCCGGCGGTGCTGCTCAAGGCCGCCGCCATGAGCGCGATGATCCTCTACATCATCACCAACGCGGCAGTGTTCTCGTGGCTGCTCACCTCGGAGCAGATTCCGCAATCCATGGCCGAATGGATGACGGCGCAGGGCTTCGGCATCGTCGCCTTCCTCCTGGTCACCAACATCGTGCTGCTGGCCGCAGGCAACTTCATGGATCCAGCGGCAATCACGTTGATCATGGCGCCGATTCTGTTTCCCATGGCCGCGGCGCTCGGCGTGCACCCGGTGCATCTCGGCATCCTGATGGCGGTCAACATGGAGGTCGGGCTTTGCCATCCGCCGGTCGGGCTCAACCTCTACGTCGCTTCCGGCATCACCAAGATGGGCATCACCGAGCTGACGGTCGCGGTGCTGCCGTGGCTCGTCACCATGCTGATCTTCCTCGTCATGGTGACCTATATCCCGGCTATCTCGCTGTGGCTGCCGCACCTGCTCGGAATGCTCTGATCCGACGGCGCCGGCGCCTCCCGTTCGAGGAGTTCTTCCTGTTTCGCGGCGAGTACATGCGCGGCAACACGTCCGGTGGGGCTGTTAGGCTAAACGAGCTTGTCGCGGTTGGCCGCCTTGCAGCTTTGCCAAGCTATTTTAACTAGCTGATTTTGTATGATTTTCCGACGCTGTCCCGCCGTTTAACAGAATCCCCGATATTGCGGACGGCTCATGCCGCTCGAAATCGCGCATTATCTTCGCCACCTTGCCACCCGTTGCAGCGGCTTGTCGCGCGATGCCGGCGACGCGGTGCTGAGCGAGGAGCTGGTCATCATCAGCGTCGAACTGGTGGAGAAGGCGCAGCGCTCGAAGCCGAATATGCGCTGGTGCATCGGCGCCGACCCGAAAGCGTCGCCGCCCGACGTCGTTCCCTAGCGTCTAGGACGCCTGCCGCATCGCCGGCTTTCCTCCGGCGCTGCGCAAGCCGTCGAGAATGGCGATCGCCCGCGTCATCGAGAAATCGCGGGTCTTTCGATCGAACGCGGTGGCATTACCGGGCATCATGTAGCCGTGCAGCACGCCGGGGAAGATGTGCACCTCGACGTTCTTCATGCGCGAAGGGATCGGGCGATAGGCATCGAGCACCTCGACCGGCGCGCGGCTGTCGCGGTCGCCCCAGATGATGCAGACCGGCTGGGTCACGCCGTCGAGCTCGCCCACATAATCGAGCAGCTGGGTGCCGTGGCAGGAAATGCCGGCCGCATAGCCGAGCCGCTTCGGCCCGAGGATGGCGTAGGGGCCGCCGTAGCAGAAGCCGATCACCGCGGCGTTGCCGTTGAACTCCTTTAGCGTGCGCAGATGGGCGAGCGTGTCGGCGAGGTCGCGCTCGCCGGTCTTGATCTTCTCGAGCCGCGGCTGCGAGCGCTGTTGCGCGCGGCCGTCGTCGTGGGCGAGCGGTCCCGGCAGCGTGCGCCAGAACAGTTCCGGCGCCGCGGCGATGAAGCCATGCGCGGCGAACTCGTCGGCGAGCGCGCAGATATCGGTATCGACGCCATGGACGGCGGAGGCGAGCACGATCGCCGGCACCGGCCCGTCGGCCTTCGGCATCGCCACATAACAATCGAATGCGCCGCTGTCGCTGGAGCGGACTTTGACGGTTTGACCTGCCATGAATTCCTCCCTTGGATCGGCCACGTTCCGGGCCGTAAGTTTAGTCGTGAAAATCACTCGGCTTGAGCTCGATCGGCGTGCCGTGCGAGGTGCGTTCGCACGCATGCTCCCAGGCATCGCGGGTGCGCGCCAGTTGCTGCGCGTCGGTCAGCCCCTTGGCGGCGACGATGCGTTCGAGCGTGTTAAGCCAGTGATGATAGTAGGTCTCGCCGGTGTCGGGATCGCCCGCGACCTGCGCCTTCTTGATCTCCTCGCCGAGCGTCGTCGCCCATTCCGTCCAGGTGAACGCACCGCGCTCGTGCAGCGACACGGCAAGCGCAAAGGCCTGCGCCTCCCACGGCTCACGGAATACTGGGCCCTCGGCGTTCCGTGGAATGCTGGCGACCGATTGGGTCGCGCGCAATGTGGCGGCGTCGGTCATGGCTACGCTGGCTCGATGTACGGCTCGAACGCCTCGATCGAGACCTTGAGCGACGGATCGGAGTTCTCGCCCCACAACTCGCGGCCATCGAACAGCACGGTGTAGAGCCATTGCGGGTCGTCGCCTTGGCCGATGGCAGCGGTGTCGGGATAGACGTGGCAGCCGCGCACCGCCTCGACGACACCGACCTTGTCGCGGGCGTAGCGCGGCAGGCGCGTGTGGGTCTGCGGGTGGATGTTCTTGGTGCGCACGCGGTCGCCCGCCTTGAAGCGTGCCGGCCCCTGCGCCGGCCGGGTGAACGAGCCGCGCGACAGCGTGTTCGGTACCTCGGCTGCGGTGAGCGTGCGCTTGAGCGCCTTGCCCGGCCGCAGCGCGTGGCCGGCTTTCAGCTCGTCGGCGCCGATGAGGCCGAGCTCGACCATCAGGTTTTCCAGCCGGATTTCCCACTTCCGGTAATAGGAGCTCGAGAGATAGACATCGGGCGGCAGCCGCTCGATGCCGTAGCGGGTCTGGTCAATGGTCCAGATGCCGGCGTAGCCCAGCGCGCGGTTGAGCGCGAGCGTGCGGCCTTCCCACGGCGCGTGAAACACCGGCTCGTTCGGCTCCGGCTCGACTTTGCCGAAGCCGTGCATGCCGCCCATGTCGTGGATGCCGTCCATCACGCAACCTCTTTTGCATTTTTCGCCAAGCCGGTGCCGATCATGCTGTCGCGCGTGACGAGCGCGGCGAGTTTTTCTTCGCTCCAGCCCTCAGTGCCGGCCGGCCGCATTGGCAGTACGATGAAGCGCGTCTCGGCAGTGGAGTCCCAGACCCTGATGTTCGTTCCCGTCGGCAAGGTGACGCCAAAATCGGCGAGCACGCCGCGTGGATCGTTCACGGCGCGCGAGCGGTACGGCGCCGACTTGTACCAGACCGGCGGCAGGCCGAGCACTTCCCACGGATAGCAGGAGCACAAGGTACAGACGATCATGTTGTGGGTCTGCGGCGTGTTCTCAACCGGGATCAGATGATCGCCGACGCGGTTCATCAGTCCGAACGACGCGACCGCCTTGCTGCCGTCTTCAAGAAGCGCGCGCTTGAACGCTGGATCGCTCCAGGCCTTGGCGACGACGCGGGCGCCGGTGTGCGGCCCGACCTTGGTCTCGTAGGCCTCGATGATGAGGTCGAGCGCCTTGGAATCGATGTAGCCCTTCTCGGCCAGCACGGTCTCGAGCGCCCGCACGCGAAGCTGCATCTCGGAGAGCTCCGAGCCGTGATCGTGATGATCGTCGTGATCGTGCGTCATGACACTATCCTTCCGGCGCTGTTCTTCCCTGCGCTTTGGCGCCCATTATAGTACGGCAGGAGGATCATGAAATACGCCGCTACGCGCCATGCTGCTGCCATTGACCGCACCGTTGCCGGCACCGACCGGGCGGCGGCCCGGTGCTGCTTCTACGTGGTCGCTGCCGAATTCGCCGTGGTGGCGCTGCGCTATGCGCTGGGGCTCGGTTCGATCCGCCTACAGGAATCGCGCACGCGGCCCTCTCCATGCTGGCCGGGGCCTGGACGCTCCAGGTCGACGGCCATGTCCGCGCCGATATCTTCTACACCGGCGCCTCACCGCGCTGGCGGGCGCTGGTCGACCTCGTCGGCGCGATCGTCTTTCGTCTCGTCTTTGCGGTCTCGGCGGCGACGCCGTGGTGGAGCGGGCGCTGACGCGCCTGCCGGGCGGCGTCGGCCGCGCGACGCTCGCGGCCATGGCCGCGCTGTTCCTGCTCGGCTTCGTCATGGACGCGTTCGACATCATCTCGTCGTGGTGCCGATCGTGCCGCCGGTGCCGCCGAAAATGCCCGACGTCGGTCCGGTCCGGCTCGGCATCATGATGGCCGTGAATCTGCAGACCTCCTACATGCACCCGTCGCTCGGCCCAACCTTGTTCTACCTGCGCGGCGTCACGCCGCCGGAGGTCACCACCCGGCACATCTATTTCGGCATCATTCCGTATGTGCTGATCCAGCTCGCGATACTGCTGGCGCTGTGGTTTTTGCCGGCGCTGGCGACATTCCTGCAGCACCGGCTTTACGACGGCTAAGGGCTACAGATCGTCGAGGCCGTATTCTCCCCAGCGCGCGGCCACGCGCGCCGCGTCGTCGGCATGCGGCTTCACCGTCGGCGGGAAGCGCTCGTTGCCCCAGCGCGCCTGGCGCGGATGCTTCCACGACCGTGTCGCGTCGATCAGCATGCGGTTCCACAGCCCGGTGCCGAGCTGCGCCACGTCGCGGTCCTCGAACGGCGTCGACGGATCGATTGGCGAGCCGAATATTCCAGGAAAGATCACGACGCCGCCTTCGCCGGCATTGACGCGGTGCGCGTAGGCCCACTCGACCTGCTCGTCGTCGGCCGGGTCGATGTCCTCCTCGACCACGATGACGTGCTTATAGCGATAGGTCGCCGCGGAATTGCCCCACAGCGCTGCCGCGATCTGCTTCGGCTGGCCCTGATAGTGCTTTTTGATCTGGATGCGGATGTTGACGCCGTTGGTGATCGGCGGCGCGTAGACGTCGAGGATGCCGGGGATGCCGGCGCCGTTGAGGATGTTCCAGGCGATCGCGGCGCGCTGCACCGAGGACATCACGCTGTTCTCGCTATAGGAGCCGGGTAGCGTGCCTTCCAGCGAGCCGCAGAAGATTGGATCGCGGCGGTGGGTGATGCAGCTGATCTTCATGGTTGGCCGCGGCGTCGGCAGGTCGGAGACGTAGCCGGTGTATTCGCCGAACGGCCCTTCGTTCTCGTAGGACGCCGGGTCGTCGCTGATGAAGCCCTCGATGACGATCTCGGCGCTCGCAGGCACTTCGAGATCGACAGTCTCGCAGCGCACTAACTCGACCGGCTCGTCGCGGTAGCCGCCCATGACATCGTATTCGCAGATGCCCGCCGGCAGCGGCGAACCGGAGAGGAAGGACATGATCGGATCCCAGCCGATCACGCAGGCGACCGGCATCGGTTTGGTGCGCGCCGCCCATTTGACGAAATGCGCGCCCCAGTGCTGGCCGCCTTTGACCAGCAGAAATGGCGTCGTGTCCTTCTTGCCGATCATGCCGCGATACATGCCGACGTTCATGACGCCGGTGTCGGGATCGCGGGTGACGATGGACGAGAAGGTGTGGATGTAACGGCCGCCTTCGAGGTAGTGCCACTTCGGCACTGGAAATTCGGCCTGGTCGATGGCGTCGCCGCGGATAATGACTTCTTTCACCGGTCCTTTGTCGACCACGACCGGCGCGACGGCCGCGCGGTTCTTCTGCATCACGTATTGCACGAGCTCGCGGTTGCCGGCGTCGTGCGGAAAGCCGAGCGCCAAAGCGAGCCGCGCCCGCGAGCCGAGGCCGCTCGCGAACAGCTTGGTGCAGCGGCCGCCCGCGTAGCCCTTGATATTCTCGAACAGCAGCGCCGGGCCCTTGTTCTCCAGCACGCGCCGCGTCAGTGCACCGAGTTCGCGGTCCCAGTCGACCTCGGCCTTGATACGGCGCAGCTCGCCGTGCTGCTCGAGCTGCGCCATCCACTGCCGCATGTCCAAAAAGCCCATCGCCCACTCGCTTTCGCTTTTGCCCGGAGACCGCCGCGCTTGATCGGACTATTAATTCCCGGCAATTCTCACCGTGGCAATGGGTCAGCCGCGACCCGCATGGAGCTTTCAGGGAACGGCCATGACCGCAGCACAGATCTTCGATCTTCACGGCAAGGTTGCCCTGGTGACGGGCGCGTCGAGCGGGCTCGGCGTGCGCTTTGCCGAATGTTTGGCCGAAAACGGCGCCGCGGTGGCGCTGGTGGCGCGCCGCGCCGACCGCCTCGCCGCGGTCAAGGCGCGGATCGAAAAGTCCGGCGGCCGGGCGCTCGCGGTCGAGGCCGACGTGCGCGACCGTGCCGCGATGGCAGCGGCGTTCGATGCCGCCGAAAAAGCCTTCGGCACCGTCACCATCCTGGTCAACAATGCCGGCGTCGTCACCGCCGGCCGCGCCGTCGAATTGTCCGAGGAGGAATGGCGCCACGTGCTGTCGACCAATCTCGACGCCGTGTTCTACTGGGCGCAGGAGGGCGCGCGGCGCATGCTCGCGGCCGGCTCTGGCGGCGCCATCGTCAACATCGCGTCCGTTATCGGCTTCGGCGTCGCCAAGGGCGTCATCGCCTATGCCACCGCCAAGGCCGCGGTGATCCAGGTCACCAAAGCGCTGGCGCTCGAGCTTGCGTTCAAGGGCATCCGCGTCAACGCCATCGCGCCGGGCTGGATCGTCACCGAGCTCAACCGCGACTATCTGATGAGCGAGGCGGGGCAGGCACTCAAGCGCGAGATTCCGATCGGCCGCTTCGGCGAGGAGCGCGACCTCGACGGCCCGCTGCTGCTGCTCGTCTCCGATGCCGGCCGCTTCGTCACCGGCGCCACGATCGTCGCCGACGGCGGCCAGATGGTGGCGCTGAGGGGATAACAGGGATCAGGAATCAGGAATCAGGAATCAGAACACCGAAATCGAGCACTGCTGATCCCTGGTCCCTGATCCCCGGCACCTGTTACAGCGGCCGGTGCATGCGGCCGAACAGCCAGCCCAGCCCGAGCGCGATGATCACGGCCGTATACGGCTGGGTCTCGATGGTGTTGCGCAGCGCCCGCTCGAAGGAGCCGGCGGTCTTTCGCGCCGCCGTATTTGCGGCATCGGCGACCTGGGCGGCGCTGTCGCGCGCCTGCCCGTAGAGGTCCTCGGCGGCATCCTGCACTTCGCCGGCTACGTTGGCGGCCTGCTTCTTGGCGTCGCCGAATGCGCGGTTGAAGTCCGGATTAGCGGTGCGGCTTTCTGGCATGGCAATACTCCGCTGGATTCTGGGGTCGCCAGACAACGCGGAGGGTGGCGGAAAGTTCGACAGAAGGAACGTTTGCCGCATCCCCGGGTTGTCGATCCGAAAAACCGAATCCATTTCCGACCGCGGAGGATCGTTAGATGTTTCAGCCCCGATCGAGCGAATTCGATCCGCGCGTCTCGGCCATCGTCGATCACCGGCGCGCGATCGAGGAAGAGCTTGGCGCCATCGGCAAGCTCGCCGGGCGGCGCGCGTCGTCGGGCGTGTCCACCGCTGCAAGCCAGATCACCGATGCGATCGGTCCGATCCTGAACGATCTCACCGACCGCTTCCGCCGCGGCCAGCGCGCGGCGCGCGACGAAGCATCGAGCCTGGGCAGCGAAGCGGTCCAGGCCGGCGCGCGGGCAGGCAATGTCGCCCTCGACCACCTTTCCGACCGGGCGAAACACCAGCCGCTCCTGACCTTGGCGGTTGCAGTCGGCATCGGGCTGCTGATCGGATTTGCCAGCCGGTGGGACAGCGACGAGTCACTCAGACCGTCAAAGCGCCGTCGTCGCTAGCGGCCTGCGAGCAGACATGATCGCGCACCAGGGCGCGTGCACCGCGCCCTGGTGCGCCGGCGATC
>Ga0306923_10001681_pt1 | contig 19719 bp, 16 predicted proteins | sample sta12Can44000108_FD_203841 | JGI IMG/M metagenome (GOLD analysis project Ga0306923, IMG submission 203841) | Lab enrichment of tropical soil microbial communities from Luquillo Experimental Forest, Puerto Rico - statanox.12C.anox.44.000.108 (v2)... | ecosystem: Environmental > Terrestrial >... | reverse complement strand
CCCGCCAACAAACCAGGATCGCCTCGTTCCTCATGTCCGGACACGGGGCGCTCGCAAGGCAGTTGGCGATCGCCATGCCACCGCATCTGAGATTCGGATGGCAGACGGAAATGCATGCGCAACTGTACCGCGAAACGGAAGTCGTTTCGCTGCTGGTCCACGCCACATCCTGGGTGCCCGATTTGGAAATACCGCTACTTTGTCTTGCATGGGAGGCTGCGTGGCTTCCCAAGCCGGTGGCCGATATCAAGGACCGCGACCAGGGGCTTCTCATAGATACCGCGGCACTCGGACATGCATTGCATGCCGCGATCCGGCCGGCCGCATTGCTGCCGCTCGAGGCGGCAGCGGAAGACCCGTTTGTGCTCGCGTTGCGAAGGATCGAGTTTGAGAGCAGCCGAATGATGCAGGCACAGATCCAGTTTCTGAAAAGCCCACAGCTTCTTGACGTTCGCGATGCCGTCAATGCGGCAGTCGAGCGCCGGCACGCAGAGGTGCGGCGGCTCTGGACTGCATTGCTGGAAAGTATTGGCGTCACCGAAGGATGATTTTCGAGGCTTGATGCAAATCAACACCTGGCGGTGCAGCCTTGGAAATTTAAACATCCGATTTTCCTCTGGACGGAGTTCCAGGCCATGAACGTTGTTTCCGTGGAAGAGGCGGTTGCCCTGGTCCCGAATGGCGCGAGCATCATGATCGGCGGCTTCATGGGTGTCGGAGGCCCCGACCGGTTAATGGACGAATTGGTCCGCCAGAAAAAATCCGGTCTTACCGTCATCGCCAATGATGCCAGCCTTCCCGGGCAGGGCATCGGCAAATTGGTCGACGCGGGCTTGATCGCGCACCTGACTGCAAGCCACATCGGGCTCAATCCAAAGGCTCAGCAGCAAATGTTGCAGAAAAAGATGTCAATCGACCTGGTTCCGCAGGGTACGCTGGTGGAACGGATTCGCGCCGGTGGCTGCGGCCTGGGCGGCGTTCTCACGCCAACCGGCGTCGGCACTATCGTTGAAGAGGGCAAGCAGAAGATCGAAATGGGCGGAAAGGCCTATCTGCTTGAGACCGCGCTTCGTGCTGATTTTGCTCTCGTCCACTCGTTTCTTGCCGATTACGAGGGCAATCTCTCTTACGCGCTGACCGCCCGCAATTTCAATCCGATCATGGCAATGGCTGCAGACACCGTGATTGTTACGGCCGAGCACATCGTGCCCGTCGGGGTTATCGCGCCCGACCATGTGGTCACCCCGGGGCCTCTGGTGGATTACCTCGTAGGCAATGCGTGATCTGTTGGGGACGAACCTCGCCGTGCTGGAACCTGGAGTACCGTCAATGCGAATGTTCAAGGATTTCGAAGAACTCAAATCCGCCGTCGACACGGAAGTCGGTGTCAGCGAATGGGTGGAAATCACCCAGGACCGCATCAACAAATTCGCCAATGCGACCGGCGACGAGCAATGGATCCACGTCGACCCGGAACGTGCTGCACGCGAGATGCCCGGCGGCAAGACGATCGCGCACGGACTGCTTTCGCTGTCGCTGATCCCGACCTTTATCCGCGGGATCATTGGCGTCAAAGGTCTGAAAAACACCCTCAACTACGGCGCCAACAAGATCCGTTATCTCACGCCGGTTCCCGCGGGCTCGCGCCTGCGCGCGCGCGTGATGATCCTGGAAGCCTTCGATGTGCCGCCGGACGCCTTGCGCGTTACCTACAAGGTCACGATCGAGATCGAGGGCGGACAGCGTCCGGCCTGCGTGGCGGAGGTCATCGGACAGCACTATCGATAATGGAAAACAGGTGCCGGCGGCGCGTTTTGGCCGGGAAGCGAGGGTGCGGACATGTTAAAGAATCTTTTGAAGATTCCTTTGGTTGCGATGGCAATCGCGTCAGCAAGCCTTGGCCAAAGTCTCGCTGAAGAAAGCTCCTCAACACCGCAAATTCAGGAAGAGACCTGGGGACTGCTCCTGCCGCTACCTGTGCTGGCCTATGTCGTGCGACCGGTAGGCGACGGGCCGTTCCCGCTCGTCATCATGAATCATGGAATTGCGATCAATCCTAAAGAGCGCGGCTTTTTTCCTCTCGTCGAATTTCGCGACGCGGCTTTCTGGTTTGCGCGCCGCGGCAACATCGTCGTGTCGCCCCTCAGATATGGCGGCCCCGGACTCGATGTGCCGGAGCGCGGCATTTACGGACCTTTCTTTGCGCTTGTCGGAAGCTGCGACAAGCCCAACTTCAAGGGCCCAGGGCTTGCCATCGCCACGCTGAACACCTGGATCATCGACTACATGACCCGCCAAAAGCTGGTTGCACCAAACGGCATCGTCGTCGTCGGGCAGTCCGGCGGCGGCTGGGGAGCGATTGCATTGTCTAGTCTCAATCCACCATCAGTCCGGGCGATTGTCACGTTTGCCGCTGGTCGCGGCGGCCGCGTCGATGGCAAGCCGAACAACAATTGCGCGCCTGACAAATTGGTGGCAGCGACGGGCGAATTCGGCCGCACCTCACGCATTCCGATGCTGTGGATCTACACCGAGAACGATACGTATTTCGGACCCGAGGTGTCGAAGCCGATGCACGCCGCATTTACCGCGGCGGGTGGAAGCGCCGAATATCATCTGTTTCCCCCGTTCGGAAGCGACGGACATTTCATGATTGATTCAAAAGACGCTGTGCCGCTGTGGGCACCTTTGGTGAGCGAGTTTCTCGACAAGCATCGTTGATGCCGAGCATACCGATGGAGGGGCGATAATGCGCAGACCAACAATCAGCCGACGATCCGCTTTGACCCGCTTCGCCATGTCGTTCACGGTCGGCATGTTTGCCGCAACTGCGATGGGCGCGGCGCAGACACAACAGCCAAGCGATAGCGGAGGAAAGCCCTCGGAGGCAGAAGTTGGCCCGCGCGGGGAGCACATGCCACGAAACATCCAGTACTCCGCCTGGCGCAAGCTCTGTTTCAAGTCATCCGACGGGAAAACCCTGTGTCGAACGAGTTCGAACGGTACCTGGGAGACGGGACAAGTCGCCGTGCGGGTCGACCTGATCGAGCGTGCCGACGGCCAGCCTCGCTTGCAGGTCTTCCTGCCCGTAGGTCTGTACTTGCAGCCGGGTGTCAAGGTGACCGTGGACAAGCACCAGTCCCGGCAATTTCCCTATTCATGGTGTCTCACGAATATCTGCGTTGCGGCAAATCGCGTGGGTTCGGACCTGATCCAGGAAATGCAAACCGGCAAGAACCTCTCGCTTGAAGTCGTGAATACGAACATTTCGACGGTTACGACCTCTGTGCCGCTGGACAGCTTCGCGGCGGCTCACAAGGGTCCCCCCGCGCAGACCTTCGATTTTCAGTTCGACAACGAGTGAGGCAACGCAGGGGATCGCGTCTGGCCGCCTGTTCCTTGGTGCAACTTGAGGCGAATTGGGCCACGTCCGTCGAAGCTTTGACGGGCGAATAATCGCACCTTGATGGATTTAGTCTGATGACTGGAAGCCTCGCTTCACGCTGGGTCGGCGATTTCCTGTTCGGCTTCGGTGCGCTGTTTGCGATCATCAACCCGTATGGACTGGCTTTTGTTTTCCTGGAGAGAACGATGTCTCTCTCCGAGCGTGAGCGCGCCAGCATTGCTTTGCGAGTGGCACTCTATGCGTTTGCCGTGCTCGTTGTATCTCTCTTCCTGGGCAGCCAAATTCTCAGGTTCTTTGGCATCTCCATGCCGGCATTGCGGATTGCCGGTGGGCTTGTCGTCGCAGTGGCCGGCTGGTCAATGCTTCACGCGACGCCTGTAGCATCCGAGCGCCATGCCGCCTCGACCGTCGATTTCGCAGCAATCCAGAAGATGGCTTTTTTTCCGCTAACGATACCGTTGACGACGGGTCCGGGCACGATCGCAACCGCAATCGCGATTGGCACCAATCGACCGGACGATTTCGATGCTTTGTTCTCCTTAGCCATCGTTTGGCTCTTCGTGGCATTGGCCGTGACTGCGGCGATCTATCATGCGTACCGAAGATCGAGCGCGATGGCCCGGCTTCTCGGAGAAGAGGGCACGAGCGTGATAACGAGATTGTCGGCGTTTCTGCTGCTCTGCATTGGAGTGCAGATCATTGTCACCGGGCTGGTCGAAGTGGCGCGATCTGTGCTCGACGGTGCTCACCCCTGATGCTCCTTCAGCCGGCCATGACGAGAACCATGATCGATCCCCAGATCGTCAGCAGAATATTCGCGACCGGATAGGCAGGCGTATAACCCAAAACCGCAACAGGGCTCCCCGAACGCTCTTGCACTGCGGCCATCGCCGCCGTCACGGTTTGCGCGCCAGCCAAAGCGCCCAGCAGCAGGATCGGGTTCATCCGCAATGCAAGATGACCGAAGGCGAGCCCAACGACCTGCGGCAGCACGGTCACGGCCATGCCTCCCAGGAGCAGTCCGATGCCTGCTTCCCGCACCGCCGAGAGAAAAATCGGGCCGGCGTGGATTCCGGTGAGCCCGACGAAAGCCGCTAGCCCAAGGGAGGTCATAAAATTCACGGCGCCATCGGGGATCTGCCCGAACAGCGGATAATGCGTACGCAGATGACCGACCAGAAATCCGGCGAGCAGGGTGCCGACGCTTGTACTCAAGGAGATGCTAATGCCTCCGACGGAAAAGGTGGCGAGAACGCCGATGAGACCGCCGAGGAAAATTGCCAGGCCCAGCACGACGAAATCTATGGTTGCGCTGGGAGCGACGATGGTGCCGATGCTGGGTGTCGCCTTCTGTATGACAGGCTCCGGACCGACGATGCGAAGCATGTCGCCTCGCTGCAGCACGACGCCGGCTGCGATCGGGAGTTCCTGGTTGCCGCGGCGCAGGGATCGCAAGTAGAGGCCACGCGTCCAATCCTCCTTCGAGGCATCGCCAAGATTTGTGCCTGCAAGCTTCGAGTTGGTCAGCAGGACGTCGGCCGCCGTGAGCGGTACGTCCAGCAGCTCCCGGTCCTCGATTTCCTCGGCGCGAGGACCGATCGATTCGACAATGATCTGCCGCGGCCCGGACAGCGCGATCACGTCGCCGGCCTCCAGTGTCAATTTGGCTGATGCCTCGAGGATGCTTTCTCCGCGACGAAGGCGATGGATGAACAGCCGGTGCTCTGGCACCCGCGCCTCGGCGGCGGCGACGGATAATCCCACAAGCGGCGATCCTTCGACCAGTCGATAGGCGCGCAGCTCAAATTTTCGCCAGGCCGACGCCAGACCCGGTTTGGCGCGGGTCATCCCCAATGTTTGCTCGAGCTTCAGGGCCTCCGTCGTCAGGTCGATCTTCAGGAGCGCAGGGGCAATCACGGTCAAGAAAATGATCACGCCGGCATAGCCAAAGATGTAACAGACCGCATCCGCCACAGCGATGTGGGCGACAAACAGCCCACGCTCCGCCTCCGTCAACGGCAAGCCGTTGATGGCGTCCGTCGCTGTCCCCATGGAGGGGCTCGTGGTGAGGGCACCCGACATCAGCCCGGCCGCAAAGCCTGGATCGAGCCGCAGTGCTTTCGCCACGACAATTGAAGCTGCAAGGCCGGTGAGGCACACCACGAGCGTGAGCAGGATGGGCTTCAGCCCGTCACGCTTCAGCGTCACGATGAACTGTGGGCCGACCGAATAACCAATTCCAAAGAGGAAAAGGAGAAACAGAAAGGATTTGGTCATGCCGGAGACGGGCACATGCGCGAACTGCCCGAGGATCAGCCCGGCGAAAAGGGCGCCGGTAACCGGGCCAACGGCGAATGGTCCAATCTTGAAGCTTCCGATCCAGTACCCCGCGGCGATCACCAGGAAAAGCGCGAGCTCGGGGTAGCGGACCAGGAACTGTTCAAGCCAGGTCAGCATCGGGAAAATCCAATACGAAGGCCAAAATTGGATCGGGCGCTATCGTTTTGTTTCGCATCACAGCAACGCAGGGAAGCTTTTGGCGAAGCGAGAAAAGAGACCCTTGATATAGCTCAATCGTCGGATCGCCAAAGGCCAGCAGGCATTGGCGACGCAAGGCGGCTATCGGGCCGCCTGCCGCAAATGGTCGCGCGCAACGCAGCACGGAGCATCGAATCAAAAATTTCGGACGGCGCGGCACGACGGCGGAGGATCGCTTGATTTAAATCAACGCTCGGCCACCTCGCCGTGCTGGCGTGTTCACAAAATGGCGGATCGGGAGAGTTTCATGCAGGAAAAACCATCTCAGGAGCGGCGCATCGATCAGTTCTTCCTGGGCCCGGGTGCAAGGGCGGACGATTGGCGTTCGTTGATCGAGGCGGCCAAAGCGTGGTCTGCCGGCTCGGGCGACCGCAACAAATTCCAGGCACTACTCAGCCAAATCTCCGTAACTGAAGATTTTCACGCCTATCCGGGATCGCGCCTGATGTCGGCCCTGAGGGAGCGCGCCGCTTCCGGAGACGCCTCCGGCACACTTGCGCTCGCGACGCGTATCACCCAGGCGCTGCAGACGCGCTCATTCCGTCAGCACACCGGCGATTGGGACGTGCATGGAGACAATGAAGCCGACGTCCCCGATCTGTTGCCGCCGACACTCGGCCACACCGACGCGCGGCGGCCCTATTTCGAAACCCTGATCGTGACCGGCGTGTCGGAGGCAAATTGGCAGAATCTCGCGGCCGAATGGCGCAAGCTGCGCCGTCCGATCGACAGCTTCATCTACGAGCCGGTCTTTGTGGGAAGCTTCGAGGATGCATTCTGCGCCGCGATGCTGAATTCGGAGATCGCAGCCGTCGTCATCAATGAGGGATTTGCGCATCGCTCCAGGCACGACGCGCCGGTGCTGCGCACGATTGCCGCATCAATCGAGCAACAGGACGGCGGCACGGCGCTGAAACTCGCGCAAATCATCAAGCGTATCCGCCCCGAGCTTGATCTCTATTTGATGTCCAACCAGCGCGTGGAGGAGCTTGCGGGCAATCCCGAAGCCGACGTGGTTCGTCGCATCTTCTACTCCGTCGAAGAACTTCTGGAGCTCCACCTTGCCATCCTCGAGGGCGTGCAGGACCGCTTCGAGACGCCGTTCTTCGACAATTTGAAGAAATACGCCCAGCGGCCGATCGGAACCTTCCACGCGCTGCCGATCGCGCGCGGAAAGTCTGTCTTCAACTCGGACTGGATTCGCGACATGGGCGAGTTCTACGGCCTCAATCTTTTCCTTGCGGAGAGCAGCGCGACTACGGGCGGCCTGGACAGCCTGCTGGAGCCGACCGGCAACATCAAGCGAGCCCAGGACAAGGCGGCGCGGGCCTTTGGCGCCGAGCATGTCTTCTTCGTCACCAACGGAACTTCGACTTCCAACAAGATGGCGGTGCAGGCGCTGCTTTCGCCCGGCGACATCGTCATCGTCGACCGCAACTGTCACAAGTCGCACCACTACGGCATGGTGCTGGCCGGCGCGCAGCCGCTCTATGTCGAAGCCTTTCCGATGACGGAATATTCGATGTACGGCGCGGTGCCGCTCAAGACCATCAAGCAGGCGCTGTTGAACCTGAAGTCCGAGAACCGGCTGGATCGCGTCAAGATGCTCGATCTGACCAACTGCACGTTCGATGGCCACATCTACAATACCCGCCGGGTGATGGAGGAATGCCTCGCGATCAAGCCGGACCTGATCTTCCTGTGGGACGAGGCATGGTTCGGCTTCGCGCGGTTCTCGCCCTTCCTGCGTCCGCGCACGGCCATGGGCGCCGCCGCTGACATCGAGGCATGGATGCACGATCCCAAGTCGGTGCAGGCATATGAAAAGCAGCGCCAGGAGCTCGGTGACAAGGCCTCCAACGACGTGCTGCTGAAGACGCGCCTGATCCCCGATCCGCGCAAGATCCGCCTGCGCGTCTATCAGACCAATTCCACGCACAAGTCGATGTCGGCGATCCGGCAGGGCTCGATGATGTTCGTCAAGGACGTCGAGTTCCATACGGTGGAGGCGCAATTCCGTGAAGCCGTGTTCACCCATGCATCCACCAGTCCGAACCAGCAGCTGATCGCGAGTCTGGACATTGCGCGCCGTCAGATGGAGTTGGAAGGTTATGGCCTCGTCGCCAATGCCATCGAGATCGCTTTCGCAATCCGCCGCGCGGTTGCCGGCAATCCGCTGATCTCGAAATATTTCAGCGTGCTCGGCGCCGACAAAATGGTGCCCGCCGAGTTTCGCGCCAGCGGATTTACCGACTATCTGGCGGCCGGGGTCAACTGGGCGTTGGTGCTACGCAGTCTGCGCGAGGATGAGTTCTGTCTCGATCCAACGCGCATGACACTCGTCTGCGGCACCGCCGGCTTCGACGGCACGCAGTTCAAGGGAATGCTCGCGAGCCGCTACAATATCCAGGTCAACAAGACCTCACGCAATTCGGTGCTGCTGCAATCCAACATCAACAACACGAGAAGCGACGTCGCGCACCTCATTCGGGTACTGGCCGAAATAAGCACCGAGGTCGAGCGTGATCTGATCGAGGGCGGCGCCAATGCGAAAACGGCATTCGAGGCAAGGGTCAAGAGCCTGATGAAGGACGTGCCGAACCTGCCCAATTTCTCGCGCTTCCATGACGGATTCCGCGGCGATGCCGGCGAAAAGACCAACGAGGGCGACATTCGCAGCGGCTTCTATCGCGCCTACGACGCGGCGGGATGCGAATATATCCGCCTGAACGATCCCGAGATCGATCGCCGGCTGAAAAACGGACCCGAATTGGTCTCCGCCAATTTCGTCATTCCCTATCCGCCCGGCTTCCCGATCATGGTGCCTGGACAGGTGATAACACAGGAAAGCATCGACTTCATGCGCAAGCTCGATGTGAAGGAGATACACGGCTACAACGCGGTGCATGGACTCAAGCTTGTGCGCCCGGAGGTCCTGACGAAATCCGGGAACAGGCGTGCTCCAAAACTGAAGGCCGCCGGTTAGTGCTTGAAGTTCCTGCACCACGAGCCGCGAATTCAGTTCAGGAACTTCAAATAGAAAAGCGGCACTAGAGTGATAGTTTTGCTAGTGCCCATAACTTTCCGAAGTTCGTGAAAGGTGGTTGCTGAAATGTAGCACGAACTTCGGAAAGTGGGCACTAGTGCTTGAAGTTCCTGCACCACGAGCGGAGAATTCTGCTCAGGAACTTCAAATAGAAAGCGGCACTAGAATCATAGAATTGCTAGTGCCCATAACTTTCGGAAGTTCGCGATAGGTAGTTGCTGAAATGTAGTACGAACTTCGGAAAGTGGGCACTAGGACAGGGAGGGCGCGATGCAGGGCTTTTTCACGTTTCTGCAGCAGAACCCGTATCTGCTGCTGTTCTTCGTCGTGGGTCTGGCGGTCTGGATCGGTCGCGCGAGCATCAAGGGATATGGCCTTGGCATGGTTGCCGGCGCGATTGTGGTCGGCGCGGGCATATCGGTTCTGGCTTCGACCTATGGCGTGAAGCTTGAACTGAACAATTTCGTCAAGAGCCTGTTCTACTATCTCTTCATGTATGGCGTAGGCCTCAGGGTCGGCCCGTCCTTCATCAATAGCCTCAGGGGAGACGGCCTGAAGTTCACCTTCCTCGCCGTGGTTTCGTGCGTGATCGGCCTCACGCTCGTGGTTGTCGGCGCAAAGCTGTTCTCGCTTCCCACCGGCGCTGCCGGCGGCATGCTCGCGGGTTCGCAGACCATGTCGGCCGCGATCGGTTCGGCGGAGCAGGCGGTGACATCCGGCGTCGTCAGGCTGCCTCCTGGCATGAAGCCGGAAGACGCCTCCGGCATGATCGCGTTGTCCTACGGCATCACCTACATCTGGGGCACGGTCGGCATCATCCTGATCTGCAAATATCTGCCGCGCTGGTGGGGTGTCGATGCGAGAGCCGCTGCGAAGCAATATGAGGACGAGTTCGGCGTCAGGGATCTCGAAGGCGCCGGCCTGACCGGCTATCGCCAATTTGGTCTGCGCGCCTATCGGCTGGAAAATCAGGCCCAGGTCGGTCAAAGCATTGCAGACTTCCGCAAGAGCCATCCCGAATATCGCATCGTCAACCTCTCGCGCGGCGGCGAGTTGTTGGGCGCCGATCCGAACCTCGTGCTGCAGAAGGGCGACATCATTGCGCTTGGCGGCTCGACGGAGAACTTGACCGAAAAGATGGGACTGCTCGGTCCCGAGGTGCACGATCCCAAGGTCCTCGGCATTCCCCTCGACCAGGCCGAAATCCTCGTCACCAACAAGGAATATGTCGGGCGTACCTTTGAATCGTTCCGCGGCGAATCGTTGGCGGGTCAGCTCCAGGTCACCAAGGTCGAGCGTGGTGGGGTTCCGATTCCGGCTGGTCTCAAGACAAAACTGGAGCGGATGGACATCGTCTCGGTCGTCGGCCTCAAATCCGCGGTCGAGGAGCTCGGTGCAATGTGGGGCCGCATCGCGCGGACCAACACGTCCACTGACCTCTTGACCCTGTCGGTCGGCATGATCCTCGGCTTCTTGATTGGTCGCATTGAATTCCCCGCCTTCGGCGCCAAGGTGGGCCTCGGTAATGCGGGCGGCCTCCTGCTTTCCGGGGTCATCGTGTCCTCGATTGTGTCGCGCCTGCGCTTTTTCGGCAACACGCCAAATGCGGCACGCAACGTGCTTGAAGACCTCGGTCTTGTCGTCTTCGTCGCCATCGTGGGCGTCAACGCAGGTGCCGGTCTGCTGGCGCAGCTCAGCGGTTCGGTCGCCCTGAAAATCTTCATCGTCGGCTTCATCGCCTGCTCGATACCGCCCTTCATTGTCTGGGCGATTGGGTACCACTTCTTCAAGATCAATCCTGCGGTTTTGATGGGCGGCGTTGCCGGCGCGCGATCGCACTCCGGTCCGGCCCGCGAGGCTGCCGCGGAAATACAGAGTACGGTGCCCTGGATCGGATTCCCGGTAGCCTACGCCGTCTCAGGCATCCTGCTTACCATCTTCGGCTACTTTGCAATGATACTTGCGCAATAAGTTGGCACCCACGCCAAAATAGAGGGGAGAGGTCATGAGGGAATATCGAAAGTTCGCACTTGGAATCGTCCTGACCGGCTTGCTCGCGATAGCAGGCCTTGCGACTTCTGCTTACGCGGAGACAGGCACCGTTCGCGTGGTCTTCACCAAGGGAGGATTCATCGTCGGCGTGGGCGGCGGCAATGGTGTATTGCACTTCCGCGGTCACAACTATCCCTTTACGGTTTCGGGCATGAGCGTCGGATTTACGATTGGCGCATCGACTGGCCAGTTCGTCGGGCAGGCTTTGAACCTGCGAAACGCCAGTGATATCCAGGGGACCTACAGCGTGATCGGAGGCGGCGCAGCGCTGGCAGCCGGCGTCGGCGGCGTGCAGCTGCAGAACGAGAAGGGCGTGATTTTGCAGTTGCATGGGCCCAAGGTAGGAGTCGAACTGTCCGCAGCAGTGGGCGGGGTGACAATCACGCTCGCCAGGTAGCGGCCTCTCTTCGCCGTTTGTCACGGCTGCGCTCCAGTCGCTGGCGGCAGCAAGTAGAGCGTAGTCGCGAAAATGACATAGACGATAATGGTCAGCGCTCCCAGGAACCACGCCGAGCGGCCGCTGCTGGTAACAAACGTCGCCGTCAGGGTCGCTATCAGCATCATGGCGACTGCGCCACGCCAGAACTGCAGGTCCATCGGGGTCGGTCCGATCAGATAGCTGGCGAAAACGAGTACCGGGGCAACGAACAGTGCAATCTGAACTGAGCTGCCCAGCGCGATGCCCACGCTGAGGTCCAGCTTGTCCTTGCGTGCGGCGGTGAATGCCGAGACCATTTCCGCAGCACCGCCCACCAGGGCAACGACAATAACGCCTACAAAGGCCGGCGTGATGCCGAGAGCGGCGGCGGCTTGCTGCACCGATTCGACGAACACCTCGCTCACAAGCGCCACCAGCACCGTCACCACAGCCAATGTTCCCAAGGCCAGCGGCAAAGGCCATCTCTTCTCGTCCTCCTCATGGTGACCGCGGCTGGAAAACAGCTCGCGATGCGTCCAGAGCGAGAATGCGAGACCCATTGCGTAAGTCGCAATGAGCAGGATCGAAAGACTGACGCTCAGCGAATGCGTGATTGGCGCGTTTTCGGCGGCCGCGAGCAGCGAGGGAACCAGCATCGCAATCGTTGCAAGGAACAGCATCCCTGTCTGAAGCCGGGCCGAATCGCGATTGAACTCTTGCACATGATATTTGAGGCCACCGAGCAGAAAAGAAGCTCCCAACATGAACAGCGAATTGGTGATGATTGCGCCGGCAATCGAAGCCTTGACCAGCACATATTCCCCGGCGCGCAATGCCGCCAGCGTAATCAGCAGTTCAGTCAGATTCCCAAGCGTCGCATTGAGCAGACCGCCGATCAGGTCGCCGGTCCTGGTGGCGACCGCTTCCGTAGCGAGACTGAGCAGCGCGGCCAAGGGAATGATAGCGATGACGGAGAGCAGGAACAAAAGCGTGTGCGCCTCTGGCTTGAGCAACTGCGCCAGCAAGACGATCGGAACGAAGACCAGCAACCACAGCAACGGCGTATGGCGGATATCCTCCAGCAGAGGCTTCATGGGTTATCTCCCTCGATCGCGACGCGAGCAGCCAGCAGAGCTTCAGCCATGCAAGACTTGACCTGGGTCAACGAAGAGGCGTCAACGTGATCGGCGCCGGCGTTAGTGATGCCCTGGCCTCGGCTTCGTCCTCCCAGTCCTCCCACTCCACGTGGTTGATTTCCAGGTAGCTCGAGACGGCTGAACCGACGGTCGGAAAGAAGTAGGCTTCGCCGAGCTGCGCGTACAAACCAAATCGCTTCAGCTTGTCTTTCACCGGATCTTTCAGTTCTGCAAAGCAAAGTTCGATGCCCCGCGCGTGCAGCGCCTCATCCATTTCGGCGACGGTATCGCAGGCGGTGACGTCGACGCTTGTAACCGGCTCTGCGGCGACAACGAGCCAGCGGACAGGCGTTGGCGATTTTGCCACCGCGTCCAGTGCACGCTCCCTTGACGCCATGAGCGCGACCCAGCACTGCAGAGTGCGGCCGCCAGCCGTCCCACAAAAACTCGGCGATGGCGACCGCAATCGCAAGACCTATCCCCGGAATCGCGCCGAGCACGGCCACGCCGACGAAGCACAGCACCGTCAACCAGAACTCCCATCGTTGAATCCGGTAGATTCGTTTGAGGTCGCCAATCTCGATCAAGCCGATCGAGGCTGCGATGACCACGGCCGCGAGTGCGGCATTGGGCAGATACTGCAGGAGATTTGGCGCGACCATCAGAAGGAAAGCGATGGCGAGCGCACCGACAACGCTGGTCAGTTGCGTACGCGCGCCGGCGGCCTCGGCAACGGGCGTGCGCGAGGAACTGCTGCTGATTGGGAAACCCTGAAAGAACCCGGTTGCGAGGTTGGCGGCGCCGAGCCCCACCATCTCCTGGTTCGGATCGACCTTGTCGCCCAGTCGCGCAGCATAGGTCCGCGACAGCACGCTGGTGTCCGCAAAGGAGACCAGAGCGATGGCGCAGCCGCCGGCCAGTACCGCAACCAGATCGCCGTAGCCGATGCGGGGAATAGAGAAAGCCGGCAGACCCTGGGGAAGTGGCCCAAGCACCTTCACGCCATAACGAGCTCCGAGATCCAGTGCAGCGACGATCAGGGTCGCCCCGACAACAGCAATCAGAACGCCGGGCAGCCGCTTGTTGTTCTTGAGCAGCAGGATGACGATCAACGTGGCGAGTCCGACAGCAAATGCGATCCAGTTTGCTTTGCCGTCGTAGATTGCGCCGCCGATGGCCCACAGATCCCGCAGCGGGCCTTCGCTTTCGATCGAGAAGCCGAGGAACTTTGGCAACTGGCTGATCAGAACGGTCAGCGCGATCCCGTTCATGTAGCCGTATCGTATTGGTTTGGAGAGAAGCTCGGTCACAAAGCCCAACCGCGCGATGCCGGCCAGAATGAGCACCGTCCCAGAAACGAGGGCCATCGTCGCGGCGAGCGTTACTGCGCGAAGTGGATCACCACCGGACAGGGGTGCGACAACGCCCAGGATGACCGCGGCCAGCGCCGAGTCCGGTCCCAGAACGATGATACGGCTCGGGCCGAACAACGCGTAGGTCAGGAGCGGTATGATCGTCGCGTAGAGACCGTGGATGCCAGGCAAGCCCGAAGCAGCCGCGTAGGCAATTCCAACCGGGACCAGCATCGTTGCCAGCACGAGGCCGGCGAAGATGTCGTGCGGCAACCAAGCGAGTTCATATCGGCGCAGCGTGTCGATCCCGGGTAGCCAGCGGATCCAATGGTTCATTCCGCGCGCTCACTTTAGATCGAGTGGCAAATTGCCCGAAGGGCGAGTGCCCCAGGAATTGCCGTTCCGGTCAGGAGCCTTGATCTATCTCAAGCCGAGCGCGGGTGGTCAAGCCAGCTGCAATGACAAGTGCCTGACCTGGGGATCGCTACCCCTTCGTGCGCGGAAGCCAAATCCGTTGAAGACTTTCAGCATCGCTGCATTCTCGGGAAGAACCTCCGCGCTCAGCTCCTTCAATCCCGCATCGCGGGCGATCGCAAGCAGGTGTCGCATCAGCATCGTTCCGATTCCCTTGCCCTGGTAGGCATCGACAACAACGAATGCCAACTCCGCCTGGCCCGGCTGCACGATGATGTAGCGTCCGCCTGCAACGATCACGCGCTGGCCGCCTTCGTCGATCTCCCCAACGAGTGCAACGTGATTGACGAAATCGATGTTCATGAAGAAGGAGACCTCCTTTTCGGAGAAACCTTTCTTGGGAACAAAGAAGCGGCGCTGCAGCGACTGGACGCTGGTGCGGTCGACTGCAGCGAGCATGTCTTCGCGGTCGTCCGGCCGCAATGCGCGAATTTCGATCGTGCGGCCGTCGCGGAGACGTTCGACGGCGGAATAGTCGGCTGCCCTTGCCATCATTGCCCTCATCGGTTGCGTCGCTCAGAGCTGACGCATGACCCGGAAAGAGCCTGCCCCGCACCTGGATTGCGGAGCGGAAACCGGCTTTCCCGTCGTGCTTTAGACGACCCCAAGCCGCTCGCCGACGCTTGATCTGGATCAAGCTCGAAATTTGACGAGCATAGATAGGCTCGCAGGAACCGATGTCCCAACGGGTGACAGCATGGTCTTGCGCGGGCTCCGGCAGAACCGGTCAGGCGAGCAGGTGATCCAGATCGCTATCCGCCTTGCGCTGCTCGCCGCGCTGATTGTCTGGTGCTTCGTCATTGTCAGTCCCTTCATCGGTATCCTGGCTTGGAGCGTGGTTCTGGCAGTGGCGTTGTATCCATTCTACGCCTGGTTATCCGACAAGCTCGGCAGACGGCCGAAGCTCTCGGCCGTAATCGTCACGCTCCTTGCGGCAGCGTTTGTGATCGTCCCCGCAACCTGGCTTGGCGTCGGCCTCGTTGAGGGATTGCGAGCCATCTACGAGAAACTCGGTTCCGAGCAATCGCTGGTGCCTTCGCCTCCCGCGGCGATCAAGGATTGGCCGTTCGTCGGCGAGTGGCTCTACAGTTTGTGGAGCCAGGCATCCACCAATCTCGAAGCCGCCCTCACCCAGCTCGCGCCGCATCTGAAGCCGCTGCTCCTTTCCTCGCTTACCATGGTGGGAGGCATGGGCATCGCCGCGCTGAAATTCGTCGTAGCCGTGATTTTGACGGGTTTCCTGCTTCCGTCGGGGCTGCGGTGGGTCACCGCAAGCCGGACGATCGTCGCGCGGCTGGTGCCGCAGCGTAGCGAGGATTTTGTCGGGCTCGCAGGCACAACCATACGCTCTGTGTCCCAGGGCGTGATTGGTATCGCTCTGGTTCAGGCGTTCTTGTTTGGGATCGGGCTGAAATTTGCCGGAATTGCCAGCGCCGGCTTGCTGGCCTTCGTGGTCATGATCCTTTCAATCCTCCAGATCGGCTCAGCCCCGGTTTTGATCCCTTGCGTCATCTGGATCTGGATGACCAAGGATTTCATGACGGCGCTCCTTGTCACCGTCTATCTGGTAGTGGTTGGTCTCGCGGACAACGTGCTCAAGCCGCTGCTGATGGGGCGCGGCCTGACGACCCCGATACCTGTCATCTTCGTCGGGCTTCTGGGCGGCACGCTTACCCATGGCATCATCGGCCTGTTCATCGGACCGATTGTTCTGGCTGTCGGTTGGGAACTGCTGATGGCGTGGGTCAATGATGACCAGGCCGAGGATGGGGAGGCGCCTGCAGAGCGCGCCTCCGCCGAATGACGTTTCTGCAACGGCCTCAAAAGGTGAAATACCACCTGCTGCGCAAGCGCGCGACCCCAGGGAGGGCAGTCCGCCTTGCTTGCTTGACTTAAGTCAAGGGACAACGCGGGCAGGTCGTCATACTGGGTTCCAAACTCACTCAGCGAGAGATTTCAAGCATGGCAACCGATCTGCCCAAAATCTCCGGCGATGCGCCGCCGTCGTTCTTTGCGTCCGCCCTCGAGTATCTGGTCGATGCGGGACAGCGCAGCGTGCTGTTCCTAGACGTCATGCGCCAGCGCGGGGTTCAGTACCGCGAGCATCTGGCTGAAACCGTGCCGCACGTCCTCGACTACAGCGTCGAGTTGATCGTCGACGGCAGAACCCTGCAGCGGCCGGTCAACTACGGCCTGGTGCGAATTACACCTCCAAGCGGGGTTCAGATCGATCTGAAGCGTCGTCCGTTCGTCGTCGTCGATCCGCGCGCCGGTCATGGTCCGGGGATCGGAGGGTTCAAAGCCGACAGCGAGATCGGCGTGGCGATGAAAGCCGGTCATCCCTGCTATTTCGTCGGGTTCATGCCTGAGCCGATGCCCGGCCAGACGATCGAGGACATTGCGCGCGCCGAGGGGGTCTTCCTCGAAAAAGTGATTGCATTGCACCCCGAGGCCGACGGCAAGCCATGCGTGATCGGCAACTGCCAGGCCGGCTGGGCTGTGATGATCCTGGCATCGCTGCGGCCCGAGCTGTTCGGCCCCATCATCATAGCCGGAGCACCGCTGTCCTATTGGGCGGGCGTGCGCGGCAAATACCCGATGCGCTATACGGGCGGCCTGCTCGGAGGAAGCTGGCTGACCGCGCTCACGAGTGACCTCGGCGCCGGCAAGTTCGATGGCGCCTGGCTGGTGCAGAACTTCGAGAACATGAATCCCTCGAACACGCTCTGGACCAAGCAATACAATGTCTATTCCAAGGTCGACACTGAAGCGCCGCGCTACCTGGAGTTCGAGAAGTGGTGGGGCGGACACGTCAACCTCAATGCGGAAGAAATCCAGTTCATCGTTGATGAGCTCTTTATCGGCAACCATCTGGCAACGGGTCACGTCAAGACCTCCGATGGCGAGGTGGTCGATCTCCGCAACATCCACTCACCGATTGTCGTGTTCTGTTCGAAGGGCGACAACATCACGCCGCCGCAGCAGGCGCTTGGCTGGATCCTCGATCTCTACCAGGACGTCGACGAGATCAGGGCCTATGGGCAGACAATCGTGTACACGGTGCATGAGACTGTCGGTCATCTCGGGATTTTCGTCTCCGGCGGGGTAGCGAAGAAAGAGCATGCCGAATTTTCCAGCAACATCGACCTGATCGATGTGCTGCCGCCCGGACTGTTTGAGGCAACTTTCGAAGCGAAATCCGCCGACACCCTTAATCCGGACATGGCTGCCAACAACTGGATCATGCGCTGCGAGCGGCGCACGCTCGACGACATCCGCGCGATGGGCGGCAACGACCTGGAGGATGAGCGGCGCTTTGCAACCGCTGCCCGCGTGTCGGAGATCAATCTGGCCAACTATCGCAAGTTTGTGCAGCCGTGGGTGAAGGCGATGGTGACCCCGCAAATGGCGGAATGGATGTACAAATGGCATCCGCTTCGCGTGCAATTTGACGCTCTCGGGGGACAGAACACGCTGACCAAGGCGATCGAAACGACCGCGGAACAAGTCCGCGAACACCGCAAGCAGGCCGCATCCGACAATCCGTTCCTTGCTTTGCAGGATACCGTCTCCAAGAGCATTGTCGGCGCGCTCGATCAGTGGCGCGACACGCAGGAAGCGCTCAGCGAGAGAATCTTTCTCTCGGTCTATGGCTCGCCCGCGCTGCAGGCCGCGGTCGGAATCGATCCGAATGCGGATCCGTCTCCCAAGCCGGAAATGTCGGCGGATTACCGCAAGCGCCTGGACGCCCGCATCGCGGAGCTCAAATCGAAGATTCCGAGCGGCGGCTTGAGGGAAAGCATGATTCGGAGCCTGCTATACGTCGGCGCCTCGCGAGGCATGGTCGATGAACGCAGCCTTGAGGCATTGCGTCGGATCCGTGCCGGCGACAGCGGATCTCGGCTGACGCTGGCCGAGTTCAAGGCCTTGGTGCGCGAACAGTTCTTCATGCTGCTGCTCGACCAGGAGGCGAGCCTTGCCGCCATTCCGAAGATGCTGCCGCAGAATGCCGAGGCGCGACGGAAGGGCCTTGCGACGATCAGCGACGTGCTTTCGGCGAGCGCTGCAATATCGGGCGAAGCTGCCAAACGGCTGGCCCGCATGACGGAGCTGTTTGGAGCGACCGAAGAATCAAACCCGCAGGCAATCGCAAACCCTTTCGATCCGCAGGCGAGGGCCTCATAACTGGGAGCCGGCCAATGAGCACACAAATGGCTGAGGCGGGCCAAACCCGGCCTTCCAAATATGACCGCCTGATCGTCGCGGCAAAGGCGGCCCCCACGGTCACGACAATCGTGGTGCATCCATGCGATGAGACCTCGTTGCGCGGGGCGATGGACGCGGCGGAAGCAGGAATCATCAAACCGATCTTCGTTGGTCCCACCTCGAAGATCAAAAGCGCCGCTGCGCAGCATAACATCAACATTTCGGGCGTCGAGATCATCGATGCGGCGCATAGCGAGGAGGCCGCCGCCAAGGGGGTCGAACTGATCCAGGCTGCCAAAGGCCAAATATTGATGAAGGGCAGTTTGCACACCGACGAGCTCATGCGCAGTGTCACGGCGAAGGCAACGGGACTGCGGACCGATCGACGCATCAGCCACGTGTTCGTAATGGATGTGCCGACCTATGCCGAAACGATCTTCGTGACTGATGCGGCCATCAACATCTTTCCGGATCTGGATGGCAAGCGCGATATCATTCAGAACGCGATCGATTTGTTCACGCAGACTGGCTTCGGCCCGCTTCCGAGGGTGGCCATTCTGTCTGCGGTGGAGACCGTGACCTCCAAGATCCCGTCGACCATCGAAGCCGCGGCGCTTTGCAAGATGGCCGATCGCGGGCAGATCACCGGCGGCCTGCTCGAGGGCCCGCTGGCGTTCGATAATGCAATCGACATCGAAGCGGCGCGAATCAAGGGCATTAAGTCGGAAGTCGCTGGGCGCGCCCAGATCCTGGTGGTGCCTGATCTTGAGGCCGGCAACATGCTGGCAAAGAACCTGGCCTATCTCGCGAAGGCCGACGGGGCAGGGATCGTCCTCGGCGCCCGCGTGCCGGTCGTCCTGACCTCGCGTGCGGATACGCCACGCGCCCGTATGGCCTCCTGTGCGGTAGCCGCACTCTATGCTGACGCGCGGCGGCGCCGCACCGCCAACGTCGCTGCGTGATCGCCATGGATACGATCCTCGTCGTCAACGCGGGTTCTTCGAGCGTGAAGTTTCAGGTCTTCGCGGTCGACGCGGACGGCAGGCTGCAGCGACAGCTCAAGGGACAAATGGATGGAATCGGCAGCCGCC
>Ga0306923_10001679_pt1 | contig 19737 bp, 22 predicted proteins | sample sta12Can44000108_FD_203841 | JGI IMG/M metagenome (GOLD analysis project Ga0306923, IMG submission 203841) | Lab enrichment of tropical soil microbial communities from Luquillo Experimental Forest, Puerto Rico - statanox.12C.anox.44.000.108 (v2)... | ecosystem: Environmental > Terrestrial >... | reverse complement strand
CGCGCCGTCGAAGGTCTGCGGGCCGGCGGAGATGGCGCCTGAGGGTACTGTGACGCGGGTTGCGATCTTGTCCCCGTAGCTCGGCTGGAGCTTGCCGAGCATGATCTCGCCGGCGGCACGGACGAGTTCCGTCACGCCGGGCAAGGCGTGCACCTCAGCCTGCGGGAAGCGTGCGGTCAGCACCTCGAGGCCGGACCAGTGATCGGGGTGTGGGTGCGAGAGAATGATCCGGTCCACCGGCTTGTTGAGGCGGCTCGCGTAAGCGGCCGCCTCATCGGCGTAGGCACGCACCAGCTGTCCGTCGAAGATGATGAGCTTCGTTGGCCCTTCGAGGATGTGTGTGTTGACGAGCCATCCCTCAGGCGGGCTCGTATAGGTGTGGATCGTGACCTTGCCGCCGCGGGTGATAGTGATCGTGCCGTTCATGAGATCGTGACCTCCTCGATGTCGGTCGTGATTGTGGCGACGCCGACCGGGCCCGGCTATCGGTGTGACATTGCTGGCCGCAATTTGCCGGCGTCGCGGGGCAGGGGTCATGGCATTTGCCGTGCCGGCCAGGTGAGACCGTCTGGGCAGCCGAGCCGTAGTCGTTGGCCGTGTGGAGTGCCAGTGAGCCCGGAGGTGAGCTGAGGTGGCCGGCTGGCCTGCTGCCACCAGGTGAGGATGGATTCGATGTCGTCCCAGAGCAGGCGGGGCCTGTGCTGGCAGACCTGGTAGTCCGACTGGTTTGGGTCGGAGTCGACGCATGCCCAGGATCCATCGGGTGGGCCATGGAACCAGGTCGAGATTCTCCCGGTGCCATCATCGGCGGGGATGTCGTTGGCCAGTACCTTGGGCAGCACGGTTCCACCACTGTCCAGGCCCTGAGGGTGGCATGGTGCCGGCGTCGTGAGCAGCGGGAGCGCCGCTGGGTCTGGCCGGCGTGGGCGCCGACTGCCTGGAGCAGCCGCCTGAAGTCAGGGTGGCGCTGGGCGCGCAGGCTGATGAACCCGTGCATGAGGACTAGCGCCGGTTCATCGCCGGGGCAGTCGGTGACGTGCAGCCCTCCATCGGTAGCCGGGACCTGGCGGATGATGGCGCTGCGGCTGGCGTCGACCATGGCGGCCTGCTCCTATGATCGCGGGACAGTTTCACAATGTGACTCCCTGCTTTCGAGCGCGCACCGGTCACCGCATCAGGTGACCGCCTGGATCAGGCCGGCGATCTCGTTGGGCTTTTCGAGGCTGGCAAAGTGGCCGGTGGCGTTGAGCGTCATGAGGTGGGCGCCGGGGATTGCGCGGGCGTTGGCGTCCCGCTCAGCGGGGTGTGACCAGTCCTTGTCACCGTAGACAAGCGTGACCGGGACGTTTACCTGGCGGTATTGCGCGCGGGCCGACAGCCAGCCGCGCCACTGCAGGCATAGCGAGCGGAACGCGCGCGCGTGCCCCGGTAGCCGGCCGCATCGGGCGATCTCGTCGACCAGGGCGGGCGGCAGCTTGTGCCGGTCATGAAGCCCGCCTGCCATGACGAGCCGGAGCAGCCTTTTCGTGCCCGCGCGGGCGACGATCGGGCCAAGAACCGGCCACAGGATCGTGGTGAACACGACGTTGTTGAGCGGTGAGCTCCGGCGCGCGCCGCCCCAGCGGCCATAGTCGTAGGGGTTGACCGCCAGGACATGGGCGATGCGAGGATTGCCCCGCGCGGCAAGGATCAGGCCGATGGAGGCGCCGATCGACTCGCCGACGAACACCGTGTTGTGCAGCTGGAGTTGCTCAAGCAGGGCTTCGACAGCGTCGCTGAAGTAGCCGGCCGTGTAATCGACCGGCGGGGCGGCCGATGCGCCGTGCCCGGGCAGGTCGATCGCGATCACCTCGGCTTGCGTGGTGTCCAGCCGCTCGATGACTTGGAGAAACATGTCAAGCTGCGTGCGCAGCGTGTGAACGAACACGACCGGTGTCCCCGAGCCGACGCGCAGGTAGCGGACGTCGCAGCCGTTGATGGTGGCCCGGTGGATCTTTGATGGCAGGTGCCGACTCGCAGGCTTCGTCATGGCTGCTTAGAGCGGCTAGCTGGCCAATCTGTTACAGCCCTGGCCGGGACGCCGCCGCCCGGGCCTGCGTGTAACGCAGGCGGGTCTGAGCGCACTAGGTGGTATGGCGGCTGTGCAGCGGGAGCGGTGCGCGAGCTGTGGTGACGATCACGTTCGTGTCCGCTGCGACAGCGAGCTGGGCGCGCGGGCTCGGCGCGGCGGCCGGCGCCCGCCGGCCAATGGCACCGGGCCCATGTCGGCGCTCGCCCCGGTGAGCAGGCCGTGCGCACGCGCCGCGATAAGCCAGATCGCAGCACCCTCGCGCCGGGCGTGAGCGGTACCCACGGTTATGGGCACCGATCGGCTGGAGGCGCTCAGCGACAGGGTCCTGGCAGTTGCCATCACGCTGCTTGTGCTGGGCCTTCAGGTGCCGGTGCCGGGCCGTGGCTCGCTCGCGTCCCAGCTCGCCCGCGCGTGGCCGTCGTTCGCTGCCCATCTGGTCAGCTTCTTGGTGATCGGGATCATCTGGGTCAACCACCACGCCCTGCTGCACAACATCGCGCACATCGACCGGACGGCAATGTTCGTCAAACTTGCTGTTGCTGATGTTCGTGACGGCGATCCCGTTCTCGACCGAGACCCTTCACCACGGCGGGCGGGACAGCCACCTGGCAGCAGCGATCTACGGGCTGCCGGTGCTCGGCGTGCGCTCAGTTTCACTGCGCTGTGCGCGTGGGCGGCCCGTCGCGGGGTGCTTCACGTCGCCATGGCGGGCCGCCGGGCGGCTACTTCCGTGCGCCGTTTCGCTGCCAGGCCGGTCGCGATCCTGGCCGCGATCGGTGCGGCGTTCTTGAGCGCGATCGCCGCGTTGGCGGCACACGCAGCGATCGCCGACTACTACTGCGTCGGGCGCTCGCCTGCCGGTGCCGATCTGTGAGCGGCCCCTCCTCGGCCGGCCCCGCGTGCGCGACTCGCCCGGCGAGGCGGGACCTGAAGCCCCACGTGCCTCACGCCGCCGATGCTAACCTTCGCCGTACTCCTGGCGCCTGCGCTATGCCATGGAGCCTCGGCCCGGCACACGGCCGGATCCCCGTAGCCTGCCGCGATTCAGGACTGTCCAGGTGGCTTGGAATCCATGAACGTGCGTGCCAGCTCGTCAAGGTTGTCAGGCTCGGCAGCTTCCCTGGGCAGCGACCGGAGCGCGCCGATCGTCAGGCGGAATTGCTGGAGGTAGGCACGACAACCGGGGCATCGCTCGCTGTGACACTCGAAACGGATTCGGTCCCGTTCCGGCAACACACCGTCTTCGTGCGCCGTCACGAGCTCGGCGAACTCTTTGCACGTGATCTGCAGCGGCGGCGGCGTCATCGCCCACCGCTCCCCAGATACTTTTCAAGGACCTGCCTGACCCGCGAACGCGCGCGGTGCAGCAGCACCCGTTGATTTCCGTCGCTGATCCCCAGCGCTTCGCACACCTCGTCGGGAGCCCAGCCCTCGAGATCACGCAGGGTGATCACCACCCGCTGGCTGTCTGGCAACTGCTGGACCGCCGCTGCGATCACCGAGCGAGCCTCGGCCGCGAGCAGCGCGTCTTCAGGCCACTCGCGCGGATCGGACACCCAGAAATACGGGCGCGGCCCATGGTCGCGCGAAAAGAAACGCGACGGCTCGACGCTCGGTTCCGCAGCCACCGCATCGGCCGAGGCGAGCGCCGAGAACGGGATCTGCCGGCCGTCGCGCTCAAGCCGTGCCGACGCATGATGGGTGAGGATCCGGAACATCCACGTCCGCAAGCTTGACCGCCCCTGGAAGGAGTCAATCCCTTTGATCACTGACAGCCACGTCTCCTGGACCACGTCCTCACCAGCCGCCACGTCGTTGAGCTGCGCGTAAGCGACACGCAGCATCAGGGAGTGGTAGCGCTTCACGAGCGCGGCGAACGCCGCCTCCTCGCGACGCCGCAGCGCCGCCACCAGCAGCGGTTCGTTGCCGTCAAACGTGCCCACCGCCGGTCTCACGACTTCCGCCTGGTCCCGAGCCATACCCGTAAGACGCCTCCCGCCACCGCGAACCTGTGCCAGGCCGGCCGCCGCGAACTGCTCCCTGCTCCCAGGTACGACGCCCTGTTACCCCAGCCTACGTCTCGCTAACTGAGTACGGTGCGGCCCGCCGAATGGTTCAGTCACTTCCGGGCCGGTCCGGCACCACAGCACCCCGGACCGGCCGACCGGGAGGGCCCGGCGACGCTCGTGGACGGTGAGGAAGAAATGAGCCCGCTAGAGCGTTCGCCGCCGTCACTCGACCGCCCGAGCGGTGCACGGGCCAGCACGATGGCGACCTGCACCACCTCAACCCAAGACCGCGGGCCGGTCAAACGGGCCCCACAGCCGCGCAGATCACCCATTATGTGCCTGGATTATGTGCCTGGCTGGGGGCTCCGGTTGCAGGCTGGTCGCCCTCTCTCTAGCGGGGTCGTGTTGTCCGGTCCGCTGAGAGGGCAGGGGAGGCTGGGCGGCGGCCGTTCGTTCGGTGAGAATGTCAGTTGCCGGGACGGGCAGGCTGCCACGGCCTGAGCCGGTGCGGGATCCGCTCCCAGCCAGCGTCGATGTGGGGGCCGCGCCGGTGTCGTACGGGTGAGGGACCAGTGCCAGCTGAGAGGAGTCAGGCGATGCAGTTCATGCTTGTGCTCTACGAGGACCCGGAGCTGATAGCGACCGAGGAGCAACGCCAGGAGGCCGTGCAGCGCGTCGGCGAGTACGCGATGAGCCTGGTCGGTGACGGCACGCTCAAGGGTGGTTCGCCGCTGCACCCGGTGACCGAGGCGAAGCAGATCCGCACCCGCAACGGCCAGCAGCGGATCCTCGACGGGCCGTTCGCGGAGGCGAAGGAGGTCATGGCCGGGTACTTCATTGTCGAGGCGCCTAGCGTCGAGGCGGCCACCGCGATCGCCGCGCGCTGCCCGAACGCCGAGTTCGGTTCGGTCGAGGTCCGCCAGATCGTGCCCATGGGATGACGCGGTTTTTGCTGGCCGGCACCCGGCCGCCGCAGCATGACCTGACTGGCTCGCCCGGCGAGCTGGCGCTGGCCGCCGCCGCGCATCGTCTCGTTGCCGCCGCCGCGTGGTACGGCTGGCTGCGGCGCTGGGGGCTGCTGCTGTCGTTCGGCCTGGCGCGTGATCCGGTGGCCGAGGTGCGGGCCTGCCTGGTAGTCCTGGCCAGTGACGACCAGGCGGCCGAGCGGCTGGCGGGCGGGTGGGGGATGGTCAGCGGCTACCGGGTAGCCGTGCTGACGCTGACGGGTGAGGGCACGCGGTGAGCGAGCCGACCGAGGCGGCTCTGACGGTGGCGTTCCGCGAGGAGTGGCCACGTCTCATCGCGGCGGCGCTGCGGATCACCGGAGACCTGCAGGCGGCCGAGGACGTGGCGCAGGAGGCGCTGATGGCCGCGCTCGACCAGTGGCCGTTGCAGGGCATACCCGGCCGTCCCGGGGCCTGGCTGATGACCGTCTGCCGCAACCGCGCCCGCAACCTCGTCCGCGACGCCGACCGGGCGCAGCAGCGGATCGCATCGCTGCGCCCGCTGCTGGACGGCATGCCGCGGTCCGGACACCAGGCGCCCGGCAGCGAGGCACCTGAGATCGCCGATGACCGGCTGCGGCTGATCGCGATGTGCTGCCATCCGCTGCTGACCGCCGACGCGCAGGTGGCGCTGACGCTGCGGATGGTGGCCGGGCTGACCACGCAGGAGATCGCCCGCGGCTTCACGGCCCCGGCAGCCACGATCGCCCAGCGCATCGTGCGCGCCAAGCGGACGCTGCGGGAGCACCGGGTCGCGTTCGCGGCCGACGATCCGGACATCCGCGCCCGGCTGGCCTCGGTCCTGGACGTCATCTACCTGATCTTCAACGAGGGCTACCTGCCTGCCGAGAGCGACACCCTCACCCGCGGCGACCTGGCGTTTGAGGCCCGCCGTCTGGCCTGCCTGCTAACCAGCCTGATGCCCGCAGAACCGGACCCGTGGGCGCTGCGCTCGTTGCTGTCGTTCCAGCTCAGCCGGTGGGCGACCCGAACCGGGCCGGACGGTGCGCTGCTCACCCTGGACGCCCAGGACCGCGGACGATGGGACCGTGAGCTCATTCTTGATGGGATTGCCGCCCTCGACCGCGCCCGCGGTGGACCGCGCAGCCCGCTGCTGCTGCAAGCCGAGCTCGCCGCCTGCCATGCCACCGCGCCGTCGTTCGCCGCCACCGATTGGGCCGCGATCGTGGCGCTCTACGACGAGCTCCTTACCGTGCAAAACACGCCGGTGGTGGCGCTCAACCAGGCCGTGGCCGTGGCGATGGCGGCCGGGCCCGCCGCCGCGCTGCCCGCCCTGGACGGGCTGGCCAGCGATCCCGTGCTGGCAGGCTCACACCGGGTGTGGGCCGTGCGGGCCGACGTGAACAGGCGCGCTGGCCGGATGGCGGCCGCGATCGCCGATTACGATCGGGCCCTGGAACTGGCCAGCAACCAGGCCGAACGCCGCTACCTGACCCAAGCCCGCCGACAGGCCGAGGAGGCCGCGATGCCCATGCCCACCTTCCGCAAGTCACCGCCAGAGCTGGTGGCCCGCTTCGACGAGCTGGCGCGGCTGGCCGGTGACGCCGACCGCAAGCAGATGTTCGGCTACCCGGTCTACGTGCTGCGCGGACACATGTTCATGGGACTCCACGAGGACTCGCTTATCCTGCGCCTTGCCGACGCCGATCGGGCGGAATTTCTCGACCGCTACGGCAGCGGCCTGTTCGAGCCGATGCCGGGCCGGGCGATGAAGGATTACGTTGTCGTACCGCCGACCCTGGCCTACGACGACACCGCCATCGTCGAGTGGGTGCACAAGTCACGCGCCTTTGCCGAGCAGCTTCCCGCCAAGAAACCCAGACAGAAGAAAGGCTGAACCACCGATGCCGCATGCCGAGCACACCGTCACCGTCAGCAGGCCGCAGCAGGACGTCTTCGACTACCTCGCCGACGGGATGCACAACCGCGAGTGGCGCGCTGGGGTGCTGGAGATCAGACGGACATCCGGCGACGATGGCAAGGGAGCCACCTACCGGCAGATCCTGGCCGGCCCTGGCGGCCGGCGCATCGACGGCGACTACCAGATCACCGTATTCGACCCGCCCCGGCGGCTGGAATTCCAGGTCACCGCAGGTCCGGCGCGCCCCGCCGGCGTCTTCGAACTGAGCGAGGACGCAGCGGGATCCACCCGCGTCCGGTTCAGCCTCGACCTCGACCCTGCAGGGCCCATGAAGCTCATGACGCAGGTGATCGCCAGGCAGATGCGGCGCGAGGTCGCCCAGCTCGACAACCTCAAGGCCATCCTCGAGCGCCCCGAGCGCTGACCGCGCATGACCGGCAGCCGCGTTCGGAGACGCTCGACTGGCTCAAGCCGGAGTAGCTCACCAGCCCCGTGACCCGCAGCCCCGCCGGGTTCCTGGCCGAAGAGCTGGTTGCCCTCGCCGATCACCCGGCAGACCGCGGGCCGCGACCACCTCGGGCTTGCCCGTCGCCTGCGTCCGTGCCCGCGGCCCGGGCGGCCGGCGCCAGGGCGCCGGCGCCCCACAGTGTGCTGGCGGGCTCGCCGCCGGTCAGGTAGAGGGTCCGCGGCTCGGTTTCGGGTAGCGGCCATGACTCGCCGGCCAGCCAGGTGCACGCGCCCATCAGGAAGACCTGGACCTTGGGCATCGGCTGCCACGCGGCGCTGTCATAGCACAGGAACCGGTCGAACCACGAGATGATGATCTCGTCGTAGGGGAAACGGGTGTCGCCCATCGGCCGCTGCCCCAGCCGCGCGTCAGGGCTGGTGGCCAGTATCTTGCAGTGCTTTGTCGGCGCCATGATGAGGTACTGGTCGGGGTGATGCTGCTGGAACTCGAACAGCTTGACGGTGTCGTATGCGCCGATGTCCATCCATTGATGTTGATGGATGGCATCGCTCCGGTGTAGCTGGCGTCGATGAGGTCGACGTCCCGCCAGGCGGGGCTGGCCGGACCATCGGCCATGAACGTCTCAAAGCCCGTCAGCGGCGAACCCATGCGCCGCAGCACTTCACCGCTCGGCGCCTCCCGGGTGGCCTTATCGAGGGCCGCGGCGTACTGCGGGTCCTGGAAGTCGGGCACGCTGACCGACCACGGTTGCCAGCCGGACTCCGTCACGCATAGGCGGCATGATGTAGTCGCAGCGGTATCGCACCGTGTCCGCACCGAGCGCGCGCACCGGGGGTTCCAGCGCTGTCGGTGGCAGGAATTCCTCTCGCCTGACGTCGGCTGCAGTCATGATCGTTCGGCCTCCGATGGCAGTTAACGACATGGTGCCCGACAGGCGCTTACGGGCCACCGGTGATAGCCGCGGCACGCCAGCTCGCGGACAGCAGGCGGCCACGCACGTCGGCGTCGAGCGCCGCGGCGAGGCGGCGGAGCAGGGCGATGGTGGGCTCGGTGCCGCCCTCTTCGATGCACTCGATCACGTCACCGGTTATGTCGGCGCGCTGGGCGAGTTCAGTGACGGTGAGGCCGAGGGCGGAGCGGATGTCGTACAGGGCCTGGCCGGAGGCCAGGGCCTCACGGATGCCGGCCAGTGCCGCCCGGTGTGATACTGGTCATGTGAGAGGCTGGCTGGGGCATCGCGGTGATGACGGCCCGGCCCGGCTGGACGATGAGCTGGCGGGGCTGGGGAGGCCGCTGGCGGTTGCCGACCGGTCCTGCTGCTGCGCAGCCGGGCCCGCGGTCACGGTCATCATGCCCCCGGCCCCGGGCCGCTTGCATCCGGTTGACCTGCTTCTGTGCGGCCACCACTACCAGGCAGGCCGCGCCGCGCTGCGCGCGGCCGGCGCTACCGTCTACGACGAAGCCGGCGTGCCGGTCATGACCGGCGGCAGCGAGCAGCCCCCTGCCCGCCGCGAACCCGCCGCGGCGGCCGGCGGCTGATCCCGCCCGGCTACGCCCGGATCCGCTCGCGCCCGGCGGAACGTACGTCCCGGGCACCATTCCCCCGCCCGCTGTCATCATCGGACCGCAGCACCGTGAGCATGCGGCTGCCGGGCTTCGGCCCGGCTCCGCGGGCATGCCGTAAGGAGGCCGGCTGCGCAGGCCGGAGTGGCCGGCGCCTGTACCGACGGGCTCACCCACGCTGGCCCGCGATGGCAAGCGCCGCGATGAGGTGCCCAGCCCCGCGGGATCGCTGCCCTGGTGGTTCCCCTGCCTGGTTCCGGAGACGGCGGCTAGGCGCGGGCGCGAACAGGCCGATCCGGTGGCTCAGCCCCTCCGGCGCCGCGCCGGAGGTGGCCGGTCGCGGCCGGGACCGGGTCCGGAAGGGTGCCGACGGATGCGGCCGGGACATGGTCTGAACGCGAGGCTGTTCAGCGGGTTCACGAACGCCCGGCCGGCGGGCCCGTGCGATCCACCGCCTGACGCGCGGGATTCAAGAGCCCGGGTGAGCGGCCCGGTCACCTGGCCGGCGCCGCAACCCGGCCCAATCACTCGCGGGGGATCGCCCGCCGCGGCCAGGCCGATGCCGAGTAGGGACGGCTGCCACTGCATGTCGCGGCGGGGCAACGGCCACGCCGCCAGCGTCCGCCGGCTGCTCGCCCGCGGCGCCGACCCCAACCTCCGTGACCCGGTCCACCACCGCACCCCGCTGGAGGACTGCCAGTCCGGGAACAGCGACAGGACAGCCCGGGCCACGCGGAGGTCGAGGCCCTCCTCAGGCCCCTCACGCGGCAGCAGGACACTGGCGCGCAGCTACCCGGTTCGTAACTGGTCAGGTGTCCTGTCCTCTTGGGCTGACGCCTAGGTGGTGAGATCGGCGGGGCGGGGAGCCCTCGTCCGGAAGACGATCGGTGAGCGCATCTTGAACCTGGGCGATGCGGCCGGTCAGTTGCAGTGCCCATTTGAGTTCGGCCCCGGTCGCGGCGAGATGGCGGCGGGCTGCGTCCTGGTCGTCGAGGAGGGCCACCCAGACCGCGATGGACCACAGCGGCTGCCGTGCGATGGCCAGCGGGGTGGCGGCCCGTTCGTGTGGGGACAGCCGGGTGCCGAGTCCGGTTTCGTAGGCAGCGACTAGGCCGGTGAGCTGCTCTGGGTCGCGGGTGATGTCGGTGATGTCGACGCTGGTGTAATACAAGGTGAGCGCGAGATCGTCTGTTCGCGGGCGTCCCCCGAGGAAGTCAAAGTCGGTGACCAGGGCGACCCGCCGGTGGCGGAACCGGACGTTGTTGTCCCAGAAGTCGCCGTGTACCAGCTGGCGGCGCGCCGGGACGGCCAGTTCCTGCTCCTGTGCGGCCAGCGTGCCGGCGAGCTGATCGGCGAGGTCGGCCAGCCGCGCTTCAGCAGGAGTCGGCCGCCAGGCGCGGATGCGCCCGGTCCCGGCGGCGACGGCCTGCACCAGGCCGGTGGCGGCGACGTAGTTGACGAAGCGGGGGGCCGCGGCGGCCGGACCCGAAGGGAACGCCTGCAGGAGCGCGTGGATGCGCCCGAGCATGGCCAGGCCGGTTCGCACCCGGGCCAAGGTATGCATCGTGGTCGGCGCGGCCACGTAGGGTTCGACCTCGATGGTGCGGCCCTGGAAGGTCTCCCATCCGCGGCCGCAAAGCGTCGGGATGGGCCCGGCGCAGGGGATACCGTGGCTGGCGAGATGGCGGCGGACCGCCTGCAGCGCGGCGACCCGCTGGCCGGTCACGAACGGCCGGTAGACCCGGGCCACCCGCAGCGACCTGCCGTCGGTGACCAGCAGGTTCAAGTTCACCGAACCACCCAGGTCTGATGCTGTGCCAGCTGGCCGCACGCCCCAGTGCGCCCGCAGGAACTCCTCCAGGTCCGCCGAGGCGATGGCCCTGGTGCCCCGCTGGCCCGCTGCTGCGTCATCCACGACCGGAACCTAGCCGTCGATCTTCAGCGCAGCGATGCGCTTGCCATGGTGTAGCGGCGCCAGCGGGTGAAGCCGAGCTGGGCGTACCAGTTCTCCAGATACGTGTATGCGCAGTAGCAGACCTCCGCGCCGCGCGCCGCCAGCAGCTCGCAGGCGCGAGCGACCATCGCCAGGCCGATCCCGTGCCGGCGGGCCGCCGGGTCCACGCCCACGCACCCGAACGCTCCCACCGCGCCGCGGACCAGCGCCGGCCACAGGAAGTCATACTCGGCTGGGCCCTCGACCGTGCACGTCCCGACAATCTGCCCGTCAACTCGGGCGACCAGGACCGTGCCGGGCAGCGTCAGCTGATGCTCGTAGAACGCGGTCCAGTCCGGGAAATGGCGCTCCTGCAAGGCAATCACCTGTGCCGCGTCGCCCTGGGCTGCAAGCTCGAAGCGCACACTGCTAGCGCGGCCGAGAACCCACCCGGGCGCCCGGAACCGGGCAACGTCTGCGATCAGGTCGGCCATCTCGCCGACCGGCTCGAAACCGCGGGCGTGCAGGAACGCCCGGCCGTCCGTGGCGTCCTCGGGCACGCCCGGCCAGAAATGCGGGCCAGCACCGCTGCCCGCGGACCAGGACTTCACTCCGCCGCCCAGGTCGCGCCGGGCCTGCGCGAGAAGCTCGGAGCCCAGGCCCGCTCGCCGGCATGCCGGGTCGACGAGAATGACGGTCAGCTGGGCCCGTGTCTGCGCCCGCGCCACCGAGACATAACCGGCCAGCGCGCCGCCGGTGACCATGACGAGCTGCCCGGCGCCGGTCGTCTTGGCGCGGAACGCCTCGGCGCTCACCGGCCATTGCGGCAGCGCCCGGGCCCACAACGCCAGCACCGCCGGCTCGTCTTCGGCACCGAAAGGGCGCAGCTCCCACTCACCGAGCCTGCGGAGTTGCCCACGCGCCATGCACTGACTGTAGGCCACCGCGAAATCATCGTGCCATCAGCGCGCCATTCACAGGGAATACCTCCAGGGACCGCCGGGCAGGCGGTCCCGGGTGGCCGTCGCGTCCGGGCGTGCCTGGTGATGATGCTGGCCGCGATGGTGGCCTCGCTTATCGCGGAACCGACATAGCAGGCGGCGCTGGCGCGGGCGGCCGACGAGCTGGTCCAGGCCCGGGACCGGATCGCTCGCGTGGCTGGTCTGGCATGTGCTTATCTGGTGGCCCGGCGGCGGCTCGGGGCTTAGACTGGCCGCGGCGTACGGGGCGCCGCCGGTCCACGGGAAGGGCACAGCCCACCCGCCTCCGCGTCACCGACTGCGATGATTCTCCTTCCGGCCCTGGCATGCGGACGCCGGGCAGCGGAAAGGAGGCCACCGTGCCAGCACGTGACCTACCGCCTGAACCCTGTCCCGCTCGAATATTGAGTTACGTGGCCTGAGCTGGGATAACGCGGCGTGGTGGTATTCATTGATCAGTCCTGCGACGACGGGTCTTCGGCGGACGGACCGCAGGTCGGCTACGTCCCAGATGGGCTGCGTTCCGATGTCCGGGGCCGCTGCTGCCGGGACTGGTGTGGCCTGTGACGGTTGTAATGGATCAGGTACTCGCGGAGCACCAGGTCCAGGTGACGGTCACCGAGGATCAAGGTCCGGTTCAGCAGCTCGCGGCGGAGGGTCCTGATGACGCGCTCGCAAATGGCGTTCATTCTCGGCGTCCTCGGCAAGCTGGGGACGATCCGCAGTCCTTTGGCCTTGAACACCTCGCCGAACGCAGTGGTGAAGATCGGGTCGTGATCGTGAATCAGGAACCGCATCGTGCCAAGGCGGTCATCCAGGTCCATGGCGAGGTTGCGGGCCTGCTGTACCGCCCATGCCCGGTCAGTCGCGCGGTCACCCCGGCCAGGTGCAGCCTGCGGGTGCCGTGCTCGATGAACACCAGCACGTACAAGCGCTTGAGCAGCACCGTTTCCACCACCAGGAAGTCGCACGCGATGATCGCGTGAGCCTGGGCTGTCAAGAACTCCGCCAGGTTGGTCCAGCAGGCACCTCATCAAGCGGTAGACGAGCGACAGCAGCACCTCGAGATGGTCCCAGCCACGCGCCTGATTCCGCAGCAAAACCCCAGCTCACAGCACGAAACCGGGTTTCCGAGCGGGACAGGGTGATCTCGTGCCATAGCCCGCCGTTGAGGTTGAGGTTGTTACCGAAAGCCTGGCCGGGGGCGGTGTCGCCGACGTAGGTGTACAGCGGGTGCCCGTTGTAGGTGACCTGGGTGGTGCCGTCGGACCGCTTGATGGTGCCGAGCTTGCCGGGAATGCCCGGCCCCGGCATGGGGGTTCCGGTCACCGGCGGCCAGTACCCGGCGCAGATCCCGTAGCAGTTCGACCGGCTGGGGTGTCGGGGGCGAACCAGTACACGGTGAACCCGTGGGCGGTGGTGAGCACCGTGACGCCGCCGATCGTGGCCGTTCTCAGGGTGCCGCCGGCGGGAGCTGGCGCCGGGCCGCCCGCTGCTGCCACCGAGATGCCCAGCAGCACCAGGGCGGCGGCCGACAGGCCGGCCACCGCCCGTCCTGCGTGCGGAATGCCGGCTTGGAACCGGGCCAGCATCCGGCTGCCACCGGTGGCGTGCCCGGCCTGCCCGCCGGGCGCGGCGGGGGTGGCGGCGGCGAGGGCGGTCAGCGCCGTGAAGGCGGCCACCTCGATCACCCCGGCGGCGACGCCCGCGGCGGTGCGGATTTCCTTGAATCCGAACAGGCCGATCCACACCGACAGCAGGTACCCGCCGAGCGTGGCCAGAGCGAACCCGGCGCCCGCCGCGGCCACCAGGCGGCTGCCTGTGGCGAGCACGGCCGCCGCGAGGCCGAAGGCCGTGATCACCAGCAGCAGGAACAGCCAGCCGAGGGTGGGGATCGACCGGTAGCCGGTCAGGTACAGCTCCAGGTGGATCGCCCCGGTCGCGGCGAGCAGCCCGGCGCCGGCCAGCCGCAAGCCGAGCCGCTGGTGCCAGCGGGATGGCGGGGCGGCCAGCCAGCGGCGCGGCTGCATGTTCTGCCTGCCTGCCTGCCGGCGCGGGCCCGGCCTGCCCGCGGTGCACTTTCGGTCGCGGCCGGGACTTCACTCCTTGCCGATCCGCACGGTCACCTCTGAGGTCACCATTGGCATCAGCGGGGCGTGCTCGTTGTCGACCAGCAGCGCGATCAGCGTGTGGGTGGACCCGGGCATCAGCCCCGCGGTGGAGGCCTGGATCGTGTTGGTGCAGCTCATCCCCATCATGCCGCCCATGCCCATCATGCCGCCGGTGGCGGTGTCGAGGTTGAGGTGCCAGTGACCCCACCCGTCCAGGTTCGGCTTGCCGAACAGCGTGCAACTGGGCCGGTAGTTCGTGATGCGCACCACCACGGTGAACGTGCCGACCACGGTCGCGCCGGGCTTGGGCGAGACGATCGTGATCGACGGCTTGTGCATCGTCATCATGCCGGTCAGCGCGGGCAGCGGCGCGGCCGGCGCGTAGTCGAACATGATCGAGCGGGCGTTGGCGTCCACCTGTGCGTGGTCGTCCAGCGCGGGCACCACCGTGAGGGTGTGCATGCCGGGCTTGACGTTCTGCAGCGAGACCACGGCGGCCGGGGTGCAGAACATGTTGATCAGCGACCCGTCCAGCAGCACGTGGTAGTGCCCGGTGGTGGTGGCCTCCATCGCCATCACCTGCTTGCCGGCCAGGGCACAGGTATCCCGGTACCCGGTTGCCTGCACGTGGACCGTCACGCTGTTGCCGGTGACCGTGGTGCCCGGCGCCGGGGAGGTGATCGTGACGCGCATGTCCTTGGCACCCGTCGGCAGCGCCCCGCCACCCATCGACATGCTCGAGCTGGCCGTCGGCATCGAACTCGACATCTCCGGCATCGCTGATTTGGCATGGCTGGCCGCCGCCGACTGCTGCCCCGAAGAAGAAGAAGAAGAAGAAGAGCACGCCGCCGCCAGCAGTGCCGCCGCGGCCGCGCCCACGGCACCGCGGAAGACAGCACCCGGCCGCGGCCGGCCGTGTGGTGAGGACCTGGACATGGACGGACCTCCTCAGGCGCCCGCACTCGCTAGCAGGCACCGTCACAGACGCTTCGATGACACCTGCTAAAGACGCCGCGGCAGCGGCGTTGATTGCACATCAACCCAAGAAGGGCAGTCAGGCCGGTGGCAGCCGCGCCGCCAGCGCGGCGAGTTCCGCAGCCGGGACGGGCGCCGCCACCAGCTCAGATGTCGGGCCGTTGAGGCAGTACAGGCCCACCGGCCCCACACGCGCCGACCAGGCCATGCCCCGGCCGGTTACACCCTGGGCGCGGGTGGGCATGGGGAACGGCTGGCCGGAGGTCGCGACCACCGCCTCGGTGCTGCCCAGCCGCCAGGTCCGCAGCATGATCTGCTGCCCGCCCGCGGTCACCGTCACCGGCCGTCCCACCTCCACCGGCACGGCCCGCGCCCCGGGATAAGAGCGGTGGTCGCCCGCCGCAGCCGGGATCGCCTGCGCGTACCGCGCCACCGCCGCCACGGCCGCCGGCACGCTGCCGGCCTGCTGTCCGCCCGGCAGCAGGGTCATCAGGAGCGTGGCCGCCGCGCCAGCGGCAACCACCCCGGCGCCCGCCAGCCGCCAGCGCAGCCGGCGGCTATGACGCTCCGGCCGACGCGCGCGGGCAGCCGGGCGCGGCCTCCGCCGCGCGGCCGGGCCGGCGGCGGCCATCTCCACGGCGAACGCGACCCGGTCGGCCAGCCCCGGCGGCGCGGGCAGCCGCAGCAGCTGCGCGGCCTGCCGGCCGGCCCGGTCCTCGCGCACCGCCTGCCAGCACCGCTCGCATTCCAGTAGGTGCTCATCCCACCGGCGCGCCTGCGCGGGGCCCAGGTCCCCGGCCAGGAACGCCGCCAGCAGCCGGTCATGGCCGTCCATGGCTCACCCCTGCCTCAGCCAGCAACCGGGCCAGCTTTCGCCGGCCACGGTGCACCCGGGCCAGCACGGTGCCCCGCGGGCAGCCGAGCGCCTGCGCCGTCTCCCGGGCGGTGTACCCGGCCACGTCCATCAGCACGATGCACACCCGCTGCGGCTCCGGCAGCAGCGCCAGGCACCGGGACACCGCCTGCGCGTCCAGGCCGGCGATCACCACGTCCGCCACATCAGGCGCCGCCTCCCCGCCGTCAGCCCCGCCCAGGGGCAGCGCGTCCAGCGGCACCGGGGCGGGCATCTCCCACGGCCGCCGCCGCCGCCGCGCCTGCGACCGGGCTGCGTTCAGGCAGATCGCCGCCAGCCACGCCCGCGTGTTCCCGCCCCGGAACGAGCCGAACCCGGCATAGGCCCGCAGGTAGGTCTCCTGCACTAGGTCCTCAGGCTCCTGCCCGTCCCCGGCGGCATACCGCGCGATCTGGTACACCACGTCCAGATACGGCAGCGTGGCGTCCAGGAACGCGCGATGATCACTGCTCACGGCACTTCACACCCAGTAATAACGCCCGGCGCCTCCCCTTGATTGCACCACCACCGGGCCCAGACCCGCCACCGTCCGGATGGCGGCGCTCGTCACCTACCCACCGCGGTCGCCCGCAGCCCCCGGGCGCACACGGCAGGGCGGAGTCATCGAAGTCACCGTTACGGTCGGTCTCAGAGCAGAACAGCCGTGGCACGTCCTGGCCCGCCAGCATTACCCGGAATGTCGCACGCTCCATCCCGGCCAGGTGTCGTACCAGCCGCAGCAGCGACATCGTCGGTGGCTCGACGGAACGCCGCGTAGATCAGCCCGTCCACGTACTCAGCCGCGACGCATAGCACCATCCCCGAACAGGCACAGATCAGCCAGCGTAATCGGGAAGCGGTTCCGGCTCCGCGTTCGCGCCGCTCCCGTCTCAGCCGTCCCAAGACGGCGTGTTCGTTATGGTGATTCGCCGGTATGTCAGCTGGCCCGGCTGGTGGACTAGCCCGGAAGTGGCGGCGTTAGCCTCGGCCGTCAGGCCGGCCGGCTCAACCTGCCGCGGTACTTCATCACCTGGTCCGGCCACGTGCAAGCCTGCGTGCAGGGCTGGCCGAGGTGCAACCGCGGCGTGTTCCCTGCCGTCGACCACGACCGGTCACGCACATGGTGCCGGGCATCTGGGTTGTGCTCATCCCTGTGACATCGTTCCCAGCCGCGGTCTGTCCGGGTGAACTCCGGACAGCGGCGCGCGCTGACTTCCTGGCCGGCCTGGGAGAGTACGACGGCGAGCGCATCGTCTGTCATCTGCGGGATCCTCTCCGCCGCTGTTGGCCGTGCGCCTGGCCTGGCGGGCCTGGCGTCGTAGCGGCGGCCCCGGTAGCGGATGCAGTCGCAGTGACCAGCCTACGCCCCGCAGGACGCGCTGCCCCTGCTCCGCTAAGGCTCACCCGCGCTCAGGCGGGTACTGGCCGGTAGGGCATCGTCACGGTGCCGAGTCGAGCATCACACCACCGCCGCGACCCTCGCGACGCCGACCACGGCCAGCGCGGTCGACCACCTAATGACCCGGTCGACCGCGCTCATCGCGCATCACGATCAAGGGCGAACTCCGTGGCCAGCATGCATGGGTTTTTGGTGCAGTCGGTCCTCGGACACAGGGGAGTTTAAGTCCCTAGGGACACCTCTCGGACACCAACCCTTTATGCCCGATGACGTCAGTCCTGCGACTGACCCCGTTGAGGCGCGCCTAACGCCGACTCTGTCCTCGTCAAACGCTGGGCCGATCGATCATGCGCCGCGCGCAGAACGCCCAACTCTGACTCGTACGCCGTCGGCGCGGGTTCGCCGGTCTCGCGGCGTGAGAGTGCGAGCTGCGGGCTCGGGGTGAGGCGGCTGAATTGCAGTAGCCTTCGCGGGTTATCCGCGGCAGCCTGTAGCCGTGATCGATCTGGGCTGTTCCGATGATGTTGCCAGCATCTGATGAGGACCTGCTGGCCCGGCAGGCCGCGCTGCAGGAAGAGGCGCGGCAGGTGCTCGCCGAACTCGACCTGGCCGCGCTGGTAGCCGATATCGGCCCGCTGCTGCTCGCGGGCAGCTTCGTTTCTGGGCTGATGTGCTGGCGCGAGCTCGATGTGATGGTGCTCGCCGGCGGTGACTTCTCACCCCAGGACGTACTGTGGCTGCTCGACCTGACCCGGCTGGCCCTGACAGCGGGCCTGGTCTAGCCCGGTCCGTCGGCTGCCCTGTTCGGGGATGGCCCGCGGCGCCTGCGGGCCGATTCAACCCCGCGGCCGCCGGCATGCAAAAGGGGCCGGACGGCCCCTACCCGGCCCAGGCCCGGGTGGGTGAGCCTGTCCGGTGAGGGGCAGCCCGGCGGGCGCCATCTGGCCACCAGGGACGCATCCGCTCGGCGAACCAGCCGCCGCGGTCCGCGCCCGCCCGGCACTCCAGCTGAAGGGAACCAGCCATGCCTGTCCATGACTACCCGGCCAGGCCCGGCATGACGACCAGATGCGCGCCGCCCTGGCTGCGGCCGCCAGCCACGACTCGATTCGCTCCGGGAGGAGACCATGAACAGCCACGCTCGCACGGCACAGCCGCCTGCAGGGCAGACCCCCTTTGACACGCTGATGGAGGCGTTCGGCGGCCTCCTGGTCGGGCACTGCCTGACCACGGTAGCGAACTTCAACGTCGCCGACGCGCTCGGCGACACGCCGCGGACAGCCGCCGAGCTCGCCGCGGACACCGGCGCCGATCCCGAGGCGCTGCGCCGCATGCTCCGGCTGCTCGCCGCGCACGGCGTCTTCGCATGCAGCGAGGACCGCTTCGCCCACACGCCCGCGTCGCAGCTGCTGCGCGCCGACCACCCGCATTCCATGGCCGGTTTCGTGGCTGCCTGGACAAGCCCGGTTATCGCCGAGCACCTGGGCTACTTCGACTACGTGCTCCGGACCGGAAAACCGGCCCCGTACAAGGTGAACCCGGGCGGGTTCTTCGCCGTCCTGCAGGCCGATCCGGAGTTCGGCCGGCTGTTCAACGTGGCGATGGCTTCCAAGGCAAACCTGCAGATCGCCAGCATCACCGCCGCCTACGACTTCTCAGACCGGAAGACGATCGCCGACATCGGCGGCGGCCTGGGGCACCTGCTGCGGGCGGTGCTGGCCGCGGCTCCGCAGGCCTCCGGCGTGCTGTTCGACCTCCCGGCGGTGATCGAGCACGCCGCGGCGGCAGTCACCGACCGGCTCCGGCTCCAGGCCGGGGACTTCTTCACCGACCCGCTGCCGGCCGCCGACACCTACCTGATCATGGACGTCATCCACGACTGGGACGACGACCAGGCCGCGGCGCTGCTGTCCGCGGTGCGCAAGGCCGCGCCGCCGCAGGCGCGGGTGCTGGTGATCGAGACCATCCTCGCCGACGTCCCCGGGCCCGACTGGTCCAAGATCATGGACATGATCATGCTGTCGTTCACCGGCGGCAGGCAGCGCACCAGCGGCGAGCACGAGCAGCTGCTGGAGGGGGCCGGATTCCGGCTGGAACGGGTCTTCCCGACCATGGCAGACGTGTCGATCCTCGAGGCGGCCCCGGGCTGACCTGGCCCGTCGTCCTGGGTGCCGGGCACCCGTGCCGGTGATCACCAGGGCGGCCACCGTCGAACTGGACCTGCAGCGTCACCTGTCCGGATCCGGCCGGGCGGGCCCGCGGTGCGGGCTAGACCAGTCCTTCGGTGAGGGCCAGCCGGGTCAGGTCGGCGCGGCGCCGGGCGCCGGTCTTGTCCCGGATCCGGTCCAGGTGCGAGCGGACCGTATAGATGCTGATGTACAGCCGGGCGGCGATCTGGGCGTTGGTGTGGCCTTGGGCGACCAGGGTGACCAGCTCCCGTTCCCGGGCG
>Ga0306923_10001678_pt1 | contig 19751 bp, 7 predicted proteins | sample sta12Can44000108_FD_203841 | JGI IMG/M metagenome (GOLD analysis project Ga0306923, IMG submission 203841) | Lab enrichment of tropical soil microbial communities from Luquillo Experimental Forest, Puerto Rico - statanox.12C.anox.44.000.108 (v2)... | ecosystem: Environmental > Terrestrial > Soil... | reverse complement strand
CAGAGGAAGCGCTTCGAAGGTGTTGGCCAGATAGTTATAGTTGGCACTGGTGGTACTGGTCGGTGTGCCGCACTTCCGCGCGCTGGTCGCCGCGCCGGTGCCGCAGAAGGTCGAACCATCGGCGGGGCCACCCGCGTCGTAGACGGTGTGGGTCCCCGTGCGCTTATAGCGGCCGAGGTCCGGTTCCACGACATACCAGTTGAAGAGCGGGAACGTTTCGTTGAAGTTGGCGACGCCGTCGGGATCGGTCAAAAGAGTGTTGGCGTTGTGGCCGTCTCGGTATTTGACCCGCGTATACACCTGGGGAACTCCGATCTCGTCGCCATCCTTGATTCCATCCTTGTTGTCGTCCACGAAGAGTCTGGTGTAGATGTTCGACTGCCACTGCTGGACGCCGATTTTCCCAAGGTTGCCGCTGCCGGCGAGATGTCCGGGTCCAACGCCTACCGGGGTCGAGAGACCATCAATGATCTGGTCGTTCCATTGATCGCCAATGGTCAGTCTCCAGTCGCCATCGGGAACGCCGCTGAACTTGAAGTTCCCATCGGCGTCGCACTTGGTGAACATGAAGTCCTCGGCGTCTGGATCGCCCAGGCTGACCCAGCACTGCGTCCAGGCCAGGGCATCGCGGGAGCCGCTGGGGTAGAGTCTCTGGTCCGGCGTCCGGCTCAGGCGCTGCACATCCACCTGCCCTTGGACGGTGTTACCGCAGCCGGTGACGGCGCCGAAGGCGCCGGCGCAGACGGCGGCGTGGCGCGCGTTAATGATGGCCGGGTTGGCAAAGCCGATGCTCACGTGGTAGCCGCTCGGGCCGAATTCCTGGAAGTAGCCAGGTTCGCCGATGCGGAGGAAGGCGTCGTGGGGATGCTGGCCATCCAGCGTGTTGGTCTGGAGCCATTCTTCGCCGCGCGCGATCCGGTCGGCCGCCGGGTAGGCCTGTATGCTGAACTTGTCCGGCATCAGGTTGGCAACGACTGCCTGGCCCGCCAGGGGCGACAGTGTGGCGTTGTCGGATTCATATTTCGGGCACGTCACAATCCTGCCCGTAATGCCGGCCTGACTCCCATCCCCGCTCGTCACGTTCGCAGTAACTTGTGTAGAAATCGGGCAGGCGTCGAGACCCGAGGAGGGATCGATGGTTCCAGCCAGGGAGTTCGACAACGGCATGTTGAACATGTCGTGGGTATCCTGGCCGGTGAAATCGCCGAGTCCGCCATAGGTATCCCACAGGATGAGTTCGAAACCGCCCAAGCCGGGCTCGATGGGGGCAACCGTCCCGCCGCCTCCTCCGCCATCTTGTTCGCCATTGAGTGGGAAGTCGTCTTCAAATACGAAGACCGCAAGCTTAGCCGGAGGAAGCGGAGTGGGCAGCACCTTCACCGTGACGGGCGCGAAGCTAGCGGTCGTGTTGGTGACACATCCATTCGTCCCACCAAAGATGTTGCAGGCCGCTGGGATCTGAGCGCCGCTCATGGTGTGGCCGCAATTCGTGTTTATTGATGCGGGGGTTGTGCCTGAGGCTGGAACTATCGGGCCTGCTGAACAATCCGGCGCGCCGGTATTCCCTGGAAACGGGTTGGCCGCGTCGCCGGGCAATACTGAGATGTAGTAGCGCTTGGAGGGATCGAGATGGACCGAGCTGGGGTCCACATATGTAGTGCCCCCCGGTGTAGCGCTGCCTGTCAAGCACGGGAGCACCGTGCAGTTCGGATCGGGCCGGCACGCGCCGCTGCCAAGGTCGCAAACGGCCGGGATGTGCTGTCCAAAGGTCGCACTGCCCTGCCGAGTGTCCAGCATCGTCTGGCCGGCTTCGCACGACAGCGGCCCGGTGCAGCCCTGGGCGAGGTAATCCATGTGGCTGGCGTGGAAATTCGTGCCAAAGGTGGGGACAGTGCCTCCGCTCACAACACCGGGGCAGCCCCCCGTTGTGGCCGAGGCGTTGGTGGTGCAGTTCGGGTCGACCCAGAAGGTCTTGTCTTCTTCAATGATCCAGCGGTAGTCGGTAATCGTAGCCGGTGTGCCGGCCAGTCCGCTGATGCAAGCACTGTCTCCCTGGCAGTTAGCGTAAGCCTGGGCATCGAGCACGGTGACCTTGGGACCGTTGGGCGTTGGGAAGTTGAGGGTCACGGTCTGCGAGGCACCCGGCGTTCCCTGGGAATTCTGTGGGGTGAAGGTGAGGTTGGCGCTGGCTGTGCCAGCTGCCACGGTCGCGATGAAGCCGCCATTGGGATCCATCGTAACGAGCGTTCCACTCGACAGAGCCGGTGCCGGTGTCGTAGCGACCTTAAGAGGGTAGCCGGCTGTATCACGACAAAACGCGAGCACACCCGGTGACGGGATTTTCAAATAAGTGCCTACCTTCGACGTATATGCTGGGGTGGGGAAAGCACACGTAATCCCAGTGCCAGCCTCGATTGTAGCGGCGCCCAGGGCCACCGTCGCGGTTATGCCCGAAGAACACACTCCTGCCGTAACAGAACCGTTCGCACAGTAGGTAAAGGTATCTGACGTGGCGGTTCCGGTAGGGGTCCAGGTGAATGTGCCGTTGGTACAAATCCCTGAGGTGGGGTGCTGCGGTTGCGCGTTGCAAGTCAGCGTGCCGTTGCCCGGGGCTGCAAGCAGGGTGACGCCATAAACATTGGTGTCATTGGCGATCACGCCCTTGGAAGTATCGGACACGCTGAAAGGCTGGCCTGCAACCAGCGAGTTGTAGTTATCCGCGCGGGCTACCGCAGGTGCAAAGACACTACCCGCCGTGCCTGCGGCAACCGGAAGTCCGGCGCCATTGATGCCAATGTAGGCCACCATTCCGGCATCACGGTCGGAAGAATTGCCCGACAGGCTCAACTCGCGGTCATAAATTGGAAGCGCCGGGGCAGTCGCGCTCGCGGGCACATTGATCATCACATCGTAGGTCTTGCCCGCAGCCATAAAGACGTCGGTCTGAACACGGGGAGCCGCAGGCACGGTCGTATTGCCGGCAACCTGCACGCCCGGGAGGACATTGCCGTCCTCCGCGATCAGGGAAAATCCCTGGACGGCGCCCAGAGTGGCTCCCTGAATCCCACCTGCCCCGGCTCCAGGGAAACCCTGCGTGAGCGATCCGACGATGGAAGGCACGTGCATCCGCAATCCGGCATTGACCAGGCGCACCAAAACCGTGCCGGTGATTCCCGTCACGAAGGGTGATCCAACGCCATCAGTGCCGGCGTAAGGCGCGATCAGCGATCCCGTCGCATTGGTCTTGTTGAAGGCGACTCCATTAATGAGGTAATAGAACGGCGTGTAATTCACCGCAGGGGGATAGCACTGGTTGTGAGTTAGCGAGGAGGGATCGCCGCAACCTCCCGGGAGGCCGGACCACACCATCGTCTCGCTGAAACCCGCCGTTCTGACGGCTGTGTCGACTGCCTTGTTCTGCACCGGGTCGATTTCACTGAACTCCAGCGGAAGCTCGGCGCCGTACATCACCGGCGGAACCGCCCCAGTCGTCGCAGTAGCAGCTGCCCCTGGATAAGCCGTGCCGCCCGAGGTGGCCGACGTCGGCGCAGTGGTGACCACCAGCACGCCGATCAACCCCATGGGAACCTGAATCGAAGGATGTGTGCCGGACTCGAGCAGATAGGTGCCCGGACGGAGGTTGTTCCAGGTGAGCGCACTTCCGGAAGCAACCTGGGGGAGCACCAGTGTGGCGCCGGCCGCTGCCACTTCCGTGCCGAACGACTGCACGCGGTTCCCCTGGGCCGGCGGAACAGCTCCTGAGGTGTTGTTGGTAGCGGTGCAAGGGGTGCCCGGTGGGATGGAGGCAATGAACCACGTAACGCATCCCTGTGCATTGGAGTGGTCGGGAGGCAGCGTGGTGGTTCGCTGCGTGGCATCGCCGAGGCCACCGCCCACCTGCCCCACGATGACAATGGAGGTCGGGACGGGGTTCGCCGCCGCCCCTGCGGGCGTAGTGGGCGTAAAGGAGAGATTATTCGTAAGATTGATCGTGAGGGTCGCAGGTGCTGCCGCGGTTCCCGCGGGCACCGTAATCACCACGGGAGACCATCCGGCCGGCGTCGTTGCGGTCGCGGCCGGGGCATTCGGATTCAATGCCGCGCACGCAGCGGTCGACCCGGTGACGGCGCTGCCACAGAAATAGCTCCACATGGGCACGACGTTGCCATCGGGCAGGGTCAAGGTGGTCGGGCCCGCAGTCAGATTGATCTGCGTGTTCTGGCCAAAACCCAGGACCGTCGCCAAGAGAAAGAATCCGCTCGCCAGCAGTACGGCTCTCAGTCTCGCCCTAAAATTGAAATCATTCATCCGGATCATTGTCATCGCCTCTCGTTGTGGGTCCGTTGTAGACATACAGCCTGAATTCTTTCTCATTTCTGCGCCGTGGGTCGTTGAGGGCATCTCACTGCGTGCCCAGATCACTGGCTTTCGTTAATTACAAATTCGCGTGAGTCCACCAGCATCATCATCAACATGCCGCCGGGGAAAACGTTGTTGGTCGTGATCTCGCGCTCGTTATGCGAGTGCCACATAAAGGCCCAGCCGCGCTCGTTGGCGGGATTGAGCTGGAGGTTGGCAGGGTTCAGCGTGGTGCAGTTCGCGTTCGGCGTACCCGCACAGGCCGGCATCGAAGCGCGCAGGCTTGCATCCGGGCCTAAGTACGGGGTACCACCGTACCAGGGGCCATTGGTAAATACGTTCGGATCAGGCAATGTAACCGGGCCGCCCGCCGCTACATCGCCAAAGGGGTTCACTTGGACCGGCTTGTTGTGGTCCTGGCACCACTCAAAGAAGTTAATCGCCGAAGTCGCGCTCGAGTTGTAACCGTTCACGTCGGGAGTGCAGCCGAGGGTGGCCAGAGGGTCCCCCGAACTCGAGACAGGATGGTGACCGTACGGATCCCAGTTCAAGCCCCTGCCGGTGAAGTAGAAAATCCCGTCGAAAGCCTCGCCCGGTGTCGTGTCAGTGTTGAACATGAGACTTCCCGCAAGCCCCCGTGCCGCTACTCCTGAGTCTCCAGTCAGACCTGACGAGTAATTAATGTTAGTGGTGGAACCGCTGAGAACCATGTTGCCGTCGCGCGCCAGGATGCGGACGTGGTTGGCATGCTCGTGGAAGGGATGTTGCCACCGCCCCTGGCCGATGGTGCGGATGAGTGTCAGCTCGCCCATGTGCATGTGAGGGTTGGCGTTGTAGGGCTGGTGTGGATACTCGCCCGCGAAGTTGGGGTCCATCAGGTCAGGCATGGAGCGCCCGTTGATCAGGAAGTAGGCGGGATGGTAGGGCTCGGTTTGTACGCTGAGACTGCATCCGACTGCACCGGCCGTGCAGCCGTCCAGTGCCGCCACTTGGGCTGCCGCCTGCCGGTGAATCCTCGAATCCATCTCGGCCCACTGGAACAGGTACTCCCGGTCATAACAGCTTCCCGGATGGTCGTAGGCAGCGTGCGCCAATCGATAGTCCGTCTCGCCCCACGTCCCTCGCGCAGTTCCGTTCAAGGTATGGTAGCCGGAGTTGCAGTTGGCAGGGACGGCCGCCGGAAGGACGATGATGGCCCCATACAGCCCCATCTCGATCTGAAGGTCGCCCTGCGTGCCGCTGTAGTAGGCATGCGTTCCCGGTGCTGAGGCCGTGAAGGTGTAGCTCACCGTACCACCAGGTGCAGCTTCGCACGCCAGCAGGCCCTGCACCGCCCCCGCTGAGCAGGTCGTCGATGTCAAGGTCAAGCCGGGAAACAGGATCGAGGTGTTACCGGCCGCATTGGGCAGCTGATTGGTCAGGTTCACCGTAATGCTCTGGCCCTCGGTGACAATCAACGTGGGACCGGGCACCTGCATGCTGGGACAGTTAGCGCCGGGCATGGCCGCGGGTCCCGTGGGAAGAGGGGTCAGGCCATTGGTGTTCAAGCACCCATAGCCCCAGGAGTAAACCGCTTCTCCGTCCGGCTGGTTAAGGTACGCCGGTTGCGCCGTCAGGTTAAAGGTCGTGCCCATCAAGCCGGGAACGGCACCGAAAGACGCCGGCGTGAGCAACAGTGTGGCCGCTACCATCAGCGCCAGGAACAGGGTCTTGAATGTCTCGTTTTTCATGTTCATCGGCCTCATTGCTGCTCTCCTAGTTGCAGGTGTTCCCGAAGGTGTTGCCGCCGTTGACGGCCGCGCAGATGTGGACCTCGGTCATCAGCCCGCCGAAGTTTTCGGCGTCGTTGGAAAGGTGGTCGAGCTGGGGTGTGTAGAGGTAAAAAACCTGGCCCGCTTTGTAGGTCGTGGTATCGCTGGCATCCAGAACCACGTCCAGCGACTCGCCGCCACCCAGCGTGATGGAGTTGGTGAAGAACTCGGTGTTCATTCCCGCCTGGTCTCGCAGGAGCTTGGCATTAAACCCGACCTCTTTCATCGGAATCCCCAGCGATTGCAGGGTGTGATATTCCGATACCGACAGGTTCACCAGGCGCAGAAGCGCCTTCCCTCCAACGGGAATGTTGATGATGGCGGGCAGCGGCTGCGAGTAGTGCATCTGGCCATCAGACGAAACGGTGGCTTGTGGGCCGGCTGCGACCGTGTCGGGATAGCTGCGCCCATTCAGCAGGAAATACTTGTCCTTCATGTCCACGAACATTTCCGGGTTGAAGGTCATGCCCACAAAGTGGAAATTGGGGTCAAAACCGTGCATCTGGAGGGGATACTCGACGTCATAGGCCGTCGAACCGTCGCCGTCGTTGTAGGTGTAGTGTTGCGGGTTGTTTAACTTGTCAAGGCCTTGAACAGCTCCAGTATTCACTGCCGGCATGGTGGCGCTGCACAGGATATCGGCGCCGGGATTGCAAACCGTGCGTAAATCTGGCGCGGGTGAGTTTGTTAACGGTGCGCAGGCGCTCGCAGTGCCGTTGGCAGCGCAGTTCAGGCCATTCTGGAGACCTAAGGAGGTAAAAAGACTCGTGGTCGCCGGCACGCGATCCTGCCGTGGACGCACATAGAGCTGTCCCACCATGCCCATCTGCAAGTGCTCGGGCGGGGTGATGTGGCAATGCCAGAAGTAGGTCCCGGCGTCAGGCGCCAGATAGTAATAGGTGAAGCTGGCTCCGATGTTGATGGCCACCGAAGCGTCGGGCACGCCATCGTAGAAGCTGGAAGCGTTGGGGTAGCCGTGGAAGTGGATCGTGTGCTGCTCGAACAAGTCGGGCCGCATGATCATGCCCACATTGGTCAACGTGAGGAACATTTCGTCGTCCTCGTCGAAGGCCACCAGCGGCGCGGGAATGTTGCCGTTCATCACGCCGATGTCAATGATGGGGCGAGGATCAACGTGGCCATCCAGCGCTGGGGGGGTCGATGCGGTCGGGCCAATCAACGCGGTTTGCGCGCCCAACCCAGTAGGTGCCGTATTTGGAAGCTGGTATTGGAAGGCTGATTGGGAGAATGACGACGGAGCCGGAGATTTGACGTTGTTGTCCACGCAGGTGATTGCAAAAGTGCCGAGAAAGCCCGCAGGAATTGGGGTCGTACCGATGATGGGGGTAGGAGGGTTAGAGCCAGGGATATTAGGCGCCTGGTTGATGGTTATCTTCGGACCGTTGGTAATGACACCCTGCGGAAGGCCGAGGCCGATCGGCTCAAATGTGTAAACGGTCACGGTGCGCGGTCCCGGAGCGGGGCAGTGAGGTGCAGTTCCTCCCGTTCCAGCGAGAGAGCCCTCGACCAGGTCAGAGATGGATACCGTCTGTATCACTTCCGGGGAAAGACCGACCGCACCGTTATAGGTAAAGTTGCCAAGCGTGCCCGGCGTGTTTCCGGCCGTCACCCCATCGGTCGTGGCCGGATCGCCACGCGTCAGCGTCCCGTTGTACACGGTGTTGAAGACGTTCGGGGGCTCCGTACCCGCGTGTCCGGCGGCAATGTCCGCGAGCCCGGAAAGCGGGCCGAAGGAGAACATGAACACCTGCACGCCGTCGCCCATGGTCGAGTAACCGTCGCCGCCCGAAACCTGCTGGCACTTGACCCCGCCGTTCACGGTTGCGGCCGACGGCGTCAAATACCCGTTCGCCCCGAGCGAAAATTGCGTAGGACCGTTGTATGGGTTTTGCAAGTTGCTAGTGGTCGTGGAGTCCGGGTGCGTGATGGTGCTCGCAGGACACTGCACGCGGAACGACTGAGCGCTCGCGCCGAGCGTGGTGAGAAACACGAGGACGATCGGCAACCAAACCTGGCGAGACTTACTCATGATTGGCCTCCTTCAGGGCCGCGGGCGCGAGACGCGCCGAATAGCAAAAGGGGAGAGCATGCCAACAAGAAGTTGAAACTGCCAGAGAGGCAGCCGCGCCGCAGGTACATCCCTGCTTGTTCCACATCGACGCCCAATTCTTGTGGTCCATAACGGGTTCTGGTCGAACCGTTGTTTAGGAGACAAGCCGACGTATCCATCGACGGCTGTCTATGCAGACAACGGCGACCATCGGAGCACTGCGTTTCAATTAGGGGGAGTTGCCGGGCAGGGGGGGAACATGCCCAATAGAACTCAACTTGCTCAGGAGATTAGGATGTTCGCCCTAGACTGTCTACCGTCAAACGACGGTAATAAGAACGAAAAGCATCTAATCCCCGGTTACCTTAGTTTAGGCATACCCGTCACAAGGACCTTCCCAGGGGTTCGCCGGCACATCGTGCAGTCTCTCCTCCTGTTTGGGATCGAGCGGGTCCCAACACGGGAGGATTCCCAGGCTTCTTACTAACAACGAGATAAGTTGTCCTTGCCGCTGAACGCCGGTCTTAGCGAAAAGGTTGCTCAAATGCATTCTCGCGGTGGACGGTCGAATTTGAAGTTCCTTGCAGCAGGCGTCGAACGGATTCCCTTCCATCAGCAGGTTTGCCAGTCGCGATTCACAAGGAGTCAACCCATAAAGCTGCCGGAGCCCATCCTCAGCCACACGCACGGAACGCTCTGGGTCGAGAATGAAAATCAAGAATGCAGGTTCGTGTGCTCGCGCAGAACAAAAATCCGAGAGCCTGCGAACCATCAGGGTTAGAGGTCTCCTGCCAGAAGGTCGAACCGCCCCCAGCAACGTATCGCGCTCACCATTCCGCATTCTCCGAGACGGGTGCGGTTTCAGCGGTTGAAGGGGATCCCATGGAGGATTTCCCGGATGCTCCATCGTACTCATGACTCCGCTTGTCAAGTCCAGACCGTCGCCTGCCTCCAGCATCCGCGAGGCCACCTGGTTCGCGAAAAATAACTGCCGCGACGTGCTGGTAAGCGCGACTCCGACTCCCAAACAGTCAAGCGCCTCCAAGCCGGCCTCTACTGCACCTGGCCCTTTCTTTGCGGGATTGGTTCTGGCGTTCATGCCCGCCGGAACAGTGACACTACTTATATCGTTCGAGCAGCAAATTGTTCCCAGGCTGCGCAACAGCAGCGACACGAGCTGGCTCTGGCGCTGCACTCCGGTCTTCGCAAACATGCTGCCGAGGTGCATGCGAGCCGTTGAAGTTTGAATGTTGAGAATTTCACAACACTCCTCGAGCGTGTGGCCTTCCATCAAGAGGTTCGCGAGACGCGCCTCGCGCGCGGTGATGCCGTGGAGTTGGCGAAGCCCTGATTCTGAGATTCCGACTGACCTCTCTGGATCCAGAGCGAAGATGAGCACGGATGCGACTGTGGACTCGCCGGATGCTCGAACTCCTCGAACCGAGTGCACCACAACGGTGAGAGGGCGCCGTCCGTCGGGTCGCTTGACGACGAGGATGGCGTCCTTCCAGGATGTGTCTCCGGACCGGGGAGCGGAAGCCGCTAGGTTAATCAATTCGAGCAGTGAAGGGCGAGCATTGGGCCTCGCGGCTTCGAGTGTTCCCTGCCCTGTCAGTGACAAACCGTCGCGCGTCTTCAGAATCTGTTGCGCCACGCGGTTGGCAAACAGCAACTGACCGGAGGCGTCGGTCGCGAACACAGCAACGTTGATAGTATCGAGCGCTTCCAAAAGGATTCGCTCCGTCAGGCCGACTGCATCAGGCAAAGCGGGGCGTGCACCTGAGATTCCCTGCCCCGCAGCCGACGACTCGGCGTCGCTGTCAACTTTAGTGCGGGGCGATGGTGCTTGCCCTCCACGATGGAACGGCTGCGAGGTAGCTTGGGATCTTCGCAGGGAAGCTTGAGAAAGCTCGAATGAAGTCGACATTACCGTCGGTGCCTCATGAACGTTCCGAGTGTCGTCGGGCGAGCCGTAAGCCCGGGCTCGTTTGCCGATCGAGGGATTACAATTGCGATGAACTTTTCTACTTCGAGAGCGCGCGCTACCGACTCTTTTCGGAGTGAAGCCTGCAGGGGTTTAAGCTTGCGGTTGGTGAAAAGGACGTGAGTGGAGTTCAGGTTTGGCGCATTGCCCACGCGGCGCATGGAAATTCCGTGGGAATTCGTGGCAACATTCCGATGGTAGGGCGCAGACAAACCGTGAGCGTGGCTTGGGTCGCCATTTGAAATGGCCATTTTTTCCAACTGTGCGATCAGGGCTGGAGCCAGCTTGGAAACCACGGAGCGCAGATCCCCCCTATTGCACAAGGCTATCCGAGCGGCCATGCCGGTGGCGAAAGGGGGGAGGGATGTACCACCGTAGGGGAGTCGAAGACCAATCGGCTAAAGCGAGATACCAGTGTACTTCACCCTTCGCCTCGGCAGGGAGGCACTCTTCTGATTGTCATATAAGGTGGATCACCTAATCCTTCGGCAAGGTAAACTGCTGTTAAACTCTTGAAAAATATGTTATCAACAATGGGCTTGGCTGACAATCCTGCAGCCGTTTTTACCTATGTTACACGGTAATCCTTTGATTGCCTTAACCCGTAAACCGATGACTGTCGTGGCATAATGCCGGGCGCTTGATGTGGGCGAAATGATTCGAATCGAGGCGTTTTGGGATCGCAAGCACAAGACTCGGGTCTTGCTGGCAGCTGGCATCCTTTTGGCGATCATTGCGCTATTTGACTGGGTCACGAAGCCGTACTTTGCGCTAGGCTTCCTCTATCTATTCCCGATTATGCTCGCGGCACCGTTCCTGCCGCGTTGGGCTACTACGCTCCTGGGGCTGGTGTGCGCCTTTCTCGCCGAGAGGTTCAGCTATCTGAACCCCTCAGATGCCAATATTCGACTGGCCGTTTTGGCCCTCGCATTTTGCGGTTGCGGCCTACTGCTCTCCGAGGTGCGACGGAACCAGGTGCTCGACACGGAGTCCCAGGAGCAGATCAGGATCCTCGTGGAGACAAGCCCGGCGGCCATTGTCACGATCGATGGAAGTGGCTTCATCGAATTGGCCAACCAGGCTGCTAATCAGTTGCTGCTGCCTCCGGAGGGAAATCTGGTCGGACAGCCGGTCGCGGGGTTTCTCCCGGAGCTCTACCGGGCGCTCCGCAGGAACGGTAGTCCACAGCTTCGCGCCACCATGCAGTGTCGCGGACAGCGAGCCAATGGAGAACCCTTCCTGGCCAGTGTCTGGTTCTCAACCTACAACAAGGGTGGAGACCCCAAGGTGGCCGCTATCATCGCGGATGTAGGAGAAGATCAGAATCATCAGAATGGGCCCCAAACAGGCACGCCCGATCGCCACGCTCGGGCAACCCTCAACGCGCGAGAGACCGACGTCCTTCGCCTCGTGTGTCAGGGCCTCTCGAATAAAGAGATCGCCGCGAAGATGAGCATCTCCGATAGCGGTGTGAAGAATACTCTTCAGCAACTATTCGGCAAGACGGAAGTTCGCACACGCGCGCAGCTGGTTCGAGTGGCTCTCGAGCACTACCGGGACCTGTTGTGACGGGGACGCTCGTTCCGCTTTCATTCAGCCATCAACCGGCGTTCACTTGCAATTGGGCAAGCGGAAGGAACCGATTCTGGTCCGATAGCTGGTATCGCCCGCCTTCAGGTAGTCGCCAACGTACCAGAAGGTGCAGTCGTCGCCAGGGTCCATGGCGGTCGTTGTGTAATCTTCCCAGCGCAAGGTGTTGGTCTGCGCCGCCCCGCCCGTAGCGAGCACGGACTCGTGCAGTGTGAGGCGCCCTTTTGGATCTCTCTCCCGGCGCGCTGCGAAACGTAATCCCGCATAATTCGGTACCCCTCCGAATGAATATCCGATTCCGATGCCGCCCTTCTTGTCAATGTCGATGCTGGGCATCCAGCGATAGAAGCCTTCCGGCGCATAGGTACCCTGCTGGTACAACGTAGGCTCGCCCTTCTGGTCGAGCCGGAACTCGTACCAACGCACCCCTCCCCCGCCCGCTTTTGTGGCAACGGAGTGGGCCGCAACGATCGATTCGTGGCTCCCGTTCTTGCGGTAGACCAGACGCTGCATGATCTTGTCGCCCTGCACGTCGAGCCTTCGTTCGGTATCGGGTTGGGGCACGCAGCTGGAGAGCTGACCGTTGCACAGATAGTGATATGGGGCGACCTTGATTTTCAGGGGACCATCCGCCTTGGTGTTCGCCGGATTGTTCCAGTCGACGTGAACCTTCCAGTAGTAGACAACATCGTCATCGAAAATATTCTTTAGCTGTGTGCCGCCGGCCGCCATCATGAGGTTCGGCGTTCCGATGGGTGGTCCCTCCTGACCGTCAAGGTCGGCGTTATTCAGGAAGTTCACGCCATCGATGATGATGCATTGTTCGGTGGCCGGCTGTCCCACGAGCATTTTGGCGCGATCGACAATGCAGGTGTGTTTCTGAATGACATCATCACCGGTGCTGCTGGGCACGTAGTAGCCATCCGGCCAGACGGCGGGGCGCGGGTAGTCGGGAAACAGAGTTCTCTCGAACGCATAACGATAGTAGGTCCCGAGCGGATCAGGCCCCGTGCTGACGGCGTAGCACATGCCCCAGACGCCCTCCTTGGGCTGCGACCCCTTCTGCTCAGGTGAGGGAGGTTGAGGTGGATTCGGGGGAGGGGCCGCGGGTGCTCCGGGCGAAGACCGCTCGCCGGACTTCGCGAGCAGGCCAGGAGCGACGGTCTCGCCGGCTTTGCCGGGCGACTCAGGAAATTCACCGGGCCCGATGCGAGAGAACATGGGCATCACAATCAGCCATCGCCCGGCCAGTTGGTCGTATCGGACGACTGCGTCGCCGTTGTTGCGCGCTTCGCATACGCCACCAAAGCCGGCCCATACCGACTTCGTGGGTACCGGACCATACAACACGGCTCCGGTTTTGTCGTACTTCTTACCCTTCTTGGAATAGACGGCCAACCGCGTGTTCACGGTCTGCACGATGTGATCCGGACCAACCGCAAGGCTGTTGTCTGACGGGTTGCGGAAATTGGTGGAGCCTTGCGGCCCCTCGAATCCGGCGCCCAGCCCGTCGAAGCTATCGAGGATTGGCGCTGCCGGCCGAGTCCCCTGCGAGGTTTGCTCGACCGCGATTCCGGCAGGACTGAGAGTTGGCAAAGGTGTGGGCGGTGGAATGGGTTCCGGCGGCTTTTCCTGGTCCGCGTCCGGATCGTCGCTCGCGGTTCCAGGCGACGTGCCGCACCCTAATCCTTCGCACTCGGCCTCCGCGGATCTGTTGTCAACCACGATTTGCACGGCGAGGGGAGGGGAAAGGTCATGCTTCAGGGCCGTGTGTACGAGCACGGCGCCCGCGAGCGGCGGTTTTTCTTTTTGCGTTTGGCTAGCTGGCGGTTGGCGGGCTCGCCATTGCGCTTCTGGCACATTGGAAAAAGCGAGGACTGCAATCCCGAACCCGGGGAGGACAAAAAACCTCAACGCTCGAGGGATGGACATTTTTGTCTGGCTCCAGTACTCGAGAACCGCCTAGAACTCCACTACCATTCGGAATTGAATCTGTCGGTTGCCGTTTTGTCCAACTGTGCCCGGAGCAAACGGCGGGCCATTGGTAACGCTCAAGAACTGGGCTGGGTTGTTGGTGCCGAATGAATAAAAGCTATTCGTAAAGTTGAAGTTGGGGTGGTTGAATGCGTTCAACATCTCGCAGTAGATATTCATCCTTACGCGCTCAGTGAACGGAATAGCCTTGATGATCGAGATGTCGGTGTTGAACAAGCTGGGGCCCTTCAGGAAAACAATGCTGCCCAGTTGGCCCGGCGTTGAGAACGGCTGAATGGCTCCATTCTGCCCGAAGAGGTTTTGTGGGAGAACGGAAACTGGAACGTTCGGATTGCCGGTGTTGTACACGCCGACCTTGCTCTGCAGTTGAGACGGTGTGATTCCGTTCAGTGCCACCCCTGAGTCATTTTCGTTGGGCACGTAGCTGAGAATGCCCGCCGGAGTTCCATTTGCATTCGCCGGCGTTGGGCCGTCCCAGTAGTTGAAGGTATTTACGCCAGCGGTGCCATCAAAGGGATTGCTGGCAGATAGCTTGAAATTGCGTCCGGTCTGGGCCGCAACAATGGTCCCGACCGTCCATCCTCCTATGACGCCGTCGACGATCGAGTTCCCTGACCGGTACGCCTTTCCTTTGCCGAACGGGAGTTCATAGTTGACGTAGGTTTTAAACACATGCCGCAAATCATAGGGCGAAGGCACTCGGTTGAGTCGCGGGTTGCGTAGGGTAAAGAAGTTCACCAACGCGCCGTCGGCCTGGAAATAGTCACCCAAATAACGATTGGTCAATGCGTGACTGTAAGTGTAATTTGCCATCAGACTCAGGCCGTGATGCGACGGATGCTTTACTTGAATCTGCAAACCGTTGTACGACTCAGAGCCCGGATCCGACAGGAGCGTGAGTGCCTGGCCTGTGGCATACGGATTTACTTGGAAGAAGTTGATCGGGTAGGCCGAGGGCGTAGGAGCGGAGCTGTTGTATCCCTGCAGCACGCAAGGTGAGAAGGTGTTTCCCACCAGGTTACAGAAGAACGCGGGAGTCTGCGTGATCAAACCGGCGAGAGCGCCCGCTTGACCGCTCTGTACTAGAAAAAGATTGTGTGGATCTTGGAAGGGCGAGCCTGCGCCTGGCAGACCGAAGGCCTGGCTAAGAATCGGTGTCGGATTGGGACCGGCAAAAGTTGGGTTTCCGGCTGGGCTCGCAGCCAAGTTCAATTGGGCGTTCTTGAAGTCCTGCAAGAAAGACGTGAACCCGCTCACCTTCTGAAAAATGTTCACTTCATTTATATGGTAAGCTTCCCACATGTGAACCGAGTGGTTGCCCACATAGTTCACGTCCAGAGCCCAGTTCCCGGCGAGCCTTCGCTGAAATCCGAACGTCCAGTTCTCAATATAGGGCGTACGAATCCTGGGATCGACAGTACTGAACGTACCATCGCGGGTAAAGGTCAGATTTGCCTGCGGCATGGGCAGAGTAAAGGAGCCCGGAATCGAGTTTAGCGGTGGTAGCGATGTGCCTACTGGATCGAACGAAATCGAACCCGGCGCAAACTGCCCCGGATTCAGGGAAACGGTTTGGTTCGAGATGGCACCGGTCGCTACGTTCTCCCAGGGAATCCAGCCCTCGTCGTAGCGGTTGATCGCGAAACCCCCGCGAATTACGAGGTTGTCTCCTCCCGAGAGTTTGTGCAGGAATCCATCGTCGAAACTCGGATTCCAGGCGAAGCCAAAATTTGGCGCAAATTGCTTGTGGTCGCCGCTATAGCCCGAAGGGCGGAGCTGCAGGATCGGGTTGGGGTTGCCATTCAGCACGCCCGGTTGAAACAAGGCGGTCGACGGACCGTAGAGATCATGAATCGTGGGGCTATTGAAATAATTGTTCGTATTTACCAATGCTCCGGAGAATTGCCAGCGCAGGCCGTAATTCAGTGATAGGTGAGGCGTAACCCTCCATCCGTCTTGGAAGTACAGGCCGCCCAGGCTTTGCTTTTCCTTGATGCTGGTGACTCCGCCGGAGAGGTATTTTTTGGTGTTCGTATCGAGCGGTACGAAGCCCGAAATAGACGCTACACGACCCGTCAACGCGGTATACAAGGCCTGGGCATTCACCAGGGCCTGGTTGTTGCCGGCGGTGGGCAGGCCGCCGGGAAAACATCCCTGAGTGTCGGCGGTGCACGCAGAATCTGCTCCGGTGTTGAACATGGCTGCGGCCACATTGTCGACACTCGATATGCCCAGGTTCTGCGGCACCGGTGGTTGTGTGTTGACGTCGTGCTGATTGGAATAGCGGAAGTGGAAACCAAAGGTAAAGGTGTGGTTGCCATGGTTCAACGTCACGTTGTCGGTGAAATCCCAGACTGGATTGTTGCGCGGCTCGGGAAGAACGGCGTTGCTGAAGGGCACGGGGGGCGTGAAGGCCGCCGATCCGTTCACAAACGAGCTAGCAACCGGGAGAAAATTGATGCCCTGGTACGCATTGAAGGAGTTGCCCGGCTGCGCGCGTTCCTGCGTGTTAAGGATTCCGAAGTTCGTCTGATTGATTAAGTGCGAGTTGATCGTCCAGTCCAGGCCCGTCGAAAACGTTGAATAGGAAGACTGGAAACCATTCTGTTGGATCCCGGGTCCGGGGTAAAACGGCTGCCTCGGGTAGGTCCGCCAGTAGAGATCGTAAGAAGTGTGCCAGGTGATTTTCGACGTTGGCAAGAAGTCGATGCGCAACGTCGGCCAGCGCTGTTTTGTCTCCTGCGGAGCGGTAAAACTCAGGGTGTTCTGGAGGGCCAACAGGTAGGGGTCGGTGTTATTGGGATTGAGCGTGCCTTTCTGCGCCAGCGCGTTGATCTCACTCAGGACGGTTTGCACGTTCGCGTTCGGGGTTGAGGAGATATTGGCACCGGGATGAGCGGCACCGTAAGTCGCGGCTATGTTGTAAAGACTTACCGTCTGCTGTTGACCGTTGTCCGCGCGGGGGTAGGAAAAATTCCCTGCCTGCGCAAAAGGTGTTAGTACGCCCTCCGTGAAAAGCGCGGTGCTCGGCTGATTCTCCCATTCGAAATTACCGAAGAAAAACAATTTGTTCTTGATGATCGGTCCGCCAATGTTGAATCCGAAATCGTTTGTGTGGAATGGCTGCTTTCTGCCCTGCGCCTTGAGGCCGGCTGACAACAACGCATTGTTCGCGAAACTGTTGGCGTTGAAAGCGCTGTTGTAGGCTTCCCAGAAAGCGCTGCCATGAAACTGGTTCGTGCCCCGTTTGGTTGTGAAGCGGAGTGTTACGGCGCCTTCGGCCCCCGCGTCCGCGGTCAAGTTGCTGGTGGACACGGAAACTTCATCGATCGCGCCCACGCGCAGCGGCGCCGCTGAGTAGAATGCGGTAGTCGAAGTACGGAAACGTTGAAAATTGTTGTTGGTTCCGTCGACGGTGATGTTAATCGCTCCGTTGGGCATGGAATTGTAAGTGGTGAAACGGAGGTCACCGCCCACTTGCGCCCCGGGGACGAGTTGGGCAAAGGGAAGAATGTCACGTCCATTCAGTGGGAGGTCCTGAATCGAATCGCCAACCACGGTGGTAGCCAGCGTATTGGTGGTTGTCTCAAGAACTGCACCCTCCGCCTGGACCTCTATGGTCTGAGACGTCGACCCTACGCTAACCGTGACATCCTGATCGGTCGTGCGGCCGGTGTAGACCACGACTCCGTCGAGGATGGCGCGAGCAAACCCCTTAGCCTCTACGCTCAGCTTGTACGTGCCTGGCAGGACACTCGGGAACACGTACTGCCCTGTCGCGTTCGTAGTGGCGTTCAGCGTGGCTCCAGTGGTCCCCTGATTCAACGTGAGCTGTGCGGCGGGCACGGCCGCGCCCGAGGGATCGAGAACCTTTCCGGAAAGTTGCCCTTCTGTCCGACCTTGACCAAGAACTAGCGCTGGGATCAACAATGCCACGGCTAGCAGGAAGGCAACCAGCAGGCACAATTTGTGTTGCATCTCATCCTCCAGATTTCACGCATGCGCTTCTTGACGGAGTTCTCCCGAAAACCAATCGGTCTCGAACCAATCACCGAAACCACGAATGCAAATAAAGCCAGGATGAGAGAAAGAGAGACCCAAATGACCCCGCGATGGAGATTGTATATAAAATACAATATGTTCCACTGTCAAGGCTTTTCCTCTCTGGGGCGAGGAGAGCCCATTCCCAAAGCAGTGTGTTCGCGGTCGCGAAGCGCACTGCGGAGCGAGGCGCTATGCGTTTGCAATTCGAGTTGAGCCTTGTATTCCTGTTCGGCGCGACGCTCGCGTCGGCACAAATGGCGCTTCCACCGGCGCCACATCGTCACGTAACCGCGGTCTCGCCCGCGAATCAAAGTGGCAGCGAGCCATCGATCGCGGTGAATCCCAACAACCCAAACCAGGTCGTCGCGACCTTTCAACCGGCGACCATCGCCTACTCCACAGACGGAGGACAGACCTTCACAATCGCCGATCTTCCACCTGTGGAAGGCTGGCGTCGGGGCGGAGATGTCTCGGTCACGTTCGACGACAAAGGTTGTGCGTATTTGGGCTCACTGCACTTCGACAAGTTGGGGAGCACCTCCTATTGGGCACATGGAGCGGGACGGAACGGCATCTTCGTGCGCCGCTCGCTCGATGGTGGCAAGACCTGGGAGAAGGATGCTGTGGCGGTGAAGGCTTATCAAGGCAACGAACCGGACATCCAGTGGGAGGACATGCCTCGACTCTTCGCCGATGTCGAACCCAAGAGCCCTTTCCGTGGCACGGTTTATGTCGGATGGATCGAGTGGCAACTTGAGCAGTCCATCATGTTATTCGCGCGATCCACCGATGGCGGCAAATCGTTCTCCAAGCCGATCCGCATCAGCACACACGCCGGCCTGCCTCGGGATGACAACGGCGGTCTGGTGGGATTCGTTGGCGTGGTTGGCGCCGACGGAACGATCTATGCGAGTTGGAATGACGGCAGCAACATCACCATGACGGAATCTCGCGATGGCGGGAAGAATTTTTCCCCCTCGCGCGCAGTGATCGATGTGGCGGCGCCATACTTCGGGGGCGCGGGCGGGATTCCCGGCGTGTCCCGTGCCATGGGCTTTCCCCAGATCGGAGTGGATGCTCGCGAAGGCAAATTCGGCGGAACTTTGTATCTAGCCTGGAGCGACTTTCGCAATGGCGATGTAGACGTGTTTTCGGTGTATTCGAAAGATCAGGGCCGCACCTGGTCGAAGCCGCTGCGGGTCAACAGCGATCCCATCCATGATGGCATTGACCAGTTCTTCCAATGGATGGCGGTGGATCCAGTCAGCGGCGATGTGTACGTGCAGTTCTACGACCGCCGTGAGGACCCGGCAAACCGCAAGACCGGATTTACGATTGCACGTTCCACGGACGGTGGAAAGACGTTTGCCAACTATGCGTGGGCAGAAACCCCGTTCGCCACCGAAAAGCCCGCATTCCTGGGCGACTACACCTGGCTGGCGACCTATAACCGGAAGGTCTACGGAATCTGGGCGGAGGTCTCACCGACTTCCGAGGCATCGGAGAGTGGCACTGGGTCCCGACCGAGTACGATCGTGCAGGTTGGTATTGCAGACTTTTCTGATTCGAAGTGATCGAAGGCTCGTGGCTGAGCAAGTTAGAAGACTTTCTCGGGAAAGGTCGGATGGCCTCAAGTCGGAGCCGGGAAAGTAAAGAGCGCGTTTCCCTCCGAATGTGAACCTTATGTTTTCGCGCGCCGGATGTCATCCCCGTCGGCTTCAGCGGCGGTCCGCTTCTGCTCGAGCGCCTGCTTCAGGGACTCACCGGCGTATCGGATATGCTGCCGGAGCAGGTTGCAAGCCGCGGGGACGTCGCGTTTCCGGCACAATTCGAGGATCTCATGATGCTCTTCGTTCGCGCGTTTCGTGCCGTGCGTCAGATAGAGCTGCAAGCGAGT
>Ga0306923_10001671_pt1 | contig 19796 bp, 17 predicted proteins | sample sta12Can44000108_FD_203841 | JGI IMG/M metagenome (GOLD analysis project Ga0306923, IMG submission 203841) | Lab enrichment of tropical soil microbial communities from Luquillo Experimental Forest, Puerto Rico - statanox.12C.anox.44.000.108 (v2)... | ecosystem: Environmental > Terrestrial >... | reverse complement strand
AGGCCCGATTGCGATTGGCCGATCAACTGATCGGGGCTGGGTGACTCGATGGTGGCGAACGGCCCGACCTTGCGGGCCATCAGCCGCGCCACCATCAGCCCTGCGCCCACGGCTGCCAAGCCGATCGCCGCGCTGGACAATTTCATGCCTTCCTCCGCCGTGGAGTGGTGCGAATGTCGGCTGAAACAACGGCTCGCCATCGACGGTTCCCCGCCGGATTTGCTAGAATACGGGCCGGCGTGAACAAGGTGGCGAGCCATGAGCGGCTGGGGTTGCGTGCACGAGGTCGAGGGTCTCTGCCAGCGGGTGGCCAACCGGCCGTGCGACCCGGGCATGAAGGGCTGCGTTCTGGCCGGCCGCTTCCGTTTCTCCAATGAGGAAAAGAACCGGCCGCCACGCGCCGCCCAGCCCGAGCCGGCTCCCAAGGATGCTGGCACGGCGGCCGACGAGGCCAAATAGCTCCGACGTTCAGGAGCGGTCCTGTCCAAAAGCAGGAACCCGCCCTTCCCCATGGGATAGGGGTGCCCTTTCGGTCCGTTCCGTCCGGGGAAAGGCTCCCGGCCATCCGGCGATGGCGTTTTCGCCTTCCGCGAAAAGCCTTCCCGCCAAGAGTAGTCCATTCAGGGAGTGACAAGGCCGCACCCGCGCCCGTTCGGGAAAGAAGGGGCCTGCGCGCCCGTACCCCGGCCTACGCCGCAAGCCCATCCTCCGCCGGTCATGGACGAAGCCGGCAAAACCTGGGCATCAAAAGACTAGGCCCGGTGTCCGCTGCAACGGTTTCGCCACTGCCCCGTTCCCATCGCTAGTTGGCAACATCCACAGGGAGCCCGAGAGATGGCGAACGGGTCAACCACAACGACCGATCAGACCACTGGCACCACCGGCGCCACGGCTACGCCGGCTACGGGTACCGGCACGACGAGTACCGGCACCACGGGCGCCACAGGCACCACGGCTGGCACCACTGTCAGCAGCACACCCGCGACCGACACCGGCTTCACCGGCCTGACCGACTCCCACGTCCTGGTCGGGGGGGCCGGCGAAACCTTGATCAACGGTGATACAAATAACGACATCATCCTTGGAACGCCCGATAACTCGATCATCCTGGGAGGGCCCGGCAACGACGTGCTGATCGCTCCCAGCGTGCCGCCGACGAGCGCCACCACGAGCTCCAGCGGAACCTCCACGGGCAGTACTACGGGTGCGACCACCGGCGGGACCACCGGCACGACCGGGACCACCGGCACGACCGGGACCACTGGCACGACCGGCACAACCGGCGGTGAGACCACCGGTGGCACGGGCACCAGCAGCACCGGCGCCGGCACCACTACCACCGGTACAACGGGCACGACTGGGACGACCGGCACTGAAACTGGCACCTCTGGTACCACCGGCACGACCGGCAGTGAAACCTCCTCGTCCGCCACCAACGTGCCCGGCTACCAGCTGGACGGCGGCGCCGGCAACGACCTCCTGATCGGCAGCCACGGCAATGACGTGCTGTCGGGCGGGGCCGGCAATGACATCCTGGTGGGCAACGGCGGCAACGACGTGATGTCGGGCGGCGCCGGCGCCGATCTGTTCGTCTACAGCGGCGGTAATACCGTGCTGCAAGACTTCAACTTCGCCGAGGGCGACCGCATCCTTATCACCACCGGCGAAAGCGTGCAAACCGTGCTGTCCTCCCTGACCAGCGGCACGACCGGCACAACCACCGGCGGTACGACTGGTGGCACGACCGGCGGCACGACCGGCACCACCACCGGCGGTACCACGGGCGGTACGACCGGCACCACCACCGGCACCGAGACGGGTGGGACCGCGGGCGGCACCGGCACGACCGGCACCACCACCGGCACCGGCGGCGAGACCACCACGGGCGGCACCGGCACCACGGGCGGCACCACTGGCGGCACCACGGGCACCACGGGCGGCGAGACCACCGGCGGCACCGGTACCGGCAGCACCGGCGCCGGCACGACCACCGGCACCGAGACCGGCGGGACCACGGGCGGTACGACCGGTGGGACGACCGGCGGCACCACCGGCACCGAGACCGGTACGACCGGTGGAACGACCGGCAGTACCACGGGCGGCACGACTGGCGGTACCACCGGTGGCACTACCGGCACCGAGAGCCAGGTGGTTCTGCACACCACCACCGGGGACATCACCCTGCTCCACCACACGGCCACCGACGTCACGGCCGATTGGTTCCTTCACTAGGACCTAGCTGGCCGTCCGCCCTCATGTCGGGGGCGGACGGCCTTCTTTCTCGGTTTTCCCTGGTGCGAAGGTGTTCAATGGCTGCTGAAGACGGCATCCTTTCAGGCGCGCGGCCGACCTTCGTCTGCGCCCTGGTATTCAGCCTGTTTTCCAACGTGCTGGTGCTCGCCATCCCGCTGTTCAGCCTGCAGGTGTACGACCGGGTGATGTCCAGCCGGTCTGGCGTGACGCTGACCATGCTCACCCTCGTCGCCGCTTTCGCCCTGCTCGTGCACGCGGTGCTGGAGGCGGTGCGCTCGCGCCTGATGGTGCATGTGGGCCTGTGGCTGGAGCGTGTGTGGGCGCCCGAATTGCTGCGCCGTTCGGTGCGGCAGGGGCCGGACGGCGACGGCGCCACCGGCGCCCGCGTGCTGCGCGACCTCGCCACCGTGCGCAACTTCATCACCGGGCCCGGTATCTTCCATCTTTTCGATGCGCCCTGGGTGCCGGTCTACGCGGTGGTGATGTTCATCCTGCATCCCGATCTGGGCTGGCTGACGCTGGGCGGCGGTGCCGTGCTGTTCGGTCTGGCCTGGGCCAGCGAGGTATTCACCCGCGAGCCGCTGAAGGAAGCGGGCCAGCGCCTGACCCTGGCGCAGGCACGCGCCGACGAATACGTGCGCCGGGCCGACGTCATCGAGGCCATGGGCATGCTGCCCGGCCTGATCGCCCATTGGGCCACCGAATCCCTGCGTACCCAGGACCTGCTGGCCGTCAGTTGGCACCGCTCGGCCCTGCTGGCGGCCATGGCTCGTTTCGGTCGCTTCGGCGTGCAGATCGGCGTGGTCGCCGTCGGCGCCTGGCTGTGCATCAACGACAATCTGTCCCTGGGCAGCGTAGTGGCGGCCTCGATCCTGCTGACCCGCGCCTTGGCTCCGGTGGAGAGCCTGGTGGGCAGTTGGAAGAACTTCATCGGTGCCCGTGCCGCCCATGCCCGCGTGCGCGAGGCCATCGCCAATCACGGCCGGCCGCGCCACGCCACCTCGCTGCCGGCGCCGGTTGGCCGCCTGTCGGTGGACCGCATCGAGTTCGAGCTTCCCCACCTGGAGCGGCCGGTGCTCACCGGCATCGACATGGATCTGACCCCGGGCGAAAGCCTGGGCATCATCGGCCCGTCGGCCGCCGGCAAATCCACGCTGGCGCGCATCATCTTGGGGATTCAGCAGCCGTCACGCGGACGGGTGCGTCTGGACGGCGCCGACATGGCCACTTGGCCGCGCGAGGACCTGGGCCGTCACATCGGCTATCTGCCCCAGGCGATCCAGCTGTTTCCCGGCACCATCAAGCGCAACATCGCACGCATGACCGAACCCGACGATTGCCAGGTCATCGAGGCGGCCAAGCTGGCCGGCGTGCATGAGATGATCCTTCGCCTGCCGTTGGGCTACGACACCGAGATCGCCGACGCGCTGATGAACCTGTCGGGCGGCCAGCGCCAGCGCATCGCCATCGCGCGGGCATTCTATGGCGAGCCGCGCCTGCTGATCCTGGACGAGCCCAACTCGAACCTGGATGCCGACGGCGAAAACGCGCTGATCCGCGCCCTGGAGCACGCGCGCGGCCGGGGCGTCACCACCATCGTCATCGCCCACCGCGCCCGTGTGCTGATGAGTGTGGACCGGCTGATGGTGCTACGCGAGGGCCGCATGGACATGTTGGGGGCACGCGACGATGTGCTGGCCCGGGTGATGCCGCAGCCCCAGCCGCAGCAGATCCGCCCCATGCAGGAGGCGCGCGCATGACCGGTCTGGTGAGACGCTATCCCATCATGCCCGGCCTCGACCAGGTGGGCGGGCGGAAAGCCCGCCGGCTTGGGTGGGCCACCTTGATTGTCGCCTTCGGCGGTTTCGGCGGCTGGGCGGCGCTGGCGCCGCTGAATGCGGCAGCCGTTGCCCATGGCGAGGTCAAGGTCGAGAACTACCGCAAGACCATCCAGCACATGGAGGGCGGCATGGTGCGCGCCATCCTGGTGCGCGACGGCGACCGGGTCGCCGCCGGCCAGCCCCTGATCCTGATGGACGACACCGCCATCCGGGCCAAGTGGACGCAGGTGACCTTCCAGTACTGGGATACCCTGGCCACCAAGGCGCGGCTGCTGGCCGAGCGGGCCGACGCAACCTCGGTGAATTTCGCCGAAATCATGCCCAATCTGGAGCACCCGCGTGCCGCCGAGGTCATACGGGCGCAGGAGCAGTTGTTCAAGGCCCGCCATGCCATGCTGGACGGCCAGGTGGCGGTGCTGCGGAAGCGCATGGAGTTGAACGATCGCGAAGCCCAGGCGCTTGAGGCCGAGCAGGGCTCGGCCACCCGCCAGCTCAAGCTGATCGAGCAGGAGGTGAAATCCAACCAGTATCTGGTGGATCGTGGGCTGGGGCGGCTGCCTCAGCTGCTCAGCCTCAAGCGCGAGGGCGAAAGGCTCGCCGGCCAGCGCGACGATTACGGCGCCCGCATTGCCCGCCTGCGCCAGGCCCAGGCGTCGACCGAGCTCGAGATCGCCAACATCACCTATCAGCATCTGGACGAGGTGGCGAACGATCTGCGCGACGTGGAAGCCCAGGCCCGTGACCTGGAACAGCAACTCACCGCCGTCACCGATGCCTTGCGCCGTACCGTGGTGCGCAGCCCGCAGGACGGCGTGGTCATGGGGCTGAAGACCCACACGGTGGGTGGCGTCATCCAGGCCGGCGACGATCTGCTGGATGTGGTGCCCGAGCATGAGAATCTGGTGGTCGAAGCCCGGGTGGCTCCCGAAGACATCGACCGCGTGTATACCGGGCGCGAGGCGCGGGTGCGCTTCCGCACCTTCCTGCACGGCATCACTCCACCCGCCACCGGTCGGGTCACCAACGTCTCCGCCGACCTGTTCCACGACGAGCGCAACGGCAATCCCTATTATCTGGCGCGCGTGTCGCTGGACCCGGAATCGCTCAAGAAACTGCCCGGTCCGCTGGCGCCCGGCATGCAGACCGACGTGCTGATCACCACCGGCGAGCGCACCGCCTTGCAATACCTGCTCGCTCCGCTGGACCGGGCGCTGGCGGCCGCCATGCGCGAGAAGTGATTATTTTAGCCCTCTTCCACTCCGCGGGAGAGGGGCTGGCCTACACTTCCGCCTCGGCGAAATATCCCTCGGTCAGCCTGCGCAGCTCAGCCTGAAGAGCGGGGGCGTCCAGGGCGGCCAAGTGGTCGTGTAGGGACGGTGCGATGGCGGCAAAGGTGCTTACCAGGGAAGGGTCGAAGTGGCTGCCAGCGGATTCGGTAAGGATCGCCAACGCCCGGCTCAAAGGGAACGGCTCCTTGTACGGCCGGCGCGAGGTCAGCGCGTCGAATACGTCGGCGATGGCGAAGATGCGGGCGTTGAGCGGGATGTCGTCGCCGGCCAAGCCGGCGGGATAGCCGCTGCCGTCCACTTTCTCGTGGTGGCCGCCAACAACTCCTTGAGCATCGGTCAGCCAGTCGAACTGGCGCACGATGTCCAAGCCGTGCGCCACGTGGGTGCGCATGACGGTGAACTCGTCCTTGTCCAGCTTGCCCGGCTTCAGCAGCACCGCGTCGGGGATGGCGATCTTGCCCACGTCATGCAGGAACGCGCCCTTGATCAACGCCCGAATGTCCGTGGCGGCCAGCCCTACCGCCTCGGCCAAGCGGACGGCGTACAGGGTGACCCGGTAATTGTGCGCGTTGGTGTCGCTGTCGCGCTTGGCGATGGCGCTGCCCAGGGCCTCCAGGGTGCCCAGATTGGCGCGCAGGAGATCGCGCGAACGGGCGATCAGGCCGGCGTGCAGCGAGGCCAGCAGCGGATACAGCAGCGCGGTGGTGGCCAGCACCGCCGCCACCACCAGAATGGTGGCGCGCATGCCGGTGCGCATGATTTGCACCACCGTCTCGTGGGGGATGCGGTAGACGCCCTCGAACCAGCCGATCTGATCCCCGTTCGGGCCGTGCACGGGCGCCACTATTTGCAGATAAAACTGCGATCCCACCAGGTGCTTTGCGTACCAGGTTTCGCCGTTTTCGGGGAAATGGTGCTTGGACAGGTCGACTGCCTTTTCCACCTCGTTGGCGTCCTGAACCACCGCGTCGGCGACGGATTTGCGGCTGCCGTCATACAGTTCGGCGATGACGAAATGGCCGCCGCGGGTGTGGGCGCGCTCAGCCACGAATTCCTTCAACTGGCGGTCCAGCGCCTGGCGGGCGGGCGCATCCAGGCTATCCAAGCTGGGGGGCAAAGCCTGGGACAGTTCGTGCGCCTCGGTGGCCCCCATATCGACGATGCGCTCGTCTACCCGCTCGACGTCAAGCCACAGCACGGCGCCGCCCAGCAGGGCGGCGATGGCTAGGCCGCCGAAGGTCAGGCGGCGGGCAAGGCGGTGATGGAAAGCGGAGGCCATGGCCGCGTGCCTCCCCTAGCGGCCGCCCAGTTCTTGCAGGAAGTCGCCCACCGGCGTGGGGCCGGAGGGGCGTGCCGCGGGCGGCGGGGCGGAGGGTGGAACTGCGGACTGGGCTCCCTCGGTGCCCTCGGCCAGGGCCAGCGGTGTCGGCTCGGGCGGCTTGGGCGCCTCTTCCGGCTTCTTGCGGGCGGCGGTCTTCAGTCGCCCGTCCAGCCCGGCAATCGCTTGGCGGTCGGCTTCGATGGCCTTGACCCATTCGACGCGCTCGTTGCGTAAGAGCGCCTCGAAACCCTCGACCTTGCTCAACAGCGGGCCGGCCAGTTCGTCCAGCTTGCGGGCGTTGTCGGTCTGGATGGCGATCTTGATCTTGTCGATTTCCTCAAGCAGGTCGCGCTTGATCCAGCGCGACTTCTTGTCCAGGTCCTCGGCCAGCTTGGTCAGGCGATCCTCGACATCAGTATTGATCTGCACCTTGATGTCATAGGCGGACTTGACCAAGTTGCCCATGTACATCATCAGGCCGCCGCCAACGATGAGGATGACGCCGGCCGCCAAACTGATGATCAGGACCGTGGAAAAACCCATGGCTCGCCTGCGTCGCCAAGAAAAAGTGAGCTCGCGGGGGTAATGTCCTTCAATGGGGCGGGTAATGCAATACCTGTTCCCGAAAACGCTCAACTACATCGGAATTCGTGTCCGTTGCGGGCGCGGAATGGAATTTCGCCCTCTTTTCGCCACGGCCGACTGGCAGGATGATGGAACATACGCTGCAAAACGACCGAGGGTTTCATGAGCGTGTTCTCCGATTGGATCAAGGCCAACGGCATTTCCGAGGTGGAGTGCCTGGTTCCTGACATGTCCGGCGTGGCGCGCGGCAAGATCGTGCCGGCCGCGAAGTTCGTTTCCATCGCCGAGAACAAGGGCTTGCGCCTGCCGGAGAGCATCTTCGTGCAGACCGTCACCGGCGACTATCCCGAGGAGGACGTGACCAGCGTGGCCAATGGCGACGTCTATCTTCGTCCCGATGCCGAAACGATCCGCCAGGTGCCCTGGTACGACGAGCCGACGGCCTGCGTCATCAACGACTGCGCCTACCTGGATGGACGTCCGGTGGAGATTAGCCCGCGCAACGTGCTGAAGCGGGTCCTCGAGCTCTACCACAAGCGGGGTTGGCATCCCATCGTGGCGCCCGAGCTGGAGTTCTTCCTGGTCAAGCAGAACACCGACAGCGACTATCCGCTGGAGCCGCCGGTGGGGCGCTCAGGGAGAGCCGAAACCGGCCGTCCCGCCTATGGCGTGGATGCGGTCAACGAGTTCGAGGGGCTGTTCGACCAGCTTTACGCCTATGCCGAGGTGATGCGGCTTGACGTGGACACCCTATCGCATGAGGCCGGCAACGGCCAGATGGAGGTGAACTTCGATCACGGCGACGCGCTGGAACTGGCCGACCAGGTGTTCCTGTTCAAGCGCACCGTGCGCCAGGTGGCGCTGCGCCGGGGCGTCTACGCCACCTTCATGGCCAAGCCCATGCAGAACGAGCCGGGCAGCGCCATGCACATCCACCAGAACGTGGTGGACCGCAAGACGGGACATAATCTGTTCGCCAACGATGACGGTTCCGACACCGAAATGTTCCGCCACTTCATCGGCGGCCTGCGCAAGTACCTGCCGCAGATGATGCTGATATTTGCTCCCAACGTGAACTCGTTCCGCCGCCTGGTGCCCGATTTCGACGCCCCCATCAACCTGCATTGGAGCCGCGACAACCGCACCGTCGGTCTGCGGGTCCCCGAATCGGGCCAAAGCTCGCGCCGGGTCGAGAACCGCTTGGCCGGCGCCGACGCCAACCCCTATCTCGCCATCGCCGGTTCGCTGGCCTGCGGACTGCTCGGCATCATGAACAAGGTGGACCCGGGCGAGCCGCTGGCCGGCTCGGGCTACACCCGCGCCCACTCGCTGCCCTGGCATATGCACGACGCCCTGGAGAAGCTGAAGGGCGCGCGCGGCGTGCGCGAAATCCTGGGCGAGGATTTCTGCGACGCCTACATGGCGGTGAAGGAAGCCGAGTGGAACGCCTATCAGCGGGTGGTGTCGAGCTGGGAACGCGAGTATCTGCTGCTGAACGTCTGACCGTATTTCCTTCCACCGTCATACGCGGACTTGATCCGCGCATCCACGTGGGTCCGTCCAACCAATGTGGGTTTGCGGAAGCGCGTGGATGGCCGTGACAAGCACGGCCATGACGACGGGAGAGGCGGGAATAGGCAGGCCCCGTGCCGGTGCGGAAAAGCCGTTGCCGGTCAGGCATCAAGCTTTATTGACTCGCGCCCCGTGTGGGGGCATACCGGCCTTGGTTTGGGAGGCTGGGAGGCTCCCGTAACTTTTCCACCCATGAACTGCACGGGGGACGTCCATGTTCGCTCGCCTTACCCGTCTCGCCGCGGCCGCCCTCGTCGGTCTCGCGGCGACTGCTGCCCAAGCCGAAGACAAGATTCTGAACGTCTACAACTGGTCCGACTACATCGCCAAGGACACGCTGGAGAAGTTCACCGCCGAGACCGGTATCAAGGTCAAGTACGACACCTACGGCGACAACGAGGTGCTGGACACCAAGCTGATGGCCGGCAAGTCGGGCTATGACGTGGTGTTCCCGTCGGCCTCGCCGTTCTTCGCCCAGCAGGTCAAGGCGGGCATCTACCAGAAGCTGGACCTGTCCAAGATCCCCAACGCCGCTGGTGTGGACAAGTCCGTGCTGGCCACCCTGAGCAAGGTCGATCCGGGCAATGCCTATGGCCTGCCCTACATGATGGCCGCCACCGGCATCGGCTACAACATCGACAAAATCAAGAAGATCGACCCCAACGCGCCCGTGGATTCGTGGGCCATGCTGTTCGATCCCGCCGTCTCCGCCAAGTTCAAGGGCTGCGGCATCGCCATGCTGGATACCCCCACCGAGGCCGTGCCGGCCTTCCTGGCCTTCAAGGGCCAGGACCCGACCTCGCAGAGCCAGGAAAACCTGAAGATGGCCATGGAGGGGCTGACCGCCATCCGCCCGAACCTGCGCTACGTCAACTCCGAGAAGTACCGTGCCGACCTGGCCAATGGCGATATCTGCCTGGCCCAGGGCTATGTCGGCGACTTGGTACAGGCGCGCAACCGCGCCAAGGAAGCCAAGACGCCGCAGAACATTGGCATCTCCATCCCCAAGGAAGGCGCCGTGATCAACATCGACGTGATGGCGGTCCCGGCGGACGCGCCGCACCCGGCCGAGGCGCTGGCCTTCATCAACTTCATCCTGCGCCCGGACATCATTGCCGGCATCACCAACGAGACCGGCTACGCCAACGCGGTGCCCGCCTCGCTGGCCAAGGTGGACCCGGCCATCAAGTCCGACCCGGTGATCTATCCGCCGGACGCGGTGAAGGCCAAGCTGGTCACCACACCGCCGGCCAACAAGGATTATGACCGCGCCCGCGCCCGCGCCTGGGCCAAATTCCGCGCTGCCAAGTAATCAAGGTATAGGGACCCATTGTGGCGATTGTCGTTCGTTCCACCCGCGATTCGGATAAGACGGGCCGCCAGCCGGCCATTCGCATCGAAGGCGTAAAGAAGCAGTTTGGCGACGCGATCGCGGTCGCCGGGGTCGATCTGGAAATCGAGGAGGGGGAGTTCTTCTCCCTCCTCGGTCCTTCCGGCTGTGGCAAGACCACGCTCTTGCGCATGCTGGCGGGGTTCGAGACGCCGACCGATGGGTGCATCCTCATCGCCGGCGAGGACATGACCGGAGTGCCGCCCTACGAGCGCCCGGTGAACATGATGTTCCAATCCTACGCCCTGTTCCCGCACATGACGGTCGAGGACAACGTCGCCTTCGGCCTCAAGCAGGACGGCGTGCCCAAGGCCGAGATCAGGGAGCGTGTCGCCGCCGCCCTGGACCTGGTGCGCATGGGCGGGTTCGCCAAGCGCAAGCCGCACCAGATGTCGGGCGGCCAGCGTCAGCGCGTCGCCCTGGCGCGCTGCCTGGTCAAGCGCCCCAAGGTGATCTTGCTGGACGAGCCGCTGTCGGCCCTGGACAAGAAGCTGCGCGAGCAGACCCAGTTCGAGCTGGTCAACATCCAGGAAAGCGTCGGCATCACCTTCGTCATGGTCACCCATGACCAGGAAGAGGCCATGACCATGTCCACCCGCATTGCGGTGATGGATGCCGGGCGCATCCTCCAGGTGGGCCGCCCGCACGACATCTACGAATACCCGGTCAATCGTACCGTGGCCGACTTCATCGGCACCGCCAACTTCTTCGACGGTGTGGTCGAGAAGGCTGCCGACGGCTTCCAGTTCCGCGCCAACGGCATCGACGTGCCGCTGGTGGTCGAGGGTGAACTGTCGGCAGGCTCGCTGGCCTCCATCATGGTGCGCCCGGAAAAGATCGCCATGAGCCGCGAGCCGCAAGCCGGCGCGCTCAACCAGTTGAAGGGCAAGGTGGTCGAGATTGCCTATCTGGGCGACGTCTCCGTCTACCACGTCAAGCTGGGCAGCGGCGCCACCGTCCTGGTGACCAACGCCAACCTGCGCCACGCGGCCGAGCCGGCGGTAACCTGGAACGACGAGGTGGTGCTGTCCTGGCATCCTGCCAACGCGGTGGTGCTGCCGTGAAGAAACCCGTGGAACGCGGGACCTGGGGGCGCCGCGCGGTGCTGGGCGTGCCCTTCGTCTGGCTGCTGGTCTTCTTCCTGATTCCGCTGCTGATCGTCGCCAAGATTTCCATCTCGGAAATCCGCGTCGGCGTGCCGCCCTACGAGCCGTTGCTGGAATTCGCCGACGGTGCCTTCGTCGGTATCCGCGCCACCTTCAACAACTTTGTCCTGCTATTCGAGGACGACCTCTACGTCTCGGCCTATTTCCAGTCGCTGACCATCGCCGGCCTGTCCACGCTGATGTGCCTGTTGATCGGCTATCCCATGGCGCTGGCCATCGCCCGGGCGCCCGAGTCCCGGCGCGGGCCCTTGCTGCTGCTGGTGATCCTGCCGTTCTGGACCTCGTTCCTGATCCGCGTCTATGCCTGGATGGGCATCCTCAAGGACGAGGGGTTGCTGAACGGCTTCCTGATGTGGACGGGGATCATCTCGGAGCCCCTGGTGATCCTCAATACCTCGGTGGCGGTCTATATCGGCATCGTCTATTCCTACCTGCCGTTCATGGTGCTGCCGCTTTACGCCACCCTCGAAAAGCAGGACCCCTCGCTGCTGGAGGCCGCCGCCGATCTGGGCGCCCGGCCGTTCAGGGCGTTCTTGTCGGTGACCCTGCCGCTGTCGCTGCCCGGCATCGTCGCCGGCTCGCTCTTGGTGTTCGTGCCGGCGGTGGGCGAATACGTCATTCCCGACCTGTTGGGCGGCGGCGACACCCAGATGCTGGGCAAGGCACTGTGGGACATGTTCGCGCTGAACCGCGACTGGCCTTCGGCCGCCGCGCTGGCGGTGGCCATGCTGGCGGCGCTGGCGGTGCCCATCGCCCTGTTCCAGCGCTGGCAGTCGGCCTTGGAGCCGAAGGAGGGACGCTGATGCGCAATCGCTCCCTCTTCCTGTTGTCGGCCCTGGGCTTCGGCTACGCCTTCCTGTACCTGCCCATCGCCTTGCTGGTGGTGTGGTCGTTCAACGGCGCCCGCATCGTCAACGTCTGGGGTGGCTTCTCCACCAAGTGGTACGCCGAGCTGGCCCACAACGAGGCCTTCCTCAACGCCGCTTGGCTGTCCCTGAAGATCGCCGCCACCAGCGCCTCAGCGTCGCTGGTGCTGGGAACCCTGGCGGCGGTGGTGCTGGTGCGCTACGGCAAGTTCCGGGGTCGCCTGCTGTTCAACGGCCTGATCGCGGCGCCGCTGGTGATGCCCGAAATCATCCTGGGCCTGGCCATGCTGCTGCTGTTCGTGGCGCTGGAACAATTGACCGGCTGGCCTGACGGCCGCGGCTTCGCCACCATCGCCATTACCCACACCACCGTGGGCATGGCCTACGCCACCGTGGTGGTGCGCTCGCGCCTGTCCCAGATGGACGAAAGCCTGGAGGAAGCGGCGCTGGACCTGGGCGCCCGTCCGCTCAAGGTGTTCTTCCTGATCACCCTGCCGGTGATCGCGCCCTCGCTGGCGTCGGCCTGGCTGCTGGCCTTCACCCTGTCGCTGGACGACGTGGTGGCGACCCAGTTCGTCTCCGGCCCCGGCGCCACCACCCTGCCCATCGAGGTGTTCTCCTCGGTGCGCCTGGGCGTGTCGCCCCAGATCAACGCGCTGGGCACCATCATCGTCACCGTGGTGGCGGTGATCATCTTCACCGCCTGGCGCCTGACCAACGCCAAGAAAGCCAACCGCTAGCAGGCTGCGGAAAACCCGAATTTTCCCGTCATTCCCGCGAAAGCGGGAATCCATGGTTCCGCCAGCACAACATTGGCATCACACAATCGATCTTACCCCTGCATGGACCCCCGCTTTCGCGGGGGTGACGAGATGGTGGGGAGCGGCGGAGTTTCTAGAGCAATCTGAGGGAGCGAGGGCCGCACCCATGCGTGCGGCCTGCTGCCTCCTATGACGAATTGCCGCTTGCTCGCCTGCACGCTCAAACATAGGATGATTGGATGATCCTATGAATGGGGTGGTTATGGGCATCGAGCGCCGGTCATTGGTGGAGCAGGCTGCTGAGGCGTTGCGTGGACGCATCGCCGAGGGGGCGTGGGAGGTGGGCGCCCGCATTCCGCCCGAGCCCGAACTGGTGCGCCAGTTGGGCGTCAGCCGCAACACGGTGCGTGAGGCGGTGCGCGGCCTGGCCCATGCCGGCGTGCTGGAGGTGCGTCAGGGTGACGGCACCTATGTGCGGGCGGCGACCGATGGCGGCGAGACCCTGCGCAAGGTCGCCCGCGCCTCGCTGCGCGACCGGATCGAGGTGCGCTGCGCCTTGGAGGAGGCGGCGGCGCGGCTGGCAGCCAGCCGGCGTTCGGACGAGGATTTGACGGCGCTGGGCCGGGCGCGCGACTTGGCGGAAGGTTTGATTCCGGCCGGGCGCATCGACGAATACATCGACCACGACTTCGCCTTTCATCGCGGCATCGTCGCCGCCGCCGGTAATCCCGCGCTGGAGGAGCTGTATCTCTATTTCGCCACCGCCATCCGCACCAGCATCCGCCGCAGCATCGGCGACGCCGACCTGCCCGAGCCCAGCGCCGAGCAGCACCGCGCCCTGTTGAACGCCATCGCCCGGCGGGATGCGGACGGCGCGGCGGCGGCGGTGCGCGCCCTGTTCGCGCCGCTGCTGGCCACCCTCGACACCCTGTTGGAGCGCTGAGCCCATGACCGCTCCCCGTAACGAACTGGCCGAGGACCTGCTGGTTGACGTGGAGGACAATCCCGCCGCGCCGGTGCCGGTCATGCCGCGCTGGATGCTGGCGGTCGCCATGCTGGTGGTGGCCTGCAACCTGCGGCCGCCGCTGACCAGCGTCGGCCCGGTGCTCAACGAAATCCGCGCTTCCCTGCCGGCCTTGGGCGGGGTGGTGGGATTGCTGACCATGTTACCGGTGCTGTGCATGGGGCTTGCCGGCCCCCTGGCTCCCGGCCTGGCGCGACGTTGGGGCGCCGAGCGGATCGTGCTGGCGGGGATGGGCGTGCTGGTGGCCGGGTTGGCCCTGCGCACCCTTGCCACGCCGCTGCCGCTGTTCGCCGGCACCGCTATCGTCGGCGGCGCCATCGGCGTGGTCGGCGTGCTGCTGCCCGGTCTGGTCAAACGTGACTTCCGCGACCACGGCACCCTGATGACTGGCCTGTTCACCATGTGCCTGTGCTGGGGCGCCGCCTTCGCCGCCGGCATCATGGTGCCGCTGTCCAATTTGCTGGGTGGTTCGTGGGCCCTGGCCCTGGGTACCTGGGCCATTCCGGCCGTCTGTGCCGCCCTGGTGTGGGCGCCCATGCTGCCGCGCCGAGGCGCTGCCGTGGCGCCCCCGGCGCCGGAGGTGCGGGGATTGTGGCGCAGCCCGCTGGCGTGGCAGGTCACGCTGTTCATGGGCCTGCAATCCTCGCTGGCCTATGCGGTGTTCGGCTGGCTGGCCCCCATCCTGCGCGACCGCGGTCTGGATGCAGCCAGCGCCGGCTGGCTGGTGTCGTTCTCGGTGGTGGTGCAACTGCCCGCCGCGCTGATCGCCCCCATCCTGGCCGGCCGCGCCCGAGACCAGCGCGCCGCCGTGGCCGTCGCATTGGGCTGCACCCTGGCCGGGCTGCTGGGCTGCCTGTACGCCCCGGTGGACGCCTGGACGGTGTGGCTGTGGGCGGCGGTGCTGGGCATGGGCCAAGGCGCCTGCTTCTCGGTGGCGTTGACGCTGATCGTGCTGCGCGCCCGCGACGGCCACGTGGCGGCGCAGTTGTCCAGCATGGTGCAAGGTGTCGGCTATACGCTGGCGGCCTTTTGCCCCATGGCGTTGGGCCTGCTGCGCGAGGCCGCCGGTTCGTGGCGGCCGGCCGGACCGCTATTCGTCGTCGTCGTCGCTTTGGCTCTGGTGGCCGGGCTGGGGGCGGGGCGCAAACTGACCCTGTCGGGACAGGAGTGACCATCATCATGACCGCCCGTTCCGCCCGCGCCTCGCTGGCCTTCTCGTGCCTGGGGCACCTCTATTCCCATGTGTTCGAGCCCATCTTCTACATCGCCGCCCTGGTGCTGCCGGGCGAGCTGGGCCTGTCCTACGAGGAGGTGCTGGCGCTGATCGTCGTCGGCAAGCTGCTCTACGGCCTGCTGGCCCCCGCCGCCGGCTGGCTGGGCGACCGCTGGAGTACTGTGGGCATGATGGCGGTGTTCTTCCTGGGTCTCGGCCTGTCGGCCCTGGCCATGGGGCTGGTGCAAGGACCGTGGGCGGTGGGCTTCGTGCTGGCCCTTATCGGGCTGTTCGGCTCCATCTATCACCCGGTCGGCATCGCCTGGATGATCCGTAGCGCGGTGGACAAGGGCAAGGCCATCGGCATCAACGGCGTGTTCGGCGGCATCGGTCCCGGTGTCGCCTCGCTGACGGCCGGCACGCTCATCGCCGCCTCGGGCTGGCGCGCCGCCTTTGTGGTTCCGGGTGTGCTGGTCCTGCTCACCGGCCTCGCCTTCCTGGTGTTCGTGGCCAAGGGCTGGGTGATCGAGGCCAAGGCCGACCGCGCGCCCCAGCCCGAGCCGTCCAAGGGCGACGCCATGCGCGCCGGCATCGTGCTGTCGGTCACCATGCTGTGCGCCGGCCTAATCTACCAGGCCACCCAGCCGTCCTTGCCCAAGCTGTTCGAGGAACGCCTGGGCGGCGCCAATGTGGGCGATGCGGCGCTGGCGGTGACGGTGGTCTATCTCCTCGCCGGCCTGACCCAGATCGCCGCCGGCCACCTGGCCGACCGCTTCCCGGCCAAGAAGGTCTACCTGCTGGCGGCTTTGGCCCAGGCCCCGTTGCTGGCGGCGCTGGCCTGGGCGTCGGGCATCTCCATGGTGGCGCTGGCGCTGCTGGCGGTGGCCGGCAACATGGCCGCCATCCCGGCCGAGAACCTGCTGCTGGCCAAGTACACGCCAGCTAAGTGGCGCGGCACCGCCTTCGGCCTCAAGTTCGTGCTGTCCTTCGGCGTGTCGGGGCTGGCGGTGCCGCTGGTGTCGCTGATCCGCGTCGCCTCGGGCGGCTTCGAGGTCCTGTTCGTCCTGCTGGCGGGGGCCGCCCTGGTGGTGGCGGCAGCGGCGGCGCTGCTGCCGTCGGAAAGAAAAGGCGGCGAGGGCGTCGTCGGCGAGCAAAAGGCGGGGCAGGAGGCTGGTGCGTAGGGGGTGAGCCTGGATCGTGTTACGCTTCTTGCTGCGCCGTCGTCCCGGAAAGCGTGAGCAGCATGAACGAAAGCGATTACCCCCGCACTTACCGGACCAGCTTATGGTGGTTGGTGCCGCCTATGGGGATCGGCTTTGTGGTGCTTTGGGCAAAGATGGATGTCCTGCGCGCCGGGATCAGCCTGCCGGTTTTGGCCGCCATTGCCCTGCTCGTGGTGCTCCCTGCCGTGTTCACTCGGGTCATTCTGCACCCTGACCGCATCGAGGTGCGCGGCTGGGGTGGACGGTCGGAAATGCTGCGAGCAGATATGGCGGGATGGCGTCGCTATCGCCGCCGGGGCGTGAGCTATATATCGTTCAAACCCAATCGGAGCGACCTAAGTTCGCTGTCGGTGGCGGTACGCTTTCCCAGGGACGAGGCGTGGTGGGCATGGCTGAAAAGTTTGCCGGACCTGGATGCGGCTGACCGCGCCAAGGCCGTGGCGGACTAAGAAAAAGGCGAGGCTGCCGCGCGAGGTTAGCCCCTCACCCCACATGAATGCCGGCCCGCCGGCGGGCCACCCTCTCCCGCCGGGCGGGAGAGGGAAAGACATCAGGCCGGCTGGGGCTTGGGCAGCAGCTTGGCCTCGGCGGCGCGGACCAGCGTCTTCAGTTTGGCTAGCGCCGCTGCTTCGATCTGACGTACGCGCTCGCGGCTGATGCCGTAGCGCTGGGCCAGGTCCTCCAGCCGCAGCGGGTTGTCGCGCAGGGTGCGCTCGGCGACGATGTCGCGTTCGCGCTCGGACAGCTCGCCCCAGGCGGATTTCAGCAGCTCGCGGCGGTACATCAGCTCCTGGCGCTCGGCGACGATCTCCTCGGGGTCGGGGCGGTCGTCGGCCAGCAGCTCGCCATAGGGCGTGCCGCTTTCGCCCACTGGCATGTCGAGCGAGCGCGGAGACTGGGTCAGCAGACGTTCCATCTCGACCACGCGGCTATCGCGCACGCCCAGTTCGTCGGCAATCTGGCGGGTCTCGGCCTGCGACAGGCTGCCGCCCTCGGGCCCCGTGAGGCGTGACTTCAGGCTGCGCAGCTTGAAGAACAGCTTCTTGCGTTCCGCCGACAGGCCGAAAGTGACCGGGGTGGAGAAGCGCAGCACGTGCTCGAACATGGCGGCGCGCACCCACCACTGGGCATAGGTGGAGAAGCGCAGGCCCCGCTCGGGCTCGAAGCTGTCCAGCGCCCGCACCAGGCCCAGATTGCCCTCGGCGATCAAATCGGCCGGCGCCATGCCGTAGCCCTTGAACTGGCCGGCGGTTCTGATCACCAGCCGCAGATGGGCCTGAAGCAAGCGGTCGCGCGCCTTGGCGTCGCCGTTTTCGCGCCAGCGGCGCACCAAATCCGCTTCCTCTTCGCCCGTCAGCAGGGGCGTCTCGCGGGCCGCGCGGTAATAGGCGGCGGCCGGGTCCGAAGCGGTGCGGGTGGTCGACATGGTATTCTCCGGGAAGTGTCTCGCCCGCATAAACCTATGGGGCGCACGCTGATAATGCCAATCGAACCTTCTTGAGATATTGATAGGGTAATCCTATCATTGTCCCCATGATCTCCTTGCGCCAGCTTCAGTGCATCGTGGCGGTAGCCGACGCCCTGCATTTCCGCCGCGCCGCCGAGCGGCTCAACCTGTCCCAACCGGCCCTGTCCGCCCAGATCGCCCAGATGGAGGAAATGCTGGGCGTGTTGCTGGTGGAGCGCACCCGCCGCCGCGTCCTGATGACCCCGGTGGGACGCGAGGTGGCGGCCCGCGCCCGCACCATCCTGCGCGACGTGGCCGATCTGGAGGAGGCGGCGCGGCAATCGGCGGTGCCGCTGTCGGGCACCTTGAAGATCGGCGTGCTGCGGACGCTGGGGCCGTATTTGCTGCCCCACATGCTGGGCGCCATGCGCTCGCGCCACCCCGACCTCAAGCTTTATTTACGCGAGGAGCCGCGCGCCCAATTGCTGACCGAGTTGGACCGTGGCGAGCTGGATCTTGTGCTGGTGCACGACGCGCCGCGTGACGACGACCATTTGACCGTGGTGCCGCTGTTCCGCGAGCCCGTATGCGCGGTGCTGCCGCTGGGCCATCGGCTGGAGCCCAAGACGCTGCTGCAACCCGAGGACATGGCCGGCGAACGCCTGATCCTGCTGGAGGTGGGCGACGGCCTGCGCGATGCCGGGCTGGAATTGTGCAGGCAGGCGGGCGCCGCCGAGCACCCCGACTTCCGCGCCACCTCGCTGGACAGTCTGCGTCAGATGGTGGCCACCGGCCTGGGCTGCACCCTGCTGCCGGCCCTGTACGTCGAAGCCGAGGCCGACGCTGATCCCCAGATCGCGGTGCGTCGCTTCACCGCCCCGCCATCGCGCTCCATCGACCTGGCGTGGCGGCGGACAACCTCGCGCGCCGAGGAATTCCGCCTGTTCGCCCGTCTGGTGGAGGAGAATCTGCCGACGGTGGTGGAGCGGGTATGATGTGTGAATTCCCTCTCCCGCGAGGCGGGAGAGGGGGGCCTTACGGCGTCGCTTCCGCCGGCAGCAGGCTGCGGTCGAATAGGCTGATCAGGTCCTCGCCGGAAACCGGGCGGCTGATCAGGTAGCCCTGGATCTCGTCACAGCCCTTGGCGCGCAGGAATTCCGCCTGTTCATGGGTCTCCACGCCCTCGGCCACGGCGCGCAGGCGCAGGTTGTGGGCCAGGTTGATGATGGTGGAGACGATCTCGGCGCCCTCGCCATCCACCACGGTGCCGTCTTCCAGCAGGTCGTGGACGAAGGAGCGGTCGATCTTCAGCGCGTCGATGGGCATGCGCTTCAGATAGGAGAGCGACGAATAGCCGGTGCCGAAATCGTCGATGGAGATGTGAACGCCCATCTGGCGCAGTTCGCGCAGCACCTGGGCCACCTCGTCGACGCGCTGCATCAGCACCGATTCGGTCAGTTCCAGCTCCAGGAAGTTGGGCGGCAGGCCGCTTTCCTTCAGCGCCTCGTCGACGATGGCGGGCACGTCGCCCTCGCGGAATTGCAGGGCCGAAACATTAACGGCGATGCGGACCGGCGGCAGGCCCAGATCGTGCCAGCTCTTGCACTGGCGGCAGGCGGCCTTCAGCACCCAGGCGCCGATATCGCCGATCAGGCCCATGTTCTCGGCCAGCGGAATGAACTCGGCGGGGCTGACCAGCCCCATGTCCGGGTGGCGCCAGCGCACCAGCGCCTCGACGCCGGACAGCCGGCCTGTCACCAGATCCACCTTGCCCTGGTAGACCAGGGTGAACTCGTCGCGCGACAGCGCGTGCCGCAGCGAGCTTTCCATGGCAAGGCGCTCGAA